>Ga0213862_10000319_pt1 | contig 21131 bp, 16 predicted proteins | sample PICome_7_FD_160092 | JGI IMG/M metagenome (GOLD analysis project Ga0213862, IMG submission 160092) | Coastal seawater microbial communities near Pivers Island, North Carolina, United States - PICO266 | ecosystem: Environmental > Aquatic > Marine > Coastal | place: USA: North Carolina... | reverse complement strand
AGATAACTATAAATTATAGGAATAATTAATAAACATAAAATAAAAATAGCGATAATGCTCAAAGAAGCTACAATTCCAAATTCTTTTAATAATGTACTATTAGTAATTATGAAAGTGGCAAAACCAGAGGCTGTTGTTAGATTTGTCATTAATGTAGCATTTCCAATTTTTGAGATAACCTTCTTTAATGACTTTGCTTTATTGCCATGTTTATTAACTTCATGCTGATATTTATTAATTAAAAAAATACAATTAGGTATTCCAATTACAATAATTAAAGGAGGAATCAATCCTGTTAATACTGAAATTTCAAATTCTCCTGCTGCGCTATTATTAATAAATAATCCTAGAATTCCAACTGTCCAAACAACACCAATCATAACTACAAATAGAGAAATAAATGTTGCTCTGAATGATCTAAAAAACAAGAAAAATATAATTGAGGTTATTGCAAGAGCTAATATTACAAAAGTTGTTATTTCATTTTTTATATTATCAGCATTTTTAGTCCTAACATAAGGCATCCCAGAAATCTTAATATCTATTCCATAAGTTTTTTCAAAATTTGCTACCAGAGGAGTTAAAATATTATTAATATAATCTTCACGACCAATTTCATTAACAATTTCTTTTTTTAAATGAATAGCTGTCCTAACAGTTTCTGTTTTAGTATTAAATAAAAATTCATTGTAAAATGGATATTTTTCAAATAATTCTTTTTTTAAGGAAATTAATTCTGATTCTGACTTAATTGTATCTTTTACAAATGGTTCAAGATAAAATCGTCTTTTTCTTGTATCTTTTTTAAGTTTTTGAAGGTCTCCTATAGCAATAACTGACTCAACATAGTTAGTATCTTTTAGAGCCTTGGATAAATTATTCCAAGCATTGAAATTATTAGTCGTGAAAAGTAAAGAATCTTTAATCCCTATAACGATTAAGTTACCTTCTTCTCCGAATTTATCAGTAAAATCTATATATTCAAGATTTACTTCATGATCATCAGGGAGTAAGTTTGCTTCTGAATTAGAGAATTTAATATATTTCCAATTAGAAATAAAAAAAATTGTTGCACTAACTAATAATAAAATTATTAGAATGCGATTTCTTAATATTAATTTAGCTACACGATCCCAAAAACCAACTAAAAAAACTCTAGCCATATTTTTTAAAAATTATCTTATAAAGATATAAATTACAATAAAATTATAGTTGATTATAATGTCATTATTTCTTTTTCTTTTATTTCAAATATTGAATTTATTTTTGAAATAAAATTATTTGTTAGCTCCTGAATATCAAACTCTGTATTTTTTTTCAAATCGTCAGAAAAATTATTAGATTTTTTAATTTCATTGTTAGCATCCTTTCTTGCATTTCTTACAACAATTTTTGCCTCTTCTGATTCACTTTTTGCTTGTTTAGAGAGCTCCATTCTTCTTTCCTCAGTTAAAGCTGGCACATTTATAATTATATTTTCACCATTATTCATAGGATTAAATCCAAGATTAGCATTTAAAATGGCTTTTTCAATATCTGCTAATAAACTTTTTTCCCATGGTTGGACAATTATAGTTCTACCATCAGGGGTATTAACATTTGCAACTTGACTTAGTGGAGTTAGAGAACCATAATATTCAACCACTACGCTACCTAGCATAGATGGACTAGCCTTTCCTGCCCTAATGTTAATTAACTTTTTTTCTAAATGACTAATTGCACTAGACATTGATTCTTTTGTAGATTCTATTATAAATTCTAATTCTTCTTCCATCTTTTAAAACTTACTTTATAAATTTACTGTTGTTCCGATTTTTTCACCAGAAATTAATTTTAATAGATTACCTCTTTTATTCATATCAAAAACAATTATAGGTAACTTATTTTCTTGGCTTAAGGTAAACGCCGTAGTGTCCATGACTTTTAATCCTTTATTTAAAACGTCTTTAAAAGATATATTATCAAATTTTATAGCGTTGATATTTTTTTCTGGATCTTCATCGTAAATCCCATCAACCCTTGTACCTTTTAGAATAACATTAGCTTCTATTTCAATTGCCCTAAGTACTGCTGCAGAGTCTGTAGTGAAATAAGGGTTGCCAGTACCTCCTCCAAAAATTACTACTCTTTTTTTATCTAGGTGTCGAATGGCTTTTCTCCTAATAAAAGGCTCTGCTACTTCATCAATTTTAATAGCGGTTTGTAGTCTAGTTGGTATATTGTTACTCTCAAGAGCGCTCTGAAGCGCTAAACCGTTAATTACAGTAGCCAACATACCCATATGATCACCTTGAACCCGGTCTATTTTATGATCAGTATTATTGAATCCTCTAAATATATTGCCACCACCAATTACAATTGCAACTTGAACTCCTTGATCAACAATACTTTTTATGTCTTCAGCATAATTTTGTAGTCTTTCAGGGTCAATACCATAGTGTTTGTTACCCATTAGTGCTTCACCAGAAAGTTTGAGAAGAATTCTATTGTATTTCATGTGTATTTTTGAAGTTAAGCAAAGATACAGTAGAAATTTTAATTTTTATAAAAAATTTTTTGCTTAGTTACTTAACCTAACGCTACTCTCTTGAAGTCAGTGACATATAAATCATTATTGAATGATTTAACGTAGTCTTTAACACTTTGTTTACTGTCTTTTATGAATGCTTGGTTAACAAGGGTATTATCTTTAAAAAATCTTTTTAATTTCCCTTTTGCTATATTATCTAACATACCCTCTGGTTTGCCTTCTGCTCTTAATTGGTCTTTTGCAATTTCAATTTCTTTTTCAATTACATTCGAATCAACTCCATTCTCATCTAGAGCTATAGGATTCATAGCAGCAACTTGCATTGCAACATCTTTTGATGCAATATTTGCCCCTTCAACATTAGCTGATAAACCTACAATTGTAGCAATTTTGTTTCCTGCATGTATATAAGACCCAACAAATTCAGCATTTATTTTTTCAAATGCATTTATTTGAATTTTTTCTCCTATGACTCCTGTTTGTTCAATTAATTTTTCTTTTACTGTTAATCCTTCAATTGATGCATTTAATAAATCTTCTTTTGAGTTGCAATCTAGAGCTATATCAGCTAATTTGTGTGCCAAGTTTACAAAATCATCATTTTTACCAACAAAATCTGTCTCACATCCTAAAACTATAGCAATACCTTTAGAGTTATCTTTACTAGTTTTGGTGATAGCTGCACCTTCAGAAGATTCTCTGTCAGCTCTTTTTGCAGCAACTTTTTGACCTTTTTTTCTTAATACTTCAATAGCTTTATCAAAGTCACCATTAGCTTCAGTAAGTGCTTTTTTACAATCCATCATACCAGCTCCGGTAGATTTTCTTAGTTTATTAACCTCTGATGCAGTTATTTTTGTCATGATATATAAAAATTAAATAGTTATGATAAGATTTATTCTTCTTCTTCTTCTTCTTTTTCTTTTTCCTCTTTTACTTTAACAGCTTTTGTTTTAACTTCAACTTTTTCAACTTTAATTTTTTCAGTTTTAGGTTTTTCAGTTTTAGATTTTTCTTCATTAGTTGTATCTTGTTTATCTGAATTAGTTTTTTCTGCATTTCTTTCAGATAACCCGTCTTGAATTGAAGGAATTATATTTTCAAAAACTTTAGCTATAGATTTTGATGCATCATCGTTTGAAGGGATAACATAATCAACTTCTCTGGGATCAGAGTTGGTATCAACCATAGCAAATATAGGGATATTAAGCTTTTGAGCTTCTTTGATCGCTATATGTTCACGGATTATATCAACAACAAATAAAGCACCAGGTAACCTAGTCATTTCAGAAATGGAACCTAAGTTTTTCTCTAATTTTTCTCTAAGTCTACCAACTTGTAGTCTTTCTTTCTTAGAAAGAGTATTAAATGTTCCATCTTTTTTCATTCTGTCAATAGCGGCCATTTTCTTAACAGCTTTTCTAATCGTAACAAAGTTGGTTAGCATTCCTCCAGGCCATCTTTCAGTTATGTAAGGCATATTAACCTTAGATGCAGATTCTCCAACAATTTCTTTTGCCTGTTTTTTTGTTGCAACAAACAAAATCTTTCTTCCAGATGCAGCTATTTTTTTCAAAGCTTCAGATGCTTCACTAATTTTAGCTACGGTTTTGTAAAGATTGATAATATGAATTCCGTTTCTCTCCATATAAATGTAAGGAGCCATATTTGGATTCCATTTTCTTGTCAAGTGTCCAAAGTGAACACCAGCTTCTAATAATTCTTTTACTTCTAATTTTCCCATTTTGTAATAGTTTACTTTCTGTTGAATAGCAATGTCAAGTGGTTTTATGCCTTGAACATTTAGATGCTAAACTAAATCCTGAATAAATTTTAATTCATGGATAACAAAAATTGGTTTATATATGTTATCTTTTCGAGAATTGGAATTTTTTTCTAGCCTTCTTTTGACCAAATTTTTTCCTTTCAACCATTCTAGGATCTCTTGTCAATAATCCTTCAGGCTTAAGAATTTCTCTATTTTCTTGTTTTAATTCACACATAGCTCTTGAAAGAGCTAATCTCACAGCTTCTGCTTGACCGGTAGTTCCTCCACCGTAAACATTTATGTTTATATCAAATTTTTTAACATTATCAGTCATTACTAGTGGCTGATTAACTTTAAATTGTAGTGTAGGGGTAGGAAAATAAACATTAACATCTTTTTTATTAACAGTTATTTTACCTTTACCTTTTTTTAAATAAACTCTAGCTACAGATGTTTTTCTACGTCCAATTTTATGAATTGTTTCTTCCATTAATTGACTTCGTTAAGGTTAATAATAGTTGGTTTTTGTGCTTCATGATTATGATTAGAATCTGAATTCACGTATAAATTTCTAAAAAGCTCAGCACCTAATTTATTTTTTGGTAGCATTCCTTTTACAGATTTTTCAATTATTTTTGATGGGTTTTGATCATATATTTGAGTTGCAGTTTTAAACCTTTGACCGCCTGGATAACCAGTATAGCGAACATATGTTTTTTCCTCCCATTTATTTCCGCTTAATTTTACTTTCGATGCATTAATCACAATTACATTATCTCCACAATCAACATGGGGAGTAAAATTAACCTTATGTTTTCCTCTTAATAGGATAGCTACTCTTGAAGCAAGTCTACCTAGAAATTCACCTTCAGCATCTACAACAACCCATTTTTTATCAACGGTAGCTTTGTTTGCTGAAATTGTTTTGTAACTTAAATTATCCAATTTTAATAATTTTTTATTAATAATATATTCTCTCGAAAAGAGTGTGCAAATCTACAATTATATATTTGAATAGCAAATAGAAGTTATAATTATTTTTTTGGAATCAATTATTCTTAATTATCTTTAAAAATTAATGAGCCTCTAACCAGTTATTTCCTTCATCCATATCTATTATTAGTGGTACTTTTAATGAAAAAGCATTTTCCATTTCTTGTTTTATTATTGATTTTACAAGTTCCATTTCATTATTATATACATCAAAAACTAGTTCATCATGAACTTGTAATAGCATTTTACTCTTTAGCTTACCTTCAATAAATTTATTGAAGATATTAATCATCGCAATTTTTATTATATCAGCTGCAGTTCCTTGTATTGGGGCATTGACAGCATTTCTTTCTGCCGCACTTCTAATTAAACCATTACTAGAATTAATATCTCTTAAATATCTTTTTCTACCACTTAAAGTTTCAACATATCCATTTGACCTTGCTAGAGAAATTTGTTTTGAAATGAAAGTTTTTAGCTTAGAATATTTTTTATAATAAGTATCTATTAGATCTTTTGACTCTGATCTGGAGAGATTGGTTTGATTACTTAAACCAAATGCAGAGACCCCGTATATAATACCAAAATTAACTGTTTTGGCATTTGACCTTTGAGATTTAGAAACATCTTTTAAGGGAATATCAAAGACTTCAGCCGCTGTTGAAGCATGAATATCTTCATTATTTTTAAATGCCATAATCATGTTTTCTTCATCACTCATTGATGCTATAATTCTTAATTCTATTTGTGAGTAATCTGCCGCTAAAATTGTGTAATCCTTATTTTTTGGTATAAAAGCTTTCCTTATTTGTTTTCCTCTTTCTGTTCTAATTGGTATATTTTGAAGGTTTGGGTTTATACTACTTAATCTTCCTGTTGAAGCAACTGTTTGTAAATACTCTGTGTGGACTCTATTAGTTTTGTTTAATACTTGTGTTGGTAATGAATCGATATAAGTACTTTTCAATTTAAATAGACTTCTAAATTCCAATATTTTTTTTACAAAATCATGTTTTTTAGATAGTTCTACCAAAATGTCTTCGGATGTTGAATATTGTCCAGATTTCGTTTTTTTAGGGTTTTTTGAAAGCTGCATTTTTTCAAATAAAATTTCACCTAGTTGTTTTGGGGATGAAATATTAAATTTCTCTCCAGATTCTAAGAAAATTTTATTTTCTAGCTTTATCAGGTCACTATTTAAATCATTAGATAATGACTTTAAGAAATTCACATCCAAATTAATCCCCTCATATTCCATATCAGCTAAAACTTTCAAGAGAGGGGTTTCAATTTCATCGAATAATGTTAATAAACTTGAATCAATTAATTCCTTAGAAAATAAACTCTTTAGTTGTAAAATTATATCACATTTTTCACAAGCTATATTAATAATTGTATTTTCTTCAAGATTAGAAATCTCTTTTTTTAATTTCCCTTTACCTAATATTAGTTGCAAGTTAATTTTAGAATAATTTAAGTATGTTTCTGATAACAGGCTTAATCCGTGATTAATGTCTGGATTAATTAAATAATGAGCAAGTGTTATATCAAATATTTTACCGTTAATAGTAATACCATATTTTTTAAGAATTTTAATGTCTGTTTTGATATTTTCACTAGCTTTTACTATGCTGCTATTTTCAAAAATTTTTTTAAAAAAAAATATTGAATCTTTATTTTCTGCGGAAACATAATAACATTTGTTTTTCTCCCAGCTAAAAGCTATCCCTAATATATCATCCGTAAGTGGGTCAATATTTTTAGAATATATAGAATAACTTACAAAACTTTGATTTAAAATTTTCTTAAAAAAAAGATTAGCAGCTAATTCAGTATCAATTTTTTGATAATAATGATTTGTATTATTTATATCTTTTCTTAGATATTCAATTTTTTCTATATCATTTTCTTGACTATCAAATAGAGAAAATTGACCAGCTCCAGCAGAAAATTTTTGAGTTTGAGATTCTAATTTTATTGTTTCACTTTTAGAATTATTTTGAGTAACTGATTTTGTGGAATTAGTTAGTTGAATTCCTAAGGTTTTATCTACACTATCGATTAATCTTCTAAATTCTAATTCTAAAAATATTTTCTTTAAGTTTTCAGTATTATTTACTTCAAATTTAAATTCAGTTGGATTAAATTCAATTGGGACATCAAGCATTATTGTTGCCAATTTTTTTGAAAGTAACCCTTTGTCTTTATTTGCTTCTACTTTTTCTTTTAGTTTCCCTTTAAGTTTATCTGTGTTATTAAGTAGATTTTCCATGCTTCCAAATTCAGCAATAAACTTTTTTGCAGTTTTATCCCCCACACCTGGAAGTCCAGGAATGTTATCTACTGCATCTCCTTTCATCCCTAAAAAATCAATAACTTGTAGCGGGTTTGTTACCTCAAACTTTTTTTTAACTTCATCAATACCCCAAGTTTCATAACCGCCACCAAACATTGGTCTGTACATAAAAATATTTTCACTAACAAGTTGAGCAAAATCTTTATCAGGAGTTACCATAAAGGTTTGAAACCCTTTTTTTTCAGCTTTTTTAGATAATGTTCCAATTATGTCATCAGCTTCAAAGCCTGACTTAACAACTACAGGAATATTTAATGATTTTAATATACTTTCTATATATGGAACAGCAATTTTTATTGCTTCAGGAGTTTCGTCTCGATTTGCTTTATAATCCGAAAAAATTTCAATTCTATCTTGACTCCCCCCTTTATCAAAACATACTGCTAAATAATCTGGAGTCTCTCGTTTTATAACATCAAATAAAGAATTGGTGAATCCTAATATAGCAGAAGTATCTACTCCTTTAGAGTTAATTCTAGGGTTTTTTATAAATGCATAGTACCCTCTAAAAATAAGAGCATAAGCATCAATTAGAAACAACCTTTTATTACTCATTTATTTTACTAATTATAATAATTAGATTTATAATTTTTATTGAGATTATCTTGATATTTAGTCATGCTAAACCCACTGTGTATAGAATAACATCCCGTTTCTCCTTGTTTATTTATTGCGATATAGCCCACCTGAAAGTTTTTATAATCACTATTTTTTTTTGATACAATCCTATTAACTGCTTCCTCACAGGCTTTTTGAGGGCTATAACCGTTTCTCATTAGTTCAACTATTAAGAAACTCCCTACAGTTTTAACAACCTCTTCCCCAAGGCCTGTAGCTACAGCACCTCCAATTTCATTATCAATATATAAGCCTGATCCAATTATTGGAGAATCTCCAACTCTTCCGGGCATTTTATAAGCTAATCCACTAGTAGTACAACCTCCTGAAATATTTCCATTTTTATCTATAGCTATCATCCCTATAGTATCATGGTTTTCAATATTAATTATAGGTTTATATTTAGAACTTTTTTTCCAGTTTAACCAATCCTTTTTTGATTTATTAGTTAGCAAATTTTCCTTTTTAAAACCTAATGAATAGGCAAAATCTTCTGCGCTATTACCGGCTAACATTACATGTGGAGTTTCTTCCATTACTTTTCTCGCAATTGAAATTGCATGGGTTATATTTTTTAAATACACTACTGAACCGCAATCTCCGTTAGAATTCATTATACAAGCATCTAGGCTTACGTCACCATTTCTGTCTGGATGCCCTCCTTTTCCAACGGATTGATTATTTATATCTGCTTCTTCAACCATGCAACCTAGTTCAACTGCTTCCAAAGAGCTCAGCCCATCATTCATTAAATCCCAAGCTTTCTTTGTTGCATTTTTTACATCCCAAGTTGCAATTACTATTGGAAGGTTAATACTACTTGGTTCTTTAAATTCTAAAGCAAAAGAATTAGGAATACCAATGCTAACTCCTAAAAAAGAACTTTTCTTAATGAACCCTCTTCTTTTCATAATAACTATTTTAGTTGTTTAGCTAACACTCTCTGAGTTAAAAATGCATATAAAATTAAATAAGCAAAACACAAAACTGCAACCCAATAAGAAGATTGTATTGTGAAAATATCTGCAATTTTACCTTGAATTGGAGGAATTATGGCTCCACCTAAAATCATCATTACTAAAAATGAAGATCCTTGAGATGTATATTTTCCTAAACCAGTAATACTTAATGAAAAAATACACGGCCACATAATAGAGCAAAATAATCCACCACTAATAAAAGCAAATAAAGCAATATCACCAGATGTAAATAATCCAATTAGCATTGCTATTAGTCCAATAAAACTAAATATTTTAAGTGTAGCAATTGCATTGTCTTTTGCTATGAAAAACCCTATAATCTGAATAGCTACAATTACTGAAAATATAATTATTTCGTTCCAGTTATAGCTGCCATAATTAACTAAAACAATTACTCCAAAAGCTATGTACGGAACTATTATTAAAAGAGCTTTTTTTAATCCTTCTGTTGGATTAAAAACACTGATAGCTCCAGTCCATCTACCAATCATTAAACCTCCCCAATATAAGGATATATATTTTGCAATTCCTGTATCAGTCAATGCAGGTAAACCTAATCCATTAAGGTTATTAACTTTATCTGTAACTAACTTTAAAACTTCTCCTAAATTACTTTGAATTGTAACTTCAACACCAACATAAGTAAATATAGCTAACATTCCTAAGGCAAGCTGTGGATATTGTAGCGCCCCCCATCCTTTATGGTTGTAGGAAGATTTTTTATAAGCATAGTATATAGATCCAATCACAGCAATAAGTGATGTCATTAAAACTACTAATCTCTTGTATTCCAAATTTTCTTTAAGATATTCAGAATCTGGTTCAGGAATTGAATATGTATAAAATACCCATCCAAAACACAAGAACATTATTATAGTTAAAGCAATTAATAAGTTCATTGCTTTATTAGCAGGTTCAAAATTCTCATCAATTTTTCCATCAGGTAAGCTTTTTGAAAAATAGAAAACTGCTGCACACAATATAAATAGAGCTGCTACTCCAATATAAAGACCTTGCATTTTTGAAAATTCAGGTGTTCCTTCCCCAGAGAGTGTTCCAAAAATTATAAATGCAACTGCTAGTGGACCAATTGTTGTTCCAAAAGAATTAATTCCTCCTGCAAGGTTTAAACGTGAAGATCCAGATTTAGGATCTCCAAGAGAAACAGCAAAAGGATTAGCTCCAGTTTGTTGTAAAGAAAAACCTAATCCAACAATAAATAGTGCAATTAAGACACCATAAAAGACTTCAGTTTGTCCTGGTTGAGCTCCATTTATGACAGGATACATAGTAAGAGCACCTATTGTTGAAATTAATAATCCATAAATAATACCTTTTTTATAGCCCCAGGCATTAAAAATATCTTTTTTTCTTTGGCTGGATAATATAAATAATATTAAAGCTCCTATATAGTATGCACCATAAAATGCAAAGTCAACTAGTTGTGATTGAAATTGATCTATGTTAAAGTATTCTTTACAAAATGGTATAAATACTCCATTTGAAGCTCCAATAAAGCCCCAGAAAAAAAACACACTTACAAGAGTTGCTAGAGCAGAGTTGTTATTTTGATTTTTCATTTAAAATTAATTTAAAATATTTGTTAGTTGTCTAAAATAGTAAAGCAAATAATATTATTTAACATTTTTTTAATTAAATATTAAATAAACATCAACATTTATAAATATATATTTACAAGAAAAATGTGAGCTGGATTATATTTTACTTATTTGCAGTTTTTCTTGATCTATATTCTTTTCAATCTTTTAAAACAATATTTAAAAGGAAAACTTCAAGATCATTATATTTTATAGTTTCTTGGTTAGTTCTATTTTATTTTGGTTATTCATATATTATTTTAAAAAATGAATCTAATGGATCTCTCCCCCTTGGATTACTGATTGCATTTTACACACCTAAATTCATATTAGTTTTATTTAATTTATTAGAAGATTTATTTCGTCTCATTATATTTATTTATAAAAAGATCTTCAAAAAAAATGATTCAGTAAAGTTAATTCCAAGAAGAAAATTTATTAGTAAATTTAGTTTAGGACTAGCTTCAATCCCGTTTTTATCATTAAATCTTGGAATGATTTGGGGAAAACATAATTTCAAGGTTTTGTCTTACAGTTTATTTTTTGAAGATCTACCTCCGTCCTTTGATAATTTTACTATAACTCAAATAAGTGATTTACATGCAGGCAATATTACAAATTTAAAAAAATTAGAACACGCGGTAAATTTAATTAACTCTCAAAGTTCTAATATAATCGTATTTACTGGAGATATAGTAAATAATAATGCTGACGAATTAATACCGTTTTTGAAAACATTATCAAAGTTAAAAGCTAAAGATGGTAAATTTTCTATTCTAGGGAATCATGATTATGGTGATTATAAACAATGGCCATCAAATCAAATCAAACGTGATAATTTTAATAGAATAAAACAATATCAAAAAGAAATTGGATTTAACTTATTACTTAATGAACACAAATATTTAGAAAAAGACGGAGATAAATTAGCAATTATTGGAGTTGAAAACTGGGGTAATGGTTTTATTAAAAAAGGCGACCTAAATAAAGCTAGTTCTAAAATTAATCCTAAAGAATTCAAAATTCTTTTAACTCATGATCCAACTCATTGGGAAAAAGTAGTCCTTAAGGATAAAGTTAATTACAATCTCACTTTAAGTGGTCATACACATGGAGGTCAGTTTGGAATTGAGATTCCTGGTTTTATAAAATGGAGTCCTGTGCAATGGAGATACAAATACTGGGCCGGAATTTATAAAGTGAAAAATCAGATATTAAATGTCAATAGAGGATTGGGAACTACAGCAGTTCCGGGAAGAGTTGGAGTTTGGCCAGAAATTACGGTTATCACATTAAAGAGATCAAATATTATATAATTAATTGGAAATGTTATATTTGTAATAACATAATTGATTTAAAACTTTAAAGTTATGTCTAAATTTGGAGAATTAATTGATGTTGAAATTCCTGTCCTTTTAGAATTTTTTACAGAATGGGATGAAACTTCTACAGAAATGCATCCTGTATTAAAGGACGTTGCTGCTGCTGTTGGAGATAAAGCCAAGGTAATAAAGATAGATGTTGATAAAAATAATGACTTGGCTGAAGCTTTAAGAATTAAAGGTCTTCCTACTCTAATAATTTATAAAGATGGAGAGATGAAATGGAGGCATAGTGGAGTTGAGGATGCTAATACTTTAATTGGAAGAATTCAAGAGTATATATAATTATTCTGAACGTAAAAATTCCTCAAATAACCCTAAATAAGATTTGTATTCATTTATTTCATTGTTTAAAAACTCTTTTTTATCATCATAAGCTATAATAATATCGACTATTAATTCATATTTTCTAATTTCAGCAACTATTTCTTGAAAATACTTAATTTTATTTAAATCACTTACTTCGCTAAAATAGAATAGGTTTTCCTTATACTTAGTAGAAATTTCCTTAAATAAATTTCTAGCTTTTTCTTTTTTTCCTAGAACATAATAAGAGCTTATATATGGATCTAATAATGAATAATATCCGTAAACATCAACAGGTAAATTTTCCATTACTAAATCTGTTATTTCTTCTGCTTTAGCTGTATTGTTTTCATTTATTAATTCACTTATTAATCTGGCGATATTGTTTCTATATGTAATACTATTTCTTCTTGTTTCAACATCAAAATAAACATCCATATTATCAGTCCCCCAATCCCATTTTTTAACCATTGAATACATCTTTTCAGTATTAACCCTACCTAATTCATAGGGATTAGATTTATCCACAGGTGTTTTTACAGGAACTAATTTATAACAAAGACCTTCAAGCTGTAAATATTCTTTCATCCATAAATAATCATCATCTCCAAATGATCCGCCAGTAAAATATATCGGTCTTTCCCAATTATTATTAGCTATAATATCTAACATCATTAATCTATTTTTATATAAGGCTTGATCTTTAATTTTAATAACTATCTCATCAACAATACTGTCATGAAGATTTTCAGAGACTACATTGTTTTTTATTACAGATTCTTTATCTACATCTATACGAATATTTTCTGTTCTCAAGTAATTGGTATTAAGATATTGTTCTGTCCATATTTCCTCTTTTAACATATTATTCTTGTAGTCTTGCCATCCCTCGACTTGAGAGTTAACGTTATTTTCTATTAAAGCAGTAATTTCTTCTTCTTTTTCTAAATAGAAGTCATTGGCCATATTTAGTAAAATTTCATTAGGATCTTCCCATTCATTTATTTTTAATTTATTTGAATTATAATCTTCAACTAGTTCGTAAAACTTATTTTTAATCACTTCCTCCTTTATAAAATCACTTTTTAAGATTTTATAATTTTTCCACTTAAGGGAATCACTAGTAATTTCATTCAAAATAGTCTTTAAATTGATCGTGTCACGAGTAGTAATTTCTTTAATAATATAGTCACGAGATCCAAATTTATATTTATCACTTGAAATAGATGATGGGATAGGCTCACTATTATAAGCTTTCCTTTTCATTTGATTTATATACCAATCTGTAGCAAATAAACTTGTGTTTAGCACCCTTACATCAGTTCGAATTCCCTCAACTTCTTGTAAATACCAAAGAGGAAATGTGTCATTATCGCCAATGGTAAATAAAATAGAATTTGGCTCACAAGACTCTAAATATTTTAAAGCCATAGAATAAGCTGTGTATTTTCCTGATCTATCATGATCGTCCCAATTACTACTAGCCAAATTGATTGGAAGTATGGTTATAAAAATTATTGATATTAATGTTTTTATTCGTTTACTAGTTAAATAATTTTTTAAATATTGTAGAATTGAATAAACTCCAAAGCCAATCCAAATTGAATAAACATAGAAAGATCCAACAACAGAATAATCCCTTTCTCTGGGCTCAAAAGGTCTCACATTTGTGTAAACCTGAATTGCTAAACCAGTAAAAAGAAAGAAAACAAGCATAGTCCAAAATAATTCTCTATTTTTTTTAAATAAAAAATACAATCCAATTAATCCAATTAAAAACGGAATCATATAATATTTATTTCTAGCTTTATTTTTTAATACATCACTGGGTAGATTTTCTTGACTAATACCTAAATGAATTTCATCTATAAAATCAATACCGCTTATCCAATTTCCATGCATATCCATTCTTCCTTGAATATCATCTTGTCTGCCACTAAAATTCCACATAAAGTATCTCCAATACATGTAGCCAAGTTGATATTGAAAAAGGTATTTAACATTACTAAACAAAGAAGGTTTTTTAATATCTAAATATTCAGGACCATATGTTTTTAAAAACCTGTGATGATCCTCTAAACTAATTTCACCATTATTTGTTTTGTTTTTAAAATCATTTACCATTTCAATTAATTCATTGTATTCTTGAGTATTTTTATATTCTCTCTTTAAATCAAATTCTAAAAACCCTGAATATCTTAGATAATTTTCTGCATGAGCTGGACTCCACATTCTAGGTAATAAAGAAGCTTGGCTACTATTAAAGTTTTGAGATGCATTCTTAAAATTATTTACAATCACATATTTATTGTTAACTAAATCTTTTTCATATTTCGGTTTGTCATCTTTATATCGATTTTCTTCATCTAATCCAGAATATTGATCTGAAAACAATGGACCGTAAAATAGATATGTTTTTGGATATTGTTCAAGATTATAATAGGCTAATAATTCTCTTGCATTTGATGGATCATTTTCGTTAACAACTACATTTGCATTTGCTCTTATTGGTAGCATTATCCATGAAGAAAATCCAATCAATATGAACATTATACAAAGAGTTATTGTATTAAGAGTTTTTAAGTTATTTTTTACAGTGTAACTTAAAAAGTAATAAAAAAAACAAACTAATAGAATTCCAGCAATAATAGTCCCTGAGTTAAAAGGAAGGCCTATGGAGTTGACAAAAAATACTTCAAGAATGCTAAAATATCTTAAAATATTTGGAGCTAAAAGTTTGAAAACAATTAACAATACAGAAACTACAGCAATATTTGCTATTATGAATTTTTTAATTGTAATGGGTTTATAATTTTTAAAAAAATAAATCAAACCGATTGCAGGTATCGTCAATAGACCCATAAAATGAACTCCAAAGGATAGCCCAACAACAAAACTTATTAGAATTAACCATCTATTACCTCTTGGTTGATTCATTTCCAGTTCCCACCTAAGACCTAAATAGAATAATAAGGACATTATTAGTGTAGCCATGGCGTAAACTTCAGTTTCTACAGCATTAAACCAAAATGTATCAGTAAAAGTAAATGTTAAACTCGCTATACTAGAACTTAATAAAATTAAAAAATCTTGATTTTTTTTATTATTTATTTTAGATGTGATTTTTTGAAGTAGTATGCTTGTAGAAAAAAACATAAATAATATTGTAAATGCACTTGCAACTCCACTCATTAAATTCATAACATATCCAACTTGATTTTGCTCCAAAGCAATTGAAGAAAAAACAGCGCCAAGCATTTGATATAATGGTGCGCCAGGGGGATGACCAACTTGTAATTTTGCTGAAGTTAGGATATACTCACCAGAGTCCCAAAAACTAACTGTTGGCTCCGCTGTTAAACTATAAACTACTAAAGCAACTGTAAAGCAACTCCAAGCTAAAAAATTATTTCTATTATTAAACTTATCACTTACCATCTAATATTAATTTGAAGCCAAATTTAATAATAAAATTGTATATGATCTTTTTTGAATTAAATTTTTAAAATTTCTTGTACGATTGAAAGATTGTTTTAAATTTGCACCCTCAATGCTGGCCTATGGTGTAACTGGCAACACGTCTGGTTTTGGTCCAGAAGAGTCTAGGTTCGAGCCCTAGTAGGCCAACAAATTTATTTAATCTGTTCTTCTTGAAGCAATTTTTTGAAGAATTAAATTAAAGTTGTATATTTGAGCTTTAATTACTAAAAATGATTATGAGGGGACTTAAAGTCCCCTCTTTTTATAGAGTTATGTTTAAAGAAATAGTTAGAGAATTATTACAAAATTATTTGAATGAAAGAAGTGATCTGTTTTTGATTGATTTTGAAATTCTCTCTGGAAATATAATTCGAATAGTAGTTGACGGTGATAATGGGGTTTTGGTAGAAGATTGTATGATGATAAGTCGAGCAATTGAACATAATTTGGATAAAGATGAGTATGATTTTTCGTTAGAAGTTAGTTCAGCTGGAGCGTATTCTACATTAACAAATACTAGACAATATGCTAAAAATATTGGCAGAGTTTTAAGTATAAAAACAAATTTAGAAAATTATGAGGCAAAACTTATTGAAGCTAATGATGAAGATATAAAATTGAAATGGAAACAACGCCAACCAAAAAAGATTGGCAAGGGTAAAATTACTGTTGAAAAAGAAATAAATATTTTATACAAAGATATAAACGAAGCAAAAGTAAAAATTAAATTCTAACATTATAATATGGAAAATATAGCATTAATAGAATCTTTTTCTGAATTTAAAGATGATAAATTAATTGACAGAGTAACATTAATGACAATTCTTGAAGATGTATTCAGAAGTGCATTAAAAAGAAAATTTGGTGACGATGATAATTTCGATATAATTATAAATCCAGATAAAGGAGATTTAGAAATATGGAGAAACAGAGTAGTTGTTGCTGACGGGGAAATTGAAGACGAAAACGGAGAAATTTCTCTAACAGAAGCAAGATTAATTGAACCAGATTTTGAGGTTGGTGAAGATGTTTCTGAAGAGGTCAAATTAATTGATCTTGGTAGAAGAGCAATTCTTGCACTAAGACAAAATCTAGTTGCCAAAATTCATGAACATGACAATACACATATATATAAGCAATTTAAGGATCTAGAAGGAGAAATTTATACAGCTGAAGTTCATCATATCAGGCATAGAGCTATTATTTTACTTGATGATGATGGTAATGAAATCATTATGCCAAAAGACAAACAAATTCCTTCAGATTTCTTTAGAAAAGGTGATAATGTTAGAGGGGTAATTGAAAGTGTAGAGTTGAAGGGAGCAAAGCCTGCTATTATTATGTCTAGAACAGCGCCAATGTTTTTAGAAAAACTTTTTGAACAAGAAATACCTGAAGTGTTTGATGGTTTAATTAATGTAAAAAAAGTTGTTAGAATTCCTGGAGAAAAAGCAAAAGTAGCTGTAGATTCATACGATGACAGGATTGATCCGGTTGGTGCATGTGTTGGAATGAAAGGATCTAGAATTCATGGAATTGTTAGAGAGCTTGGTAATGAAAATATTGATGTAATTAATTACACAAATAATCTTCAATTGTTCATAACAAGATCATTAAGTCCTGCAAGAATTAATTCAATTAAAATTGATGAAGAAAATAAAAGAGCTGAGGTAATTCTTAAGCCTGAGGAAGTTAGTAAGGCTATTGGAAGAGGTGGGCATAATATTAGATTAGCTGGTCAAATTACAGGTTACGAAATTGATGTATTCAGAGAGGGAGTTGAAGAAGATGTAGAGCTTAGAGAATTTAGTGATGAAATTGATGGGTGGGTTATTGAAGAATTAGCTAAAGCGGGGCTAGATACTGCAAAAAGTGTTCTAGAACAAGATATTTCTGACCTGGTTAAAAGAACTGATTTAGAGGAAGAAACTATTGCTGAAGTAATAAGAATACTTAAAGAAGAATTTGAAGATTAAATAATAACTTAAAACTGCTTATGGCTGAAAATATTAGATTAAATAAAGTATTAAGAGAGTTGAATATTTCAATTGACCGTGCTATAGATTTCTTAGAGTCAAAAAGTATTGAAATTGAAAAGCGCCCAACAACTAAAATTTCTTCGGAAATTTATGAGCTTTTGTCTAATGAATTTCAAATAGATGCTAATAAAAAAGTTGCTTCTAAAGAACTTGGAGAGGCTAAATCTAAAGAAAAAGAAGCCTTAAGAATAAAGAGAGAAGCCGAACTTGAATTATTACTAAAAAAGAAAGAAGAAGAAAGTAAAATTATTACTGCCTCTTCTCATATTAAAGAATTAAAACAGGTAGGTAAAATAGACTTAGAGCCTTTAAAGGCTAAACAAAAAACAAAAGAATCTAAAGAAAACAAACCCTTAAATAAAAAGGAAGATTCTAAAAAGTCAAAGATTGAGGCATTAGATTCTGTTGAGAATATCATAAAAGAAGAAGTAAAAAATGATGCACAAGAAATCTCTGAAAAAGTAACAACAAAATATAAAAAATTAAGTGGATTAAAGTCTACTGGGGAGACAATTGATTTGTCAAAATTCACCAATGACAAAAAGAAAGAATTGCCAGTAACTCCTTCTACCTCTAAGCGTAAAAGAAGAAGAATTAGTAAAGCAACTGATAATCCAAAGAGTAATTTCAAAACAAAGACTAACAAAAAAACAGCTTTCAAAAAATCAACTACTTCTACTACTAGAGAAGAGCCTAGCGCTGAAGAAGTTCAAAAACAAGTAAGAGAAACATTAGAGAAATTACAAGGTAAAAGTTCTAAAGGTAAAGCTGCTAAATATAGAAAAGATAAAAGAGATCAACATCGTCAAAAAACTGAAGACGAAATTGCCTCTGCAGAAGTAGAAAGTAAGACGCTTAAGGTTACGGAATTTGTAACTGCAAGTGAGGTAGCTACAATGATGGATGTTTCGGTCACTGAAATTATTTCTGCTTGTATGACACTTGGAATGATGGTAACAATGAATCAAAGACTGGATGCTGAAACATTAACAATTGTTGCTGAAGAATTTGGATATACAGTTGATTTTGTCACCGCATCAATCGATGAGGCAATTGAAGAATTAGAAGATAAAGAAGAGGATTTAAAAACAAGAGCACCTATTGTAACTGTTATGGGGCACGTTGATCACGGAAAAACATCTTTACTAGATTATATTAGAAAAGAAAATGTTATAGCTGGAGAATCTGGGGGAATTACTCAACATATTGGAGCTTACAGCGTTCAATTATCCGGTGGTCAAAAAATTACATTTTTAGATACGCCTGGACACGAAGCATTTACTGCGATGAGGGCTAGGGGTGCTCAAGTTACAGATTTAGCTATTATTGTTATTGCTGCTGATGATGATATTATGCCGCAAACAAAAGAAGCTATTTCTCATGCACAAGCAGCTGGAGTACCAATTGTTTTTGCTATAAATAAAATTGATAGACCTACCGCTAACCCAGATAAAATTAAAGAAGGTCTTTCTCAAATGAATTTATTGGTTGAGGATTGGGGTGGAAAAATTCAATCTCAAGATGTTTCTGCGTTAAAAGGGGTTGGTGTTGAGGAATTATTAGAAAAAGTATTACTTGAAGCTGAATTGTTAGAATTAAAAGCAAATCCAGATAGGTTTGCATCTGGGACAGTGGTTGAAGCTTTTTTAGATAAAGGTAGAGGTTATGTATCAACAATTCTTGTTCAGACAGGAACACTAAAAATTGGTGATTATGTTCTTGCTGGAAAAAATAGTGGAAAGGTTAAAGCTATGCACGATGAGCGAGGTAATGATGTTAAAATAGCAGGGCCATCTTCCCCAATTTCAATCTTAGGCTTGGACGGGGCCCCACAAGCGGGTGATAAGTTTACTGTATTTTCTGACGAAAGAGAAGCTAAACAAATTGCAGTAAAAAGAACTCAATTACAAAGAGAACAGTCAGTTAGAACACAAAGACACATTACTCTTGATGAAATTGGCAGAAGAATTGCTCTTGGTGAATTTAAAGAGTTAAATATTATATTAAAGGGTGATGTTGATGGGTCTGTTGAAGCATTAACAGATTCTTTTCAAAAATTATCTACTGAAGAAATACAAGTTAATATTATCCATAAAGGAGTTGGTGCAATTACAGAAAGCGATGTTCTACTTGCCTCTGCATCTGATGCAGTTATAATTGGATTCAACGTTAGGCCTACAGGAAATGCAAGGCAGATTGCTGATAAGGAAGAAATTGATATTAGGACATATTCTATTATTTATGACGCCATAAATGATCTTAAAGATGCAATGGAAGGAATGCTTTCTCCAGACTTTAAAGAAGAAATTACTGGTACTGCTGAAGTTAGAGAGACTTATAAAATTTCTAAAATAGGTACAATTGCTGGATGTATGGTTACAAATGGTAAAATTCTTAGAAATTGTGAAATTAGACTTATTAGAGAAGGTGTTGTGGTTTATTCTGGTGAGCTAGTGTCATTAAAAAGATTTAAGGATGACACAAAAGAAGTTTCTAAGGGTTATGATTGTGGTATTCAAATAAAAAACTACAATGATTTAAAAGAAGGAGATATTATTGAAGGTTTTCAGCAAATAGCTATTAAGAAAAAGTTGAAATAATTAACTTTATGTTTCATTTTCAGTTTGAAGTTCCTTATTATTTTTAGGTTTTGGCCTAAATATAAAGGCTTCAGGATGTCTTTTTTTTATTTTTAATAACTCTCTATCTGCTTCTAATTGTGAATAATAATTTCCAATCCAAACTTTATAGTTTGGAGTTTCATATACAATTTCAATATCAATTTCTAAATCATTTTTTTTATAAAAATTAATTAAATCAATAGCTTTATCTCTTTTACCACTATAGATTTGAATTTTCAAATTATATGTATTTTTACTGATCTCTTTTTTTAGATTGATTAGAGTATCAATTAGATGATTTTTGTTAATTTCAATAACCCCATTTTGAGAGGAACTCAAATTAATCATTAGAACCAAACAATAAGTCAATAAATATTTATTCATAATTCAAATTATAATACAAATGTAGTCTTATTTTTTATAAGACATGTTGATGTTATTTAGAACGCTTATAAATTAT
>Ga0213862_10000316_pt1 | contig 21265 bp, 34 predicted proteins | sample PICome_7_FD_160092 | JGI IMG/M metagenome (GOLD analysis project Ga0213862, IMG submission 160092) | Coastal seawater microbial communities near Pivers Island, North Carolina, United States - PICO266 | ecosystem: Environmental > Aquatic > Marine > Coastal | place: USA: North Carolina... | reverse complement strand
GCCCTTTTCGTTCAATATGCGAGCATAATGGTCCAGACCTACACCACTGCATTCATAATAGTCTATAAGGCGCACCTCAGCCCCTACAAACTGCGCAAACCATATAGAGGTAGAATCACCTACCCCGAGATCCCAAGCCGTTACAACGCCAACAGAGCGGTCGTATGGCACATTGGTAATTCTAGACTGCGCCGTGGCCTCACGCATCTCTACGGCATAATACGCACCGTCAGCGTGGACCAGCATCTGACCTTCCCAGATGTGATCATAAAGATCGGGTCTGTTCTTTTTATCCTCTAGCCGCTCAGTCTCTAAAACCTCCGGAAAGAATGGGTTGTCTCGCCAGTTGATCTCAGATATTCGCATGGACTCTGGCGGGCTTAATCTAAACCGCCTATGCGTTGCAGAGTGCTTTGTCTCAGGGTTCCATGTGACCCAGATCTCAGAGTCCTCTTCCCGCACGGTAGGTATTAGCTTCTGCCAAGCGGTATCAGATACTCCCTCGGCCTCATCAACCCAGCACAGGATAATTCTAGCTTTGGATTTGATGCTATCTAGGTTTCTGCGCAACCCGGCAAACACATAGCTAATGTTGCCGTCCTTAGACCTGATGTACTTCTCGCCCATCTCGTAATAGGCGGCAAGCCAAGGAACACTGCGTATGGCAGACTTGACCTCCTCCAGAGAGGATTCATCCAGAGAGTTTAGGTGTTCTCGAGCACATAGGATCTGGCCCTGCTTTCCTTCCATCCCCCACTGGTAACCACGGACCGCAGTCATCAACGCAAACGATCTAGTCTTGGCGGACCCTCGGCCACCGTAGGCGCACCTGTACCGAGCCTCTCCACTGAAAAGGTCTACGATCTTGGGTGGCAGGGATATCTCAGCTTGGCTCATCGGATAGGGGCTCAGCTACAAGTTTGATAACGGTAGGCTTGAACGACTCGTCAGATGACGTGTGATCAATTTGCTGTTTGTCTCCATACTTGCGCGGTGACATTCTAGCTACCTTCCACTTGCGTGAATCTATCCTAAGTTTTGCTCGGTTGATTTGATTAGAGTCAGACTCATCGCCCAGCTCATCAGCGATATCTACGATCTCATCAAAATAGTAATCAGCCTGAAAGTCTCTAGCCCTCGCGTACTGTTCCGAAAACTCTTTCTTGTCAGGGTCTGTTACCCACTTCATCAACGTACTTATCACAGGCATAGAGTCATCACGGCAGATCTGTCGGGCGCTTTCACCCAGTGCTAGTCTGCGGCAGATGGTGCTCGAAAGCTCATCAGTAAATATTGTTGGTCTCATTCTTCACATATACAAGGGCTCTGAAAACATCTACAGGCCCTTTCCAGTCGTTGTCTACATAGGTGTATCACATCATCAAGCAGTAGCTGGTCGCGATCATAGAGCGCCTGAGCTAGTTCTTGCACAAGTTCTAGGTCCGCGTCGCTAAGGTCACTGCCAATGATAAATTTGCTCATGGCTGGATTATACCACTATTGGTCATCTTGTATCTGCTCTGACCAACTAACTTCAATTGGAGCCCCTAGGTGGCAGGCAGGGCAAAGTCCATATGCTGTGTCCTGCTCTTTACTTAGCCAATACTCTAGGCCGGTCCCGCAATCATCACAAAATACTCTGGTCAAGGTCATGCCTGACGTTGGCTTTTCCTGTTTTTTTAACCAGCGGATGTTGTCCATTAGTCGCATACCTCATCTTCATCCATATAAGTCCTAGCTAGGTAGTCTAGGCTAATCGGCATCTCATCAAACTCACCGTCCTTCACCTCGTTGAGCATCCAGATACCACGCCAGCTATTGTTAGTCTGATAGTTGAGGTAATCCTCGGCATGCGTGTAAAAGATCCCTGCGAATATCCCGGTCAATCTCTTACCATCAGCCCTCTTGTTGAACGCTATGGCTCGGTCCTGAACGTGGCCCATCACCGTGGACATATGGAGCTTCTTTAGCATTAAATCAGGGCTCGACACAGGGCGGCCCATCACACCTGAGCAATGGTAGTGGGCATAACAAACGCCATCAATCACTACAGGCTTCAGGAAGTCATAAACCTCCCAGCCCATCTCCTTGAGCATCAAGTCATCATAGCTCATCAGGCCCTCTAGCTTAACGTCAGCATCAAGAGCCCGCTCGATACGGTACTCATGGTTGCCAATGGTAAACACCAGCCGAGGGTTCCACTGCTTCTTCTTGTCGTTCTTAAGCTTGGCCTGCTCCTCCCTGATAGGGTCTAGGAAGGCTCTCATTGCGCTTATACCGGCGTTGACGTCCTCGACATACCTACGCCCCTCGAAAGACTTACTGCCCTTAGCGTCGTGCTGAGACAGCGAGGGAAAGTCCCAATGGTCTCCAATGTGGACAATGACATCTGGTTTTGTTTTGACGGCATACAGTCCTGCCCAGCGGAGATGTTCCCAAGACTGACCCGGTTTTGTTTGGGTGTCAGGGATAACCATATGGCGAGGCAATGGCTTGCCTTTTCTGCGTTTGAATAAATCTTTGAGGTAATCGAACATAGGGGGTAGCCCTCCGTGGCTATATTGTACACAAGTTGATCACTAGCGCAATGGGGCTGTATCTGCTTGCAATATGGCTTCGATAGCCAGCTTTTGTTGCGGGTTTACCCAGATGTTAAGCTCGGTCATGCCCTCGTTATTTCTGCGCTCTCGCATCTCTCGCATTATCTGAGCCTTTGGCTTCGGGCCGCTGTCGGATGCTTTGTTAAACACTACGTCAAAGTTTTTATCAAAAGCCTCTTTGTCTGGCATTGGTCTTGGAGCTGATCCCTTACCCATTTTGCACCTCCATAAAATACTCGCTGACGATACAGTCTTCGCCGTACCTATTTTTCACTTTTATCCTTGAGCTAAGAATAACCTCGCCATCTCGCTTCAGTTCAAAAATCCTAGCGGCCACCTGAGTGATGCCAAGCTCATTAAAAGCGTTCAGGCAGGTCAGCTTTTTCCCTTGTTGTAAGTAATCCAGCACTCGTTGTGATTGCGTCATTACAGGTCTCCTCCGTAGTTGTGTTCCAGCCCCATCTCATCGAGGATAACACCCTCAATGCGATCTTCAAGCCATAGGTACAGATCGTTGCGGTAACACTCAGCAAAAGAAAGATGGCGATCACCATTAAAAGCACCGATAAGGCTATCACTTTCAAAGTCACCTGTAGCTTCGCTGAAATAAAATACATCCTTATTACCTCTCTCGGCTATCTGATGCTTCTCCGAATAGTCCTGCCTGATCTGAATCATTAGCTCCGCAAACTGCTGATCAGTCCCGTCTCGGTAAAGAACGTTAAGCAACTCCAGAGAGCGCTCATAAGCGCATTCCGGGAAGCAATCATCGAGCCACGTTTTATGCGTAGCGAGCCAAGTATACACTGCATGGTCTAAGACCGCTTCAGGCAAAGACGCTAGGCAGTGATCCCAGTCGCTAGGAATGTGCCATGCAATAATTTCATCAAAAGTAGTGTTTTTCATTTTGTTCCCCTTACCTATCTCGTTAGTGAGGCTACATGATAACCCGGTAACAGTTACCATGCAACCCCTTTAGGTTAAACAGCAAGTTGCTCAGAAACCTTGTTGTAGATCCCTTCGCAGAAAGAGTTGGCCACCAGATCGCTAATCAAGATCATTGGGTTGCCCTCAGAACCGTTGGCGTAGATCAGGTAGAACCATCCGAGTTCGTTGCCATCCTTGTCGAAGGGAATGACAATATCTTCACCAGTGCTCGACATGGCCTCAAGGATCTCGATGAAGTCTGCAGACTGCTCAAGGCAATAATCCTCACCGTCATTGATAGTCACCGTACACTCTGCGGCCAACAGCTCAGAGATCAAGCAGTGCGCTGCAAGGCGGTCATCCGTGTTGCAATACTCTGGTAGTCGTGCGTTGAAACCCATAAATATTTTTTCCATTTTACTTCCCCTTTAATTGCCCCCTCGCGGGGGCGGTTAGATTACTATCTAATTTTAAATACTGCGGCTATATCGCGATAATATGGCTCGTCTTTTAAGTTTTCCTGATCAATAAAGCCCATGACAGAACAGGAAACAAAATAGTCGTATTCTTCAGTTCCTTCTTCATCTTCACAATTCCAAACATTTTCATACGCTACACATATATCTGTATGAGCTTTATCTGCCGCCTTACAAGTCTTAGCTTGAATTGCTAGTTTAGCTAGTGCTTCACATAAACGTTCTTCGTAATTTTGCATTTTGTTGCCCTTTGTTTAGTTAGTGTTTCTCGTCTTGATGGGGCCATTATACATTAGTAACTGTTACTGTCTAATAACCATTTTGCATATGCTTATAACTTTTTGGAATAACCAGGGAATCACTCCGTTACTTTTCCGGGGCAAAAAAAGACCCCGCGAACGCGAGGCCAAAGGGAGTAAAACAGTTTCAAAACGATAAAAAAAGTTATATTGCCGGAGGATTCCGACAACACCGTTAGTCTACCAAAAAGGTGGGATTTAGCAACACCAACTGATCCTCATCTGGCGGTATCATTTTGTCAGCTACCCTGCCCTGAGCAATCTCCCAGATATCTTGTAGTTCAGCATGAGCCGTACCCGGACTGGCGCCGTGCAAAATTACAGAATCACAGATACCGGCTGTCCGTGCCCATAAATCATCGAACCCGTGGTTTTCGCATAACATTAGTGTTTCAGTTGCAGTATTCATCCTAGCCTCTCTTTTTGCTCTTTAATTTGCTCTTTGAAATAAGCTAACAGATCTCGATAATCTGCCGCGTACATTTTTTTGACCTTGCGCTTGTCCCGGTGCATCTGGTCAACAAAGTCCCGCCCAAAGTAGTCAATCATCCACAGCGTGTATTCACTCTCGGCAGATCCGTAGCGCATACCAAACCCGTTACAGCCCTTGCACTGTGGCCACACATTGCACTCCTCTAAGCTCCAATAGCTGGAGCTCCCTTTAGGTATAAAGTGCCCCCCGTCGCATTCCTTCCAGTGGACTTTCTTGCGGCAGGATACGCAAGTACAGAACCCATCGTCATCAGCGCCCTTCATTCGTGCCAGTTTTTGTATGGCCTCGAGGCACTGCGCCCTCAAAGTCTTAGGCATTAGCCTTTCCTTTTTTGCCAATAGGGGTTTGGACGTGCGGGAATACAACACAGACCCTGCCAGATGTTTTTTCTATTAGCGCCCTGTTTATCACGTCGTAAACCTGACTTACCTCAGTCCTGCTAAGCTTAGATGTTTTGCCCTCAGTATCAGGGAAAAGCTTGCCCTGCACTGTCCGCCACAAATCCTTCACCATGCTCTGGGTCCAATCTATCTCGATAGACTCTTTCAAAATAGCGCTGTCTAGAAAAGCCGGGAATCCTTTGTCGTTCAACTCGTCAGCAACCATGCGGCAGTACAAATGTATCGAGTTGTTTTGCGTTGCGGTTCTTTGCCTACCTGTGCGCCAACCGTAGGTAACCCAACCGCTAGTCTCGTGCAACTTTGTAACGTGAGCAATAAAGTTGCCGAGTGTTCGATCACTGTTCACAAGCCATTTTTGACCATTCATGCGCTTCCCCTGTTAAAGCGTGGCACTGAGCCACTTTTGTGATAATTTTTGAGCGTTGTCTTCGAGCCTTGGTCGATTTAGCACTCTCAACCTTGCTTCTTTGCAATACCCTTTCCATTTTTTTATGTCTTCGCTCTGCTCGTAATATTCTGCAACAGATAGAAGATGCTTGGGCTCACAATAGTCTTTGCCATATAAGCGGCCCTTCAGGGTTTCTGCAATCACTCCGCCTTTTGGGCAATACTGCAAAGTCCAGTTAGACAACTCCCTAACTGAATAGCTTTCGCCATCTATGAAGTAGGGATGCTTTCCCTTAAAAACTCTTTTTGTTGGATGATATTTAGATGCCACAACTACTCTCCTTAACTAATTTAAAATTGTTGCGCCCTGATTTGCTAACTTTCATAAGCCCAACTCCTATCACTTAGTGATTCTGCAATATTCCTATTCTTGATTGATCCAGCATTCTTGGCAGGTACTTTTTTGTTTTGATCTCGCTTTACCCAAGTAGCCAAAGCCGCTTTCCAGCTTTTCATTTTGACCTTGTTAAGCATCCAGCCTCTAGCCTCGTAGTAGTTAACAAAATGCTCAGCATCAATGCTGTATTGCTTCTCGTTACAATACACCTGCACATCAAACACAGTGGGCGGCGCAAAGCGCTTATTACTTGTATTATTATTTGTATTATTAACTTGTACTATTCCCTTAGAAGTTTTTTTCGTGGGGGTATGGAAATTTTCTTCTACCCCCTCTAGAAGATTTTTTCTAGGGGTATGCAGAATTTCTTCTATAGGTCTAGCAGAAGCAATTGTAATGTGCCTTGCCTGCACCTGCTTGCTACCCTCCCGGAGAATCATCTGAACATCAATGTGCCCAGCCTCCTTGAGCTTGCTAACCCAAGAGCTGATGGTCCTGTCACCCACCTCATACAGCTCGCTGAAGTATGCGTTAGTTGCCCAGCAGTAGCCCTCTTGATTGCAGAGCGCTGTGAGCTCGCCATACAACATCCTAGCGCCCATCGGCAGAGACTTGTTGTACCTAACGTCAGCAGGGACGATGGCGTAAAATCCGGGCTTAGTCATGAAGCTCACCATAAGAAATCAGTTCACTTAACCTAATGTCCAGTGCATCCGCAATCTTAATAAGCGTGCCAACCGTTGGGTTGCTACCACTTTTAGCCTTGAGATTAGAAAGGCTTGGACTGCTCAACCCGGTCGTGTGCGCAAGATCAATTTGATCTACCCCATGCAACGCCAGCGCGACGCTTATTGCTTTTCTAGTGCTGTATTTCATATTGATACCTCAGTTGTTTTAATATTTACGGAGTGTAACGGATCTTATCTGGCGGTGCAATATATTTGTTTTTAATGCAAATAGTTTTAGGCGCTTGCAATATGTTGTCAGGGGTGTATACTGAGCGGACTAACTAAGGGGAACCATTATGAAATTAGTAGAAGGCAACACCATTTTTGTTGACGGCCACGGTTGGATAATAGATAACGTGTTTAATACAAACGATAAAGGCGAGACCTGCATACAGGTTAGAGCGCTTACCAAAAAGCGTTTTACCCGTGCCCGCCCTGATGGGTTTTTAGGCTGGCAAACCGCCTTGTGGGTTGATTCAAATAATTCAGATGAATTTGATGATTACGCTAGGGGCGAATACGACTGCTTGCTCGGGCACAGCGTGTTAAAAAACCAGTCTGACGATTACTACAACGGCTTTGCCGACCAGTACGCGGCAGAGCAAATTGCAACGCACAAATCAGAGAAAGGGTTAACACTATGAAAAATTGGGATGAAATTAGGGAGGAGCTTAAAGCTCCTTTCGCCACTAACGTACTTAAATTTAGAGCCGGTGGTGGCGGTAAGCAGTTGGCGTACATCGATGCGCGTGCTGTTATGAAGCGTCTTGATGACGTTGTTGGTATCGAAAACTGGCAGTGTCACTATGAAGATCTAAGTGGCCGGGTTATCTGCAGGCTGTCTATCCGTGTTGACGGAGAGTGGATCACAAAGTGTGATGGCGCCGGGGACACCAAGATTGAGGGAGAGAAGGGCGGTATTTCAGACGCTCTTAAACGCGCCGCAGTATTATTTGGTGTAGGGCGTTACCTCTACTACTTGCCCGCAGGGACTACTATCAACACCCTACCAGCATGGGCGGTGCCACAATGAAATACACTGCTGAAGCTGGACATTGGTACACCAGAGCCGGTGAACCTGCATATACCTACGAGAATGATTCCGGGGAAACCAAAAAAACCACACTCAGGCAGGCCAGAAAGCTTGATCTGGTCCCCTCGGTAACATCTATTCTGGGCATTGCGGATAAGCCCGCCTTAACGCACTGGAAAATATTGCAGGCTATTCAGGCTACTAAAGACATTAGGCGCTCGGACTACGAAGATGAGGGAAGCCATTTAAAGGCTGTTTTAAGGGAGTCTAAGCGCGTTGGCCGTGAGGCGGCAGAACGGGGTACAGAAATCCACGGAATGATTGAGAAGGGCTTTAAGGGCGGTTTTGAGGGTCCTGCGTACCTTGCTGTGCGGTCCGTGCTTGATGTTGTGTTTCCGGACGAGTCTTGGCAGGCTGAGGAAAGCTTTTGTAGCAAGTCTGGGTATGGCGGTAAAATTGATCTGTGTTCGTCGGCGGGCGTGTTTGTGGACTTTAAGACAAAAGACAATCTCGCAGAAAAAACAATCAGTTCTCTGGTGTATGATGAGCACGGTATGCAACTATCTGCCTACGCCAATGGAATGAATTTTTTAAACCCCGAGAGGCTGTCGATTTTTATTGATCGCGACGACCACTCGGTTGTAAAGTTCCATTTATGGGACAAAGAATCTCACTCGCGTCATCTTGAGATGTTTGAAGCGCTGTTAAAATACTGGCAGTTATCTAAAAACTACAATCCATTAGAGGATACAAAATGAGCATTAATACTATGATATTCACAGGCAACTGCGGAGCAGATATGGAAATCCGCCATACCCCAAGCGGTGTTGCTATAGGAACTGTGAATGTACCTGTTAAACAGGGCTGGGGAGACAATGAAAAAACTAGCTGGGTGACTTGCAAGATGTTTAAGGAGCGGGCTGAGAAGCTGGCCCCGTACCTTAAAAAAGGAACGCCTGTAACTGTGCAGGGCGAGTTTGTCTTGGAGCAGTGGGAAAAAGACGGCGTCACTAGGTCAAAGCCTGTGTGTATTGTTAACAATGTACAGCTAGGAAAATCTGATAGACCAGCTCAGGCTCAAGTTGTTGCACAGCCAGCTCAGCAGGCGATTAGTGATGATGAGATCCCGTTCTAGCCCAAGACCAACGTGGGTGTTTAAATCGCAAGTTGGAGACCATGTTGTATTGGAGGTCTCCATCTTCGATGACGCGCTCACAAAGGATCAGTTGGCAAAAGAGTTCCAAGCGTTTATGATTGGATCAGGTTATTTTTTTGAGGAGGGTGAAAGTGTACAAATTATTAAATGCAGTAAGTGATTGGCTAAATGAGACAATAACCATCAAGCGGCTTTACTTCGCTGTAGTGTATTTCGCGCTATTTGGTTTTATAGCGCTTGAGGTTATGATCTTTTAACTTATTTCCCCCTAGACCATGGCGTACCACCCTTTGCGCCTTAGTGGCAGGATTAGCCCACCTGTGGTCGCAACGGGCTTTTCATTGCATACCGCACATAACATTAATTCATTATCTTACCTGACATTATAAACGTACAATCGCGCCTCAATTAATGAGTGGAGGTTGTTGTGATTTTGTATGGTATAGCGGTGGTGTTGTTGGGCTTGGCGGCAATAGCAAAAGACGATTTAAAGGGCTCCTTATAGGGCCCTTTTTTGGTATAATCGACTATCAACAAAAGGTGCTAGGTATGGCAAAGCCAGCAAAAGGCAAGGCAAGGGTTAAGGTTACCGCAAGCGGAAAGAAAGTTTCTTACGGGCAGGCTGGCAAGGCAAAAGGCGGCGGCTCAAGAGTAAAGCCCGGAACGCCTAAGGGTGATTCTTACTGCGCTCGTAGCATGGGCATCAAGAAGGGCCTGTCAAAGAAAAAACAAAATGACCCAAACACCCCAAACAATCTATCTAGAAAGCGCTGGAAGTGCGCAGGAACCAAGTCCCGGAGGAAGTAATGTCCCTATACAAAAACATCCAGAAAAAGCGTAAGAGAATCAAAGCAGGGTCAGGCGAGTCTATGCGAGCAAAAGGCGCTAAAGGGGCTCCCACAAATAAGGCTTTTAAGCAGGCCAAAAAGACAGCAAAAAAGCCCGTCAAAAAGAAATATTAATAGCACCAAGCTACCGGGCTACTATCCCTAATATCGACGTGGACGAAGCCTTTAGCAACGCCTACACCGGTAAAGCCCATTGCGCAGGCGTGCTTTATGATTGCCATTCTCTCCTGCCCGCCAGAGACCGCTATATCTGCGGCCAGCCCACTGCTGTGCATTCCCGGACCATTGGCCTTATGTCGCTCTAGGCTGTGGTTAGGGGACCTATAACCGCTTGTCACAATAAAAGGAAAGCCGCAAACCTCCCTAAGATGGTCTAGCTTCTTTATAAAGCGATCCTTCATCTCATTCTCGCCGGTTTCTTGGCAGTCGAAATCTGAGCGCTTAAAATATTTGTAACTCATTAAAATGTTCCTTTCCAGACTCTAAATTTATCGAACTCACCAGACAGCATCTTTTTGCGGATTATCTCTTTTCGCGCCTCATTGTCATCAGCGTTTACACCAGCCTCTTTCATCCACTCTGTGATCATAAACATAGGAATCCTACCTACCAGCCTGTTTTCGCCTGTAACGCCAGCTCCAGAGTCTCTAAGGATGCGTGATTCTTCAAGCGCCGGGTTGACATCGTACTTACGCTCAATTGTAAATTTTTCGCCGTCACTATCAAAGTGTACGTTTTCTTTCATTCTTTTCATTTCATACTCCATAAAAAAGGGGGCCGAAGCCCCCTTAGTTTACTACATTTTTACAACTTACGAAGTAGACAAGTCGGCAACAATACCGTTTGCGGCTTCGTTCTTAGCAACCAAGGTAAGCTCAGTAAGAACCTGACGCTTAGTTGAATCGCCAGTCTTAGCCAGACCAACATTCTTGGTTGGGCGCAGTACGCCAACACACCACATATCAGACTGCATGATGTATACATCGCGTGAACGGTTCTCACGGCTTGGAGTAAACTCTACAGAACCCCAAGGAGTAACATATACGTCAACTGAGTTGTAAACAGTCTCGGTTGCCGCGTCGATGTTGCGACGTGAGTTACCACCACCAGTAAAGCCGAGGGCGATGTTCATCTGGAAAGGAGAGAGGTAAACCTTGTCAGGAGTACCGCCGTTAGTCCAGATAGACTCCATAACGGTGTCAAACTTGGCCTGAGTAAATGCCGCCTGAGTACCGTCTGTACGAGCGTCAGTACCATCACCAGTAGGAGCCGCGCCACCAGAGCCAATGCTTTGGTTGGTCTTAACCCAAGCGCCTGCACCAGCAAGTTCACGGGCAGTAGTGCTGTTGCCAGCTTCTCGCGCATTGTTCTCAAACAGCGCCTTCTCGATGTCAAGCTTCTGCTCACGAGCAATCTTCAGCGTCTGGTAAGCAATCTCGTTTTTACGGCCTGCCTTATCTACTGACTCTTCAGTGTCAGCAATAGTTACAGCGTTCTTGAAGATCTGAGTGTAGTTACCCAAACGAACGGTAGCAACTGCCGCATCCGCCGAAGTGTCATCGCCTTCAATGTGAGCATTTACCGCAGAAGAACGTAAGGTGTCAGTCTGCCACTCGTGCAAAGTGTTAGTTGCTTTAACCTTCTTACAAGCGCTGTAGAAAGGAGTGTCATCAGGAGTGATGTTATAGATAATATCACTCAGGTCTTCGCGAATGCCTTTCGCGTCATAGGTATCAAAAGTATTTGCTGGTTGTGCCATTGTATTATTCCTCAATCATTAAAGCTAAGGCGTCCGATACGGAGCCCGTGCGGGATAGTTTCTGTCGTTGTTTCTTACGCGCAGTAGCATTGCTATTAGACTTCTTAGATCCAGCCTTCACCGTTCGACTCTTACGTCTTTCCGGGCTTGCCTTCTCTACAGCGGCTTTCTTACCATCCATCAACTCCCGGTACAGCATCGCATCGTGCAAAACTCTAATTGCTCGATGATCCACTATCTGGGATATCTCGTCTGGCTCGTAGCCGTAAACAGTTGCTCCAGTGTTCATTAGCCTGTCTTTAATTTGACCTGCTTTTTTAGCATCCGAGAACTCAGGCAAAACCTTTTGAAGGTTAGCCATTTCGTGCTGTAGGTATGCCTTCTGTGCCGCCTGTTGCGCCTGAGATTGTTGCTGAGATACAGCCTCCAATTTTTGCATCTGGTCTTGATATCCAACCATCTGCTCGTCATATTTCAGCTTAGCATCCATATAACCAATAGGGTCTGTCTCAAACAGTTCTCTCGATGGCTCCACAGGTGCAGAAGCTATCTCACCTTTTTGCGCCTGTTCATAAAGCTGTGCAATCTGCTGTCGCTCATGCAATAGGGCTGAGTAGACCGATTCGGCTGTTTTACGAGCGTCTGCGGCTTCCTGCATTCCCTTTTGGATGTACTTTTGACCACTGTATCCGCGCTTCAAATCATCAAGGGTTACAACCTCGTTCTTGCCGTCTACTTTGACGGTGAACGTCTGTTGCTCTTGTTCTGCTTCAGCATTGTCAGTGTCTTGCTCATCCTCATCGGGCTCTTCCTCGCCCTCATCCAATTCTGACTCTTCATCGTCTGAATCGGGTTGCTCCTCTTCTTCACCTTCACTCTCTTCTTCACCTTCGCTTGGGTTGGTATCATCGTCCAGCTCAGCACTTACTTCCTGCTCAGCCTCTTCTGCTACTTCCTGCTCTGGCTTCAATTCCTCTTCAGGTTGAATCAGTGATGCAATAGCTCCCTCAATAGAGCCGTCGTTTAAAGTTTCAGTCGTTTCCACGGTACTAATCCTTCTGCTTTTTATCGAAAATCGCCTCGTCTGTAAACACAGTGTTAAAGTGATTCTCGATGTAGTTAAGCGCCTTGATTATATCATGCGCGTCTTTAATAGTCTCTATCTGAGACTGGCTGTTAAGGAACACGCTTGATTGCTGATCCTTAATCTCTTGAACGACTTCCTTAAAGGTTTCGTCGTTGCTTAAATTCCTAAACCTTGCCGCCTTGTCTTTTATGTTCAAAATCTACCGCCCGTTACAGCTTGTACGGGGGTGCTGTCTGGGTATCTAGGAGCCGCCTGCTCCGCTTTAATTCTTGCGGTGTCTACTGCGGTGCCGTACTTGCCCAAGATCTCTGCGGCGTCTACAAGCAGGTCCTGATCCATTTGATCGCGTTCCCGGTCATCTGCCGCTATGGCCTTCTGTGCGTCTATCTGAAGCTTAGCCATGTCAGAGGTAGCCTTAGCCTGCGCCTTGATCTGCTCTGCCTGTACATACGCCTCTGGTTGCGTTAACGCCTGTTGCTGTTGAGCCGCTTGTTGCTGTTGCTGTTGCATCATAGCCGCTTCTGTCTGCTGGTCCATAGGCAAGAAATACCTGTCGCTGTTTCGCAAACCGTTCATTGCCAATATATCTGACAACGTGTTCCGTATCTGCGTCATGCCAACAACACCGTTGCCCATACCGTAGGACTGGAATATCTGCATTTGAATCTGCAGAGCTTGTTGCAAAGCGGCCTGCTTTTGCTCTTCTTTTCCTGTGCCCAAACCTACGTTAACCCGGACGTCCATCTTTTTGTTCCAGACTCTAGGATCAACCGGCTGATAGTTTCCGCCTACAACGCGCATCATTGTCTGCTCATCGCAGTTTTCAATAACCAGCTTTAGCATCAGCTTGAACAGTTGGGTCATTCCGCCTTCTGCTATGTTCCTTGCCATCATCTCTATCTGACTGGCGCCGCCTTGCATACTTGCCATAACAGCGGTTGCGGTGTTGGCTTGCAGGGCGTCAGGATTAAGGCCTAAGCTTGTTTTGCTTACACCTGTCTTAGCATCAATCTCTTGATCGTAATACTGTATAGCGCCCAATGTCTGGCCCGCTACAAACGGCACAGTCAAAGGCTGTATTGCGCCTCCCTGCTTAACCCGGACAATTCCGCCAATCTCATTGTTGAGAACATCGTCAATGTTTACCACCCCATCAACAATCTCGGTGCGCGGGTTGTTAGTAAGGGCAATGTTATCTAGCACCCCTCTAAGCAACGCAGTGCTACTGTCTTGGTCGTTAACGATTAGGTCAGCAATAGAGTTTCCGTAAAATGTGTGTGGCTCTGGGTCAATCTGAAAGTTAGCAAACGGTGCTACGCCAGTAAGCTCGAAGCTCAAAAGCTTATAGCTGTCACCGCCTAGAACCAGCTTGTGCAACTGGGCAACACCCGTTCCGTCAACGTCAATCTTCATGTACGCTTCAGTGACCATAACTAGCCGCATGGAAGGATCTTGCTCGTTAGAGTCGTTGTAGCTGTCGTGATAGCCTGTCCGCTCAAACTCCTCCATGTCAGAAAACGAACCTGAATCATCAGCGCCGCCAAGCTCATATACATCTTCAAAATCAAAGCCCATCTCCACCAGCTCGCTGACAGTCATCTCTGTTCTGTGAGCAACGCAAAAAGCGTCTTCGATAGACGTGGCGCGTGAATCGATAAAAAAGTCTTCAGGGGGGACAGACTCAATTTTAAGCTCTCCCATGTCCTGCATTCTGATGATCTTGAGGTCATGGCGAGGAGCCTCTACCTGCATTCCCATCTGGTCTATTTCCATCTCGATGCGCGTAGTGTGCTCTAGGACCTCTACGCCATCATCGTTAACAATCGCTGTAAACTCCATGTCGTTTAGGTTGTTAAAAGTAAACGTCTCAGCATCAACTGAAGTGTCCCAGTAAGCCTTAACAATGCCGTTCTTTTTAAGCAGCGCATCGTGAAAGGCATCGTACAGAACCTTGTAACCCTTCAGCTCTTCAAACTTGTAATTAATGTACTTGGTCGCCTGCTCTGCAAACTGCACATCCTCTGGACCCATAGGGATATACTCAACAGCGTTGTCAGACTGCAGGAATGAGCGTATAAGGCTAGGTTTGATCGCCCGGATAGTATCGCGCACCTTTGTCGAAACTACGCTAGAACGGCCTTCTTCTTCGCCTATATCAACTCCGCCCTCGTAGTACCTTTGGGCTTTAAGTCGGTCAAACGCAATCTCTGACTCAACAAAGTCAACACAGTCCTCAACGGCTGTCCTCGCAATGTTTTCGATATCATCTCTGTCTAATGGTTTTAGTTCCATTTTTTATTCCTGTCCGGTTATGGGTGCTTGTTCTCTACCAGCGCCAACAAGAGCTCTTCTCGCAGTATTGGCTATAAACGATTGCTTCGCTTCGGTTATCGGCGCTCCCTGTAGGGCTTCCTGTATATAGATTAGTGCGGCCTCTGCGTCCTTTCCTCGCTTTTCTGTAAGGGCGCGAACAATCTCCCCAAGCAGCTCATTTTGCTTGTCAGCATAAGCGACATCAGTAGCGCCTGTGAGGCCTTGTATTAATCCTTTAAGAGTTCCGGGAACCTCGCCTCGCTTCAGTGTCTCAACAACCCCACCCCTAGCTACATCCTCTACGTTTTTCGCAAACTGTTGCCTACCAGCCGTCTGAGAGCCTTCTCTGACCTGCCCTTGCAATTGCAATGCGCTGGCAACTTCATCCATTTTAGGGCGCAAAGCCGCATACCCTTCATCACCTAAAATCAACTTCATTTTTTTAACATTGTTTGGCGCAAACAACTCTGTCAATACTTTATTGGCCTGCTTGATAGCTGAATCACCACCCTGTAAAAAGCTAGTCCTAACCTCACCCATCATGTTGTCAATTTCTAAACGCAACGCTGTGCGCAAAGCATCCGAGGTAGGCTGATCAGCGCCTTTCACCAAACCTATCACATCCTCTACGGAAGTGGCTCTTCTTAAAAGCGCTCCACTTTGTGCCAGTGCGTCCGCCTCCCTAATTGTAGATTGACCAAGCCGTAACGCATTAGCATACGATGGCACCGCCTTTACTGCGGCATCCCTTACCTCGGTAGCAAGCAGAGAGTATCTTCTGCCTGCCTGTGTTTGCCTTCCGACGTTATCTATTTGTTGCGCGGCAATGCTCTGTAGTGCTTTTTTAAGCTCATCAACCTGTAGTAAGTTAGGCATCTCTTGGAACGTAACTGTTCCGTCATCTGCAATGTCTGCCATGATTTGCAGGTTTCTTTTTCCCGCAGTCATCATTTCTTTGTTTGCTTCTTGAATAGCTTGCCGCATCAAAGCGGGCTCAATTGCGCCTACCCGGTTAAGGGTGTTTTCTAAGCTAATGCCAGACGGTGAGGCGTAGTCTATTGGGGTAGAGAATGCCTCGTCATACGCCCGTGAGCGCTGTGGTGCAGTGCGTTGATACGCCTGACCCATAACTGTTTGCGTTCCAACCGGGGCCGCCCCCAAAGCCTCATCCATATATGTAACAAGGTTTTCTGATTGCGCTTTAGATCTTTCAGGGACAACTTGAGCAGATCTAGCCGCTTGCGGAGACCCTAAGTTACTGGCACTGGCAAGAAGGCGTGCTGTCGCAATATCTGCATCAGCAATCATCCCCATTGTGCCTGCGCGTCTAATGTTGTTCACGGCCTCATCTAACGTGGAATTTAAATTTAAACTTTGAGCAATAATAGTTCCAGCTTCAGGGCTAACGCCTAGTTGATCAGCAATCTTCTTGCCCAATCCTTGAACGCCACGCTGACTAACAAACTGTTGACTTGCGCCACCAGCCATTCCCAAAGGCACGCCAAAAATAGCCCCCCACTTGGCCCCTTCTGTAGCTCCCTGCATTCTGCTAGGGTCTGTAGGACCGCCCGTCCCGCCTAAATATCCCGAGACACCTCCCTCACTAGCGCCAAATAATCCGCCAGTTGCTCCATACTTTACTGCAGCTTCAGGAATAGACGATGTGCGCATAACAGGAAGCCTGCTTGCTCCCACAACACCTGTCCCTATTCCTGCGGTCTTGGCAACGGCCGAGGGGATTGGATAGCCTTCCTCTACGCCTCTTTTTAAGTCTCTTATATACTGTGGGTCAGCAATGCCCAACTGACCAGCTAACTCATCAATTCCCTCGCCAACATATGGAATGCTGCCAAGTGTTTTGGCAACGCCAGCAGTAAATGGAGCCTGCTCAGCTAATCCTATTTGACGGGTTCTGTTCATCGCCTCATTTAAGACTGACATCGCCATTTCTTGGTCATCGTTAACCCGACCATCTGGGCCAATAATGGCTACCCTACCAGCATCAACGTCTTGCACAATCCGGCTACCATCGGGTAACTGCATAATTGTATTTGTATACGCTGAAGGGCCAACAGAGGCACTTGTATCATCATCGGGAATGGTCCAAGGCAACCTCTCATCCGGATTCTGGATTGTCCACGGTTTTTGATCAGTCATATTATTGGCCTACTTTTTGCCAGTTGCTTTCAACCATGCGGTCACCCCCAAGGTACTTGTACCCATTAACGACCTGACCTACACTCAAACCAGACAGCGCGGTGTAGAAGTCAGCAATATTTGGCTGTGGGCCTTCATAGCCACGGAGAGTAAAGTTTTTGCCAAAGTAGTCAGCCATCGCCTCACGCTGTTTGCGCGAAACCTCCATTTGAAGATACAGCTTTCTCAAGCGTGCAATATTTTTCTCTGGAGATAACATTGGGTTGTAAGCGCGGGAAATCAAACGCTCGCCTTCCTTCTCTGTAAACTGTGGGCCAAGCACTAGCCTCAAGTTTCTCTGCACCACTTCTTCAACTTGCTCTTTGGCATCCTGAGCATCTGGGTTAACGAGCGCAAGCAATCCAACATTATTAATCAAGCCAATGGCGGGGCCTGTTAGCTCTGCGCCTTCCTCTAGATTCTGTAGCACGGTATTAATTTGCGCTACTTGAGCCGCCATATCTGAGCCACCGCCTCTAGTCCAGTCCAGATGATCTTTTGCGTAGGCCTTATCTAGTGCCACCAGACCTTCCGGCTGCTGATCGCCACCTAGATCAATCGCAACACCGCCACCGCCAACCTGAGATACTTTGCCTGAGACTCCGCCGACATTGAATATTGCATTTTCCTCGTAAGCGTCAACGCCCATCTGCTCGTTTATTTGTGCGCCAGTCATTTGCGTGTAAGTTTCTTTTGGCGCTTTAAACTGTGATGTAACGTATGCTTGATAAATAGCGCTTGCGTTAGCTGGGTTTGCCTCAATCATATCCGCCACTTGCCGGGCTGTCGGATCATTAGATCTTCGCAGCATCTCTACGGTCTGATTAGATTGTTTTCTTGCGGCTTGCATGGCCATCAGGTCACTAGCACGCTGATCAATAGCGGCGCTGGGGTTCATTCGCATCTGATTAAATGCAGAAGCCAGCCGAGCCATTTTTGTCTGATCCTGAGTGAATCCTTTGACCCTATCCATAAAGCCCTGCTTTGGCGCAGGAGGCTGTTGCATTGCGGGAGCGGGAATAGGGGGTTGCATCATTGGGGCGCCCTGAGATGGCTCCAAAATGCCATCAAGAAGCCCGCCTGACTTAGGAGACTGCAATTCTCGCATCCTCTGCATTCTTTCAAGCTCTGCCTTAACGTCAACAACAGACATATCTCTTAAAGCACTCATTGAGTAAACCTCACATTTGGCCCATTTGACGGGCTTTTTCTATTAATTCCATTATGCCCGTGGGGCTTAGTGCCTGCACCGCATTGTCTTGCATAGGGACATACTGCTTCTGCAAAGGCGCCATTGCTGGAGCGTCTATCGTTTTATAACTGCTAGTTGCACCAAGGAGCTTGTCAATTTCTAAATCAGATACAGCGCCGGGGGGATTAGCAATTTCTTGCACGATATCGCCAACGGCTATTTCAGCTGAAGGGTCAACGGTCATGTTCGACTTGCTTTCGTAATCAACCATTTGCGCATCCTCTATCATCTTGCGCATTATGGCTTCCTTATCTGTCTCTGGATTGTATAGGCTATCCATACACGCTGGCTCCCAAAGTCAGATAATCGAACAGACCCGGATTGTTTTGCGTTGTCTGGCTCTGAGGAATCGGTGAAGCGCCAAGAGCTTGCGACACATACCCGATAGTTGAGGCTGGCGCCCCGGTGTACCCGGCAAACTGCTGGCGTGCCGCGTCAATCAACTGCTGTTGCATCAACTGCTGTATATTACCCTGATTCATAAGATCTGACTGGACCTGTCGTCCCATACCAAACCCAAGGTTACCTAAATTAGCGAGCTGTTGCGCACCCTGCATTTGCAGGTTGGCACCCTGTAACCCCATTGACTGGTTAGCAAGATCAGCCTGCATCTGCCGGTTAATATCGCCTGTAGCGGCTTGCTGTGCCTGCTGGAACCCAGCTTGCCGTAGGGCGGCTGATTGTTGCCCAATATTCGATAAAGCACCCCTCCCAAGCTCGCCCATTGCAACGCCGTGCCTAGAACCGCCAAATGCTCCAGCGGACTGTGCTTGCGCACCAAGCGTGTTTAGCCCCATCTGCGCAGATCGCATTATGTCAGCGGCATTAGCATCTACAACTTGTTGCGTATATGGATTTTGGTAGCTAGACAGGTCTGTATCCCCAACCGCCCCAGCTTGAACATTCATTGGCTGATACCCTCCAGCCGCAACTGTTCCTGCCATGCCGCCTTGCACAGCCTGCGCGGCTAATTGGTTCATGTTTGCAGCCTGCGGGTTAGTAGTCGTGTCTTGCGCTCTAGTCTGTCCTCCCATACCCATTATCGTTCATCCTCTTCTGGAAATTGTGGAAATTGCGGATCAGGCCCCATCCCTCTGTAATCTGTTACAGGGTACTGTCTTAGGTTTTGCTCTAAAGACCCTAAGTTAGACATATACGGTCCGCCTTGGCTAGATGTTTGGCTAGACGCAAATGGATTGCGCATATACTGTGCCCCGGTTCCACCAAACAGCGCATCATATCGCGCCTGCTGTTCTGGATTTCTTTGAGCCAGTTCTTGCTGAGCCTGCTCAAAAATAGGAAAGGCACTGTAGCCCATTATTCCGCCGCCGAAGTCCTGCGCTTCAGGCATACCCTGAAAAGGAGAGGAAGGGGTAGCAAAACCAAATGCGTTAGCCGCATCAATCTGGCTCTGAAAAGCCGCTTCTTGCATTGGATTAAACGCCGCAAGGTCTGGACCCATGTATGGCTGATAGCCAATCTGTTGAGCCGCTTCCGCACGCGCTAGGTTTCTGACAGTAGGCTCTCTTGCCCACTCTGGGATTTCTGCTTGTGTTGTTTGGCTTCCGCCTTTGCCGCCACTCATCTTATAGCTCCTTAGCTAATGTGGTGAACGACTCAGTCCACCCTTCGTTTTTTAGGACCCTAGACCAGCCTTTTCGGCCAGCTATCGACATTCCGTCACAGCCCTGCGCTTTTGCAAACTGCGCCGCTGAGTCATTCATATCTACAATCTGATCCATCTCGCCCCCGGCCAAAAATACATGAAATATTTTTTTCTTTGGGAACATAATAATTTCTGTAACTGCACAGCCTCTTTCAGCAGGCCAAAACTGGTATCTCAGGGAGTGAATGCCATCAACAATGTCGCTCCACTCATGCGTGCCTCCAGAATACTCTAGGGCGGCCTCAATCCAATCCTTACAGCGTTCTAGCTCTTCATTGATACTTGCGGCCATTATTTAATCCTGTGTCTTATATGGGCTGATTATACCATTATTGGCGTGATCGCGTGATACTGATTCTAGCCGCCTCAGACGCCGGAGCGAAAGCGGTTGCGGCGGAGGCATCGAGCCAAAGGCTAACGTCATCTACCGCGTAGTTAAACTGTATGTAATCGCCTGCGTTCAGTTCTATCTGGTCTGTTACTGCAAGAATGGCAAAGGCATTATTGTTATGCACTGTCAGGCGCTCAGAGTGGCCTACGCTGGTGCCATTTACAGATAGCCAGTAATACACTGTCTTGCTGGCCGCACTGCTACTCTTTATCTGTATGTGCCCAGTAATGCTGTAAACCCCTGCCTCAACAAAGTCTATTCGAGTGTTGTCAGATGCGTTAACAGAGATGCCACCATTAGTGCTGGTAGAGTTAAACGGTATCTGATACGCAGTATCGGCAGAGGTAGCTACTTGGCTAGTAGTGCAGGCTATTTCTCCGTAACCGTCAGCTAGTACAATTTGCCGCCACTGGTTGTCTTTAGAGATAACCGGGTATCCTTCCCTATCCCATAGAATTATCCCGTCATCGACAGGGGAGTCCCCGGCAACATAGAAAACCAGTTTCGACTTAGTTCGCACCAAGTAATCATTCAGTCTGTCTGCCCACCGCCGGACATCCAAGCCTCCTGCGGGTGGCGGCCTTTCAGCTAGACTCATCTTTTCGCTCCGGGGCTGACTTCTAAGCGCATAGCTCCAGCTCTCCAGTTGGTTGTTTCTTGGCCTTCTATTTTCATGCGAACCTGCCTCCCCTGAAATCTAACTGAGGTCGGATTGGATAAATCAAAAGGCCCATGCGTAGTTGCCGGTGCAGTAGGATATAGTCTAGTGGTAAAGTAAACGTCTGCGCTTTCCAATGATGTAACATCCGGAATAAGCCGCGTCACTTTCATTAAATCCTCCCCAGACGCTCCGATC
>Ga0213862_10000314_pt1 | contig 21296 bp, 35 predicted proteins | sample PICome_7_FD_160092 | JGI IMG/M metagenome (GOLD analysis project Ga0213862, IMG submission 160092) | Coastal seawater microbial communities near Pivers Island, North Carolina, United States - PICO266 | ecosystem: Environmental > Aquatic > Marine > Coastal | place: USA: North Carolina... | reverse complement strand
ACATTCACAAACAACTGGACTGATGTGATCTCTAAGGTTGAGCTTCTCATCGGTGGTCAGGTCATTGACGAGCAGGACTCCACCTACTCGACCCTCATCGCCCCCACCCTCTCGGCGTTCTCTTCCTCCAAGTCGGTGTCCGCCAGCCTCTACGATGGTGCCAGCACTGCCAAGTTCTACCCTCTCCGCTTCTCCTTCTGTGAGAACTGGCAGTCGGCTCTCCCTCTCATCTCCCTCCAGTACCACGACGTCGAGCTTCGTATCACATGGGGTACCGAGGCTGCTGCGAGCAAGTGGGAGGTGTACGCCAACTATGCGTACCTCGATACCCAGGAGCGTGAGGTGTTCGCGGGGTCTCCCCAGAACATGATCATGACCCAGGTCCAGAAGGCGATCTCCTCGGGTAACAAGATTCAGGAGATGAACTTCAACCACCCCGTGAAGTACCTGGCGGCGGCGGATGCTTCGGCGGTCGGGATGATCAGTGATTCTCAGAATAAGCTCAAGCTTCAGATCAATGGCACGGATGTGGCTGACTATAAGTTCGCTGATCCCAACTTTACCACTGTGCCTCTCTACTACCACACTTCCCATGGTAGCGCCACTCCTGGTACCAAGCTATTCTTCTACCCCTTCTGTCTCGATGCCGGTAAGCTCCAACCTACTGGTTCGCTCAACTTCTCGCGCCTCGACTCGGCGCGTATCATCAACAGCAAGGCTAACTCCGATAAGGACATCTACGCCGTGAACTACAATGTGCTCCGTATCGAGAATGGTATGGCTGGTCTTTTATATTCTAACTAATTAGTAAACAATGTTTTGGAAGGTTGTTTTCCTTCTCGCCATCGTTTTTGTATTGACGTACGATCCCAAATCCAGGACACTCGAAAAGTTTGTTGGTCAACCCACACCACCAACACAAAAGTCCTGTGAAAACACGCATTACGAAGCCGTTCAATTTGCACAGACACCCTATGAGTGTCCCACCCCAGGTAAATCTAAAATGGGTGCACTTACTTAAAAGAGAAAATAGTGTGTAACCTACAAATGATTCAAATGAACCGTGAAAATCTCATGATGCTTGCGACGGCTGTATGTCTCATTGGTATCATTTTCGTGTTTAAGGAACTCAACAAGACAAAGGAAGAGATGAATGGCTTCAGGACATTCTCAGAGCAGCTCGTTCAGCACATGAACAGTCCTGAAATTGAGGAGGAAGATGAAGATGAGACAAATATGGAGAAAATTGAAGAAAAGAAGGAGGAATAAACATATCACTCTATTGTAACTTGCGAATGCGCAATGAAAAAATACAAAGCTATCGCAGTACCGGTTAGTTTTGCTAATGGGAAACCAAAATTTCTTACGGTGAGAGATCGTCGTTTTAAGGATTGGATTTTTGTCACAGGTGGGTGTCGTCGTCGTGAAATTTTCAATCCACTTCGTTGTGCCCTAAGAGAACTCGAAGAGGAAACGAGGGGTGTTGTCTCACTCAAGAATGGTGAATATACAGAGTTCAAGTTTACAGTCAAAGAGAGTCCATCAGTTGACCTCGAATATAATGTCTTTATATTCTTCGTCGATTATTCATCTAGTGAGCAACAATCTCAGGTGAAGAAGTTTTACGAGGAAAAGCATAAGACGAATCTAAAAAAGTTGATGAATCAACCCATAAAGAAAACCTTTGATGAGAACGACTTCATGAGCTACGACACACTCGAAGAGTTCAATGTACGAAAGAGGTGGAAACTGATCGTGGATAATGTGATCAAGAATCCTCAATTTTATGCGTGTATAAGTTCTCACAATAGAAAAACCTTCTCTATTAAATAATGAAGTCTAAGGCTTATATTTTAATGCAGATTGAAGAACTTCTGGAAAAGAATCGTGGTCTCTGTGAGGAGGAGATTTCGGAGTGGAAAGAACAAAATAAAGATATGACGGTCTATGAATTACTCACCTTTAAGAAACAACTCTCACAATCCCAAGAGTATCGAGATGTGTCGACTATGAGGTGGTTTAGAGAATAGAGCTGTACTTCAAGTATGTTTAAAAGCTGGTGTAATCAAAACGGCTTTCTGAAAAGAGTCCCCAATCCATCACATGTGCTCCTAGACGGAGGTTGCCTGTCTGTGCCATTTGATAGATTGAATACATTTTATGAGAAGTACATAGAGGCAGTTAATAGGGGTGAACACCTTTATGTCGTTGAACAGAAGACTGACACGTATAACTTTTTTGTGGACATCGACTACAAAGATGAGAAACCCCTCGAGATTGGTGAAATTAAGAAGATTTGCAAAGTGATTTGTGATAAAGTGAAGAGATATGGTGGGAAAGAGTGTATCATATCAATCGCACCACCAAAACCGAGTGGAGAACTTGTGAAATCGGGGGTCCATTTGAACTGGCCTAATTTTGTAGTTGATCAGGTATCGGCTCTAGCTCTTCGGGATCACATTCTCCTAGCTCTTTCAGTTTTAAACAGTTCTACGGATTGGAATGAAATCATTGATCTAGCTGTGTATGGGAGCGCCATTCGAAAAACAAAGGGGAGTGGTTTTAGAATGCCATGGTCATACAAACGAGATAAACATAACGCTTGTGGTGGTCAAGGATGTAAAGATTGTGAAAAAGGGAAAGTTGATCAGGTTGCATATCTCCCAGTATTTCGATATGTCAATGGACCTCTGAGTACAATCATACAGATTGATCAAAAACCAAACTTGGAGATTCTCAAAATGTCTGCAGTTCGTACAGATATGACCCAAACAACACATGTCGAGCCTCCATCGGTCGTGGTGAAGGAAGGTACATTCACGAACGAACAGACCAAGGATGAACTCCACGACGAAGAGACAAAAGAACTCATACAGAGATATGTTCAAAAACATCTCGAAGGTCAACAAAACTCTTACATCACAAAACTTTTCAAACATAAACAAACTTTCCTAGTCTCAACAAATTCAAAGTATTGTGAAAACCTCAAGCGTGAGCATGGATCCAATCATGTTTGGTTTATCATCAGTGGAAATGAGATCATTCAGAAATGCTTTTGTCGCTGTGAGACACTTTGGGGTCGCCGAGATGGCTTCTGTAAAGATTTCTGTGGGCGTAGACACCTTCTTACTCCAGATATTACCGACAAACTGTATCCCAAAAAGGAGCAACTCAAGTATTGCCCAGAGATTAAGAAGCGTGTTGAGAAGTCTCCTATAGAATATGGAGGTGTCAAGAAGCCGCTAGAGACGTTCATAACACAGAATATGAAAGCTCCAGGAGGAACTCGAGTGGTTAAAATCGAACAAAGTAAAACACAATTTGTGGCTCTGACGACATCCACTTATTGTGAGACGATTCGGGGTGTACACGAGGGTGTTTCGATGTCTTATATCATCAAGGGAAAGGAGATTCGTCAAAAATGTCCAAAGTGTAAAAAGAATCTATCTAGAACACACGTCTTAAACTCTGACATAATAAAGGTACTTAAACAGTAATTTCTCTATATACCCAAAATGTACAAGACACGTACAGGGCGTATGATAAAGAAGCCTGAGTTGTTCCAGCCGACTGAATCCGACCTCATAGATGATTATGCAGTTGATGACCATGATACAGACTTTGATTCGGATCTTGATACCGAGGATGAAGAGGAACTTACTTCAGATGAGGATGAAGACGAAGATGATATGGATGAAAATGGAAATCTTAAAGACTTTATCGTGGATGATGAAAGTGAGTCAGAAGACGCTTAAAAAAAACGGTGGTAAAATTAGAAATGGAAACTGATATTGGAAACCCCATTGAGTATGACCCAGTTATGGATCCTTTGAATAATGAAAATACTGAAGAGGTTCCCCAGGAAGAACAGCGACAGTATTACAATGAATATAACATGCAGGTGCCACAAACCTTCTCTCCACCACCACCACCATCACCGGAGAAGACAGATTTCTTCTCCACGATTGAAAAATCGACATGGATCGTCGCATTCGTAGTGTTCTTATTAGGCTTTTTTATGGGGAAAACCATGCAGCCAGTGATTCTCAGGTACACTTGAGTACGCAACAAAGGAACCTATATCCCCGTAAATCGGCTTAATTTTACCATCCTCCCCCATCTTTATAAGTGGTGTTGGGAATCTGGGATTAATAAACGCGTCATCTGTATCTTCAATGAACCCGGCAGTCGTCGAAGCTTCAGGCTTAGGAACTGTTTTGTTTTTTAAATTGTATCTTGGTTTAAAAAACAAAATAAAGAAGGCACCAACCAGAAGGGTTGTTATGATAATTCTAAACATTCTGTTTAGTATATGTTAATATTATTTACGCAGTCTCCTCCTCCTTGATCTCACCAAGCTTCGCTTCCTCTTCACGCTTCTTCTGACGCTCCTCCATTTCCTTGGCTACAATTGCATCAGCCTCCTTGACCAGATCCTCCATGTTCGCATCAGGCTTCTCCTTTTTGAGACGCTCGAGGACCTCGGCAGGATGAGAAATCGGCGCCTCGTCGGGCTTGGTGTAAAATTTAGAGTTTTCATCACCAGGTGTGATCTGATTCGCCATAGCCTGCTTGCGCTCATTGAACATACGAGCCGCCTGAGACTGGTTCTCTTTGTATCCAGTCATGATCTCCTCGAGCTTCTCATTGGTATAGTGAACATCCTCAATCTTTGTGGGGTCTGGGGGAATCAGAAGCCACTTGTACATATCCACGACATAGATGTCGAATGTGGCATCCTCCTTCTGAAGACGCTTGGCGTGATTCGCTGCTTCATCTCGTGTGGCGAAAGCACCGCGGAGCTTGATACCATATTTATCCGTCTTCTGGGGGCATTCGGGTCCAACAATAGAGATGCAAGCAAAGACCTGACCGGGGACGGTAGTGTAATCTTGTTCGAGAGACATTATACTTGTGTAAGTGCTTAAAACTTTAAGCCATGAGTAAATATATCATGTCAGACTTCTGGTGTACACAACCCGTACCAGATGAGGATGTAAAACCAGGTGAAATCGATTCATCTCGAATAATTGCAAAAGAACCACAAAAGCTTCCGGATGATTTCACCTGGTCAACATGTACAGATGAAGAAGCGTATACGTTTTTATCTGAACATTACTACGATGAGGATGATACTTTTAAATTGGACTATACATTTGAAAATATGCGTTGGGTATCAGGAGAACATATCGTGATTCGATCAGATTGTGATGAAATTGTTGGGTATTCGACTTACGTACCAATCAAACTCCGTGTAGAAGATAAAGTCTTGACATTTGCACAAGCAAACTTTTTATGTGTACATTGGGGGTGTCGAAAATTTGGGTTTACACCATTTCTCGTACAAGAAACTGTTCGACGTGCGAATATGAAAGGTATTTGGCAGGGTATTGCTACATATGAAAGAGATGTCAGGGGATCTGTAGCAAAATCACACTTTTTACACAGATTTCTTGATGTTAAGAAACTCATCAAGACTGGATTTTTTAACACAAACCGTCCCCGTGAAAAATATTACGAGATTCAGGGACCTTGTAAAAGACCTTGGAGAAAAATGGAATCAAAGGACATTTCAAAAGTTGTTAGAATTTTAAAAAGGTATACAAGAGATTTTAAAATAGCACCCCACATCGACGATAATTATGTGAGAGATTGGTTGTTACCCATACATTCATACGTGAATGATGAAACAGATGATTTTATTTCATTCTATGACATCTCTTATGCACGGACAGACGAAACAGATGCGGTAAAACAAGCGTATCGGTTTTTCATTGTGGGTGATATATACAACGACACCTTTTTAATCGCAAAGAATCTAGGTTTCCATGTTTTCAATACTTTGGATGTTGGTGAAGATGTAGAAAATCTGAAGCGACATAAATTTATGGAAGGTACAGGTTCTGTGTACTACAATTTATTCAATTGGAGCCTAAGTTCTGCGATAGAATCTAAAGATATACATCTTATACTTCCATAAGGTGACATGGAAGAGATTCGAAAGAATCACAATGATGCCAAGAGGAGTCTCATACAGAGTGTCGCCCGTGAGGGTCAACACATCCTCGATGTTGGTTGTGGTTTTGGTGGAGATCTTCAGAAATGGTCAAAGTGTGGTGTCAATATAAACATGTGTGATCCAGAACCAGATGCTCTTGAAGAGGCTCGGTCAAGGGCGAAGAATATGCACATGCGGGTGAATTTTTATGAGGGTGACATTCACAACTGTCCAAATAGAAAATTTGACATCGTATGCTTCAATTTTTCACTTCATTATATTTTTGGGTCAAGAGGATTGTTCATGAGTTCAATCAAGGAAATCAAAAAGCGTATGAAACCAGGTGGTCTTCTCATAGGGATCATCCCAGATTCAGAAAAGATCATCTTCAAAACACCTTACCAAGATGATACTGGTACCTTTTTCAAAATGAAAGACCATGGAAATGGTGGCTTTGGTGAAAAATTGTTTGTACATCTGGCTGACACACCATACTATGCAGAAGGACCAAAGTCGGAACCGGTGGCATACAAAGACCATCTGGTCACTGGTTTGGAAGACTTGGGATTTAGATTACAACTTTGGGAAGGGTTGTCAGGAAATCCCATCTCAGAATTGTATAGCAAATTTATCTTTGTCTATAATAGATGATAGCTTTGGCTCTACTTATTGTCATAAATCTTCTGATTCTCAAGATGACACAGGAACCCGGGGTGCTCGTGGAAGTAAAACAAAGATACAAGAAACTTCGTGATCACCTCAATGAAACCAAAAATGAAAAGTATGCGATGCTCAAAACACCGGTGCCCCTAACAGGTATGCGACGAATGAAAGAAAGTGTAGGGTACAATACCAATAAGGGTGGAGAAATTGTCGTATGTCTGGATGGAAATGCTAATGATGTCTTCCATGTTCTCATTCATGAATTGGCTCATTGTACAGTCAAGGAGTATTCCCACTCGGATAAGTTTTGGAAAAACTACATAGAACTTCGTGACATGTGTGTCGAGCTTGACATTTACGAACAGATCCCGGATCGTAAGGAGTTTTGTGGTCAGCACATCCAGGATAAATAATCTCGGTGTACTTTAAATGAAAACACCTGTGAGTGTGTTGATGATGGCCATCGCCTACTGGATCCTCATTTATGGAGTGACACTCGTTCCTCAGTATGTCAGCAATTATTATGTCAATCTCGTGTGGATGACAATCGTCATACCAAACGTTCTCCGCTTCGCCATCGGAAACATCCCACGTCTCGCGGTGGATCGCGTGTTTTTCTTAACATCGACCCTCATCGCCCTCGTGTTGACCTTCCTGATCAACCAGATTTCAAGTGAGACCAAGGATGCGATGACCGATCCCGATGCTTCTAACAACAAGAAACTTAAATTGAGTGGCTTGTTGGCAGGGACATTCGCAGCGGGAGCCCTCGCGACGTATTTCGCGGGTATTGATACCTCGATTTATAGTAATATGGGTTGGGAAACGACCGTTTAAGGCTTGACAATGTAGTCCTTCACAATATAGAAGACCACGGCCGCTACAGCACCAGTAGTGGCGAGACCAACCATGCTTCTACCCCCTTGTTCGTTAAGGAACTTGGGGATAGAGGTCGCAAGACGGTCCTGGACAGGTTTGCTCACAGCGGCGGCTGTGCAGGCAGCGACGATGAGGGCGGTGAGCTGATCATCTGTGAGATTGAGAGGATTCTTCTTCTCAGGCTCGGTGGGAGCTTGGGGAACTGGGTAAGCGCCCTGAGGTTGAGGAGCGGTCATCTGGGGCATTACACCCTGCATCCGGGGTTCCTCGGTCATCATTGGGGGTTCCATCATAATATCGTTAATGGGAGTAGAATCCATCGTCTCTTTACTTTGTCCCACATTTTTTTCATGTTTAAAAGACGTGGAAGGATTGTCATGTAGAGGAACCATTCCTTCTCCATCATCCGAAAGATTCATTGTGTGTACTTGGTCTGAAGCCATCTACTATAGTCCTGTTATTTTTGAATTCAATACTCAACGCGTCTTTGTGATCTTGAGGTTTGTCTTCTTCGTCGCCTTCTTGGCATCATCCTCCTTCTGTTGGAGATGTTTAGGATTGTACATCTTCTTGTGGAGACGCCATAAATCTGGACCTCCAACCCTAAAATTCTTTCTGACTGTGGCCTTGTACCAAAATACACAATCCTGAATCTTGTTAGACTTGACTGTATTGTCTAACACGAGACACTCGTAGTTTTCCGTACATGCATCCATGACCTTACAGAACATATCGAAAGAAGGGAAGATACCAAAGAAGGATTTGTAAAGTTTCTCTCGATTCTGAATGATATTCTCCCTGAGGATAAAGACATAGTCAACATTTGCACGAAGGGCTGGTGGAAGATCCATAACGTACTGCATAGTCAACATGAAAAAGATCTTCCAATGGCGCCCATTCATGAAACATTGTCGAATACATGTGTCCTTGAGGAACTTTGAGTCATACATACAGTCATCCAGAAGCATGAAGGCTCCACATTGGGTTTTCCCTGAACCCACCAATTTACGTTGCCTTGCCATGACTCGTTCAATGGCGTCTCTATCGTAATCACCATAAATGAATAGGTCGGGGATGAAATCAGAGTAAAAGTGGTTTCCCTCTTCTGTACCAGACAAGACAATTCCGGCTGGGAGATGTCTCTTATGGAACATAATATCTTTCACAAGGGTTGATTTACCTGTATTACGCTTACCAATAAACACACACACACGATCGTCACTGATCGTCTCAGGTTTGAATTTCCTCAACTGAAGATTCATTCTACTTTAGTGTCTCGTTTTATTTAGCAAAATTTTACTCATCCCCAATATTAAATGAACATGCAAACAGGATTCGGAGAGTCCCAGATGGCAGAAGAGTATGTCAAAAGTATGATTGATATTCTTCTACCCGTGATGGAAAAGGGTATGCTCTTTGCATCCGACTATTCTAAAGCTTGTGGAAGAGACATAGTACTCCCAGAAGACTTGGAATATGCGATTAAGTATTGTGCGATGTACACAGTTGGGCAGGACATTGGAACACTTTTTCCGGATCTGTACAATGAAGAAGATTCAGATGAAGATGACATTGAAGAGGTTGACGACGAGGACTGTCCACCATTCGAGAGATATACAGGTAGCGATGAACGCTTTATTCTCATTAACCAGGCGTATGATCGATGGGAATCCTGGGTTCCCCAAAATCCGACAGAACAGATGTTAAAAAATGCTATTAATAGTAATGAGCACCTCGGAGCCTGAAGCATGGTCATTCTCAGAAGATAAGTTTAAGAAGTATGAATCTGAGAACAGCTCTAGCGAAGATTCTTCTGATGATGAACAACTCTTCTCAAAAACAAAAACAATCAAAGCGAAGAAGTTTAAAAAACATGTCAAAAATGAAAAACTATCATTTGAATAATTTTCTCAGGATACTGTATAACATACACAATGGAGTCTGCTCGCACACAAGCCGTCAAAACCGTCAACCTGGTGACCCAGGAGCTCGAGACCCAGTCGCTCAACGCGATCGTCGCGGGTTTCTCCTTCGCCGCTGCTATGTCCTGGATGGATCTCGTCCGCTGGGTCATCAGCCAGGTCATCAAGGTACCTAAGAATGGTGGTACCCAGTACACCCTCACCGCGATCCTCACCACCCTCCTCTCGATCGCCGTCTACATGATCGTGTCTCGCGTGTCCACTCGCGTGTCCAAGCCCGCTCAGCCCGTCTTCGCGATTACCCGCTAATCGGTTTGGGTTTACCCTTCATGAGCATCATTAGAACTAACCCGAAGAGTAGTATAGCAAGAATATACGTATACTCATTTTTCCATTCATAAACATCCGAAATTTCAGGGATGCTTATATATGGCTTAGCCTCTTCAGCCTCTTCAGGTTGGTCCACTTTTAGATTTTCCAATTTGTCAGTGGAACACGTTACTTCTAATTTGATAATATGCTCCTGATTCCTGAAATCGTATGGAATTAAACGTCCATGACTCATGTAAAAAAATTCAATCTTCAAGTCTCTGATACTTTTTTGTGAACCCGAATGAAATCTATGAACCAATGGGTCATCTGAACCGTTATAGATGAGAGACGTCTCCCCATTGAGAAGAATATGACCGGTAAAGTGTGGTGTACCCTTTTGAAGACTGTCTTTCGGTACCCCCAAATACACAGACTGGTTAAATTCGTCTGAACCAGAAGTCAATTTCAAAACAAGAGATTTCACCCCTCCTGTGTTAACAAAACCAGAAGTTATGGTATCGGTAAACGTGTAATCATGAGAACCAAAACCAAGTACTTGATGAGGAGTCGTGAAAGATGAACCTGTATCACTGTACCCATTTAGACCCGTGTCAAACTTAAATACATTACTCGTACCATTTGATGGTGTTTTAGTAAAAGTCAACGTTTGATTTGACGAATCCGAAGTGACATTCAGATCAGATAACGATGTTACACTGAGTTTATCATTAAGTGCATTTCTCAATTGTGTAATCGTGTAATTCCCTGTATCAAGTGTTATTGTGATGTTGTCAATATTAAAACTACGATTTGTATCACAGATTAAAAGTTGAGGTGTGGGGATGTGGGCAGATACGAGTCTAATTTCTTCGACGTCGTAAATGGGATTCTCTAAATTAATGACGTAGTTATTCGCATTTGGATACAGTGTACTATCGCGCTGATTACTATCGATAGAGAGGTTGTGTACCTTCATTAAAATATAGGGATAATATTTTAATGAATGTTTTTGTCTATGATATGTTGAAATTAATGAGACAATGAGTGTGCCAAAGGGTTGTTCTGAAGCTGCCTTTTGGCGATATCGAGAGTTCTCGAATTTGGGTTCTCATTACCCTTGTACGCATTGAACTGATGGTATGGTTTTTGCTTGTATTGCTGTGTCCACCCACCATTGGCGGCGTTTACGCGGCCGTCAATACGCGTCGTATCCGAGCGAACCGCGGTAAGGGCACCACCCTGCTTAAGAGCAGACTCGCGAACATTCATACGACCAGCATTACCCATACGGTTGGGCTTACCGCGGCGATCTTCAGGGCGGAAACCATACTTCATGAGCTCCTCATTCGTCTTAGCTGTAACCTGAGCGGCAGCACTATTCGTGTAAGCACCATGGTGACTGTTGATACCAGGAGCTGGGCGGTTGTAATACTCATACTGCAAATCGTTGCGATCACTCTTGAATCGAGTGGGATCTTGGGACATTGTCTGGGCTGAAACAAAACGCTTCGCACCATTGAAACCTAAACCATCCTGACGAAGACCAGTCTCCGAGCGGTTCGTGGTACGCTTCGTCTTCTCATGCTCGTTACGGGGAACGACACCAGACATACCCTGTGCACGACCTGCCATGGTGGGTCGTCTCGAAGGGAGATGAGCAGTTGTTTCGGGTTTATTGTGAGTAAGTTCACCAACAACAGCCGAACGACCACCAGTAATGTCCGCCGCTGGACCAGTTCGACCTGGGAGAGTTGTCAGCCTGTATTCGCCGACATTCACAGGATTAACCCTAAATAACTGTTGGTGACCACCGGATGCAGGAACATGTGCACCTACACCTAAACCCGGCCCAACCAGGTGTTTCTCAACTGGAGAAAGATTATTCATTCGACCATTATCGTACATACGGTTTCGCATGTTCAAGACTTCTTGACCACCACTCCGCTGCTGCTTAGAAATGTCCGCGAAAGTATCCATCTCTCGTTTGTTAGAAACTTCAACAATTGGTTCAAAGTTGTTTGCTTCCACAATGGGGGGAGTCTTTATAACGGGTACATCATTTTCAATCTTAGGTGGAACTGACTTGGCACTTAAGTTGCGTCCAGCGTATACGAGACCGGCTACAGCCATAAGTGAAATAGGATCAGCCATTCTTACTTCTTACCTACATTTTTATTAACATATCTCTGCTGAAAAAGACCATTCTGGAGTTCGGCTCGGGTACTCATGGGTTCATATTTAAGTGTGCGAAGGGGAACCTTACACTCCATGTTGGACAGGGGGAATAGATTACGCTCGTACGTTTGGACGATGTGCTTATTGAAACGGGTAGTCGATTGGGGACGAAGTTCATCACTCGTGTTGATGTACTGAGCTGGGGAACCCTTACCAGCCATGTATGGGGCTGTACCGTATAACATAGTGTTGGGGCGGCAACCACCACAGTTGAGGGTACTGGGCTGGGGGTACACGAAAACTTCATCAGTCGCCTTGACGGGGGGAATCGCACCCTTGTTTTGGACTATGGAAAGACCAGGTTGAAGCTGATACGCCATTTATTATTACATGAGAATATTATCTACCGAACATACCAGATCGTTTATCACCACTCGCATCAAGACCCTCGAACGCCTCGAGCTGAACACCGCGAGCATTGGGATTACAGAACCTACCATCACTCTTACACATCGGACCATTCTTGGGACCATAAAGCCATTCAGCGAAAGCAGTTTGGTCTCCTGGAATTTTAGAAACTGATGTGGTCACAAATTGCCTATCGGCAGCGTTTCTCAAATATTTGGGCAGAGCCGTTCGGGAACGCCCGGAATCATAGGGGATACTACCAGTCGTGTAATTCTGGATGTGTGGTTTTACTGTGGCATAGTAACACGCTTCCAGACGATTAGGAGCATCAGTATAATCGGTCATGAGGACATTACCCATGGGGTTATCTTCTGTGGGTTTTTGGCAACTGGCACCCTTCACACCCGATCCATACGTCTCTTTCACGAGTTTAGACTTGTACAACACGTAAATCATGGCAATCACAGTGGCACCCAGTACAAAAACACGAAGATCTCTACGGATCAGATAAAGAATGCAACTGACATAGATGATGAACCGAGAAGCAGCATTCACACGATCTTCTGGGGTCTGCTCCGAAGTCGGCCAGAATTGATTTATCTGGTCGGCTCGGGTAAGCTGCTGGGGATCATCAAACCAGGCCTTCATTTAGTATATGTACAGGTTTATTTTTTGGGTAGACCACCTAGCATGCTACCCATCATCTTCATGAGTGCATCCTGATCAAGTTCACCACCATCATTTTCCATCTTGTCAGCACACTCCTTAGCGATACCCTCGATCATCTTGAGTGTGTCATCGGGAATGGAGGTGATCGTAGTGCCGAGCATGTACAGAGTCTGGAGATACTGCCAAGTTGCACCCTTGGTATTGACAGACATGCGCTCCCAATACGACTTGATGTTGAGATCCTTCAGGAAATCAATCGTATCAATCTCCTTGAGTAGAAAGGACTCATCCTTCGCCGAAATCTTCTCCGCGTAAGGAGTCACACCCTTCATGAAAGCGTCCACGACGAGACGCGGGTTTGTAGACTTCAAGACGTCAAACGAAGTCATCATCTTCTTAATGCCTTTTTCCTCTGGAAAAGTCTTGTGCAATTCCACAAGAAATTGACCCATCATATCATTGAAAGCAGTGACAGACGCCATTTTCTTATTCTATTGGTTTAATCTTTAAGTTTAGAAAGGTTCGGTGGAAATACTCTCTCGTTGACCAATCCCACCAGAGACGATGAAGAACACCAAAATCGCATTAAGAGCCGCAGGCTTGGTGTACTTGTTTAATTCGAGTTTACCCTCATTGTTCAGGTACGCTTTGAGATGAATGTACCCCGCAGTGATACCACCAGCAATGAGAGCGGCACTCATCGGGTCGCGTAAATAATCGGAGATCTCCATTTAATTATACCTGGGATTTTTTGTACGCTGCTCTGGTGCATCACCAAAAAGTACATCATCTTCTTCCTGAGGCTGCTGTTCAACTTCTTCCATGACAGGTTCCGGTTCGGGGGCTTGAACACCTGGAACTGTCTTAAACTCATTTTCGAGACCTGTAGGTTGAGGATCGGGACCACCCATGGGCTCGGGTTCAAGCTCCGATTCACCCATGGGTTCGTGTTCAGGTTCACCTATGGGCTCAGGCTCAGGCTCAGGCTCACCCATGGGCTCGTCAAGTACATCGGGGTCGATACCATCCTGAATTTCACCATCAAGAGAAATGTCCCGACTTTCCTGAGACATGTATGTCTGAAGAATCTGTTGCACTGGAATCAACTCTTTTACAGTGCTTTCGATACAGGTGCAAAAACGCACTGTGAGTTTTTCGTCGCGCATGTATTCACTCTGCTCTTCGTGGAAAATGTAAGGATCTTTATAAAGATCCTTCGCGATATTGTTGTAACATGTTTGAATGAAAACTTCTTCCGTTGGCAACTTCAGAGAAATCTTTTTGTTATCCGCCTTGAGACGAACCGATGAAAGGATCTTTGTACATGCGACGAAGACGGCAGCCAACAGATCACTGAACCACGCACACCGATCGGTAATATTGTCACTGTGCCTCTTAGACATAGCATTCGACCAATTGGGAACCTCTTTAAGAATTTTCTGAAACATAATTAAAACCTGTTTCCCCTTGGAAGTCTTCACCGATTCGTTGTACATTTCCTCAAACACTTCAATCATAGCTGGACACATGATGAGACAAAGTTGACCAAGATATTCCTTCTTAGCCTCTACCATAATACTCAAATTGTCCATTTATCATTAAAGACGGTTTTAAAATTACAACTTCCTACGCACTTCCCCTGTATTTGTTTGCAATCTTCTTGAGATTCATGAGATTGGGAAAATCCCCTTCTTCTTCTCGTTCAACTTTTTCTTTCTTCTTTTTTGGTTTTATCCATGTAACATAGATGTCATGGTCGCTGATGAGTTGTACAGTAAATCCACCCAGCGCAAACTGTCTCGCAACATATCTCGCCGCAGCTGAACGATCAAAGGTTGGGTATCCAATGATAAATGTTGGTACTGTCATGAAAAGTTGTTTATGTCCAAGTTCCACAGATTGTTTTATCTTGGTAGAAAATTGATCATATATTTTCCTGTAAATTTCTTTTCGGATCTGCTTACGCTTGTCATCTATCTTGACAACATCATCGATGCTCAACATTACAATTACTGCAATTTATTTTTCACCGAATCCAACTCAGTGATACTGGGCATAGCACCCTCCTTGACCAATTCATAATTGAGGAATTCCTTACCCTCAGAACCTTCTGTGAAAGGTGTGATATTCTGGGGAGCCTGAACACCGAGGGGTTGCGTCCTAAGGGAAATCAGACGAACCTTTCCATTTTCAACCTCATACGAAGCCACGACAGAGAACCCATACGAAAATCCACCCTTCTTCATCGTCATGAACATACATTCATAAATTTCCTTCTCGTCACCCTTGTAGTGCCTGATCGACGTGGTCTCGATGATGTAGGTGCACAGTCCAGTGCGCTTGGAAATTTCCTTGTTTGCCATGAGAACAAATTCTTCCATCATGTCATTGTCAACCTTAGCTTCCACCTTGGTGTACCCTGTGAGATCTGGACTGGGGTCATCAAGTTTCACAGAGTCCCTGGGCTTGGTATAGCCTGAGAGACCAAAAGTCTCAGTAAACTTCTCGTGATTGGTCGTCAGAATGAGAACTACCAGGACCAGAACAAATACAAGTAAATAGTTCATCTTTACTACTATGCGTTAATTTTTTTTTACAAAATACCCAATAGATATTAGATGTCTCTGCTGATATACAGCCCTCGGTGTAAACATTCTATGGATGTGATTGAGTATATCAACAAACACCAACAACTCAAACAGCTTGTACATTATCATAACATCAACACCCAAGGTGTTCCCGCCAATTATAGAAACAAGATCAATCGTGTACCGACGATGCTTACTAAGAATGGTAAGATTCTTGTCGGTAACGAAATAAAAAACTGGCTTGACTCCCTTCTACCCAAAAAGGAGGTTGAACATGGTGTGATTGGTGGTTTTGGTGGCTCGATGTCGAGCCTTGATGGAAACGATGCAAATTCCAGTATGTTTCGCCTCGATGACTACGGTCAGTCTCTTCAGCCCGCCATGACGAAAGAGCTTGAAGAAAAAATTAATCGCGATGTCTCTAAGGGTGTGGCGTATACAGATACAGATTTAAAGATGTAACGCACTAATACGAGTAGATATGAAACTTGTGACGATTCAAGCGTCTGCTTTTAAGTCAACCTTTGAAGTTCTCAAAGATATCCTAAATGATGTGAATATCTATTTCAAACCAGATGGAATGTATATTGTTACATTGGATACAGCGCGTACATCCCTTGTAGATATGTTCCTTTCATCGGAAAATTTCGAAGAGTATCATTGTGAACACGAAGAGATTATCGCTGGTATTAACATTTCAAATACTTTTAAACTTCTCAAGACAATCACAAATAACGATGTACTCTCCATCGAAATCATAACGAAGGAGTATATGAACATTGAAATCACCAGTGAATCTAAGAAGACGAGTACAAAATTTCAACTCAAACTTCTGGACATCAATGAAAGTCGAATTGAAGTTCCTGAGATTGAGATGTCTACAGTGACGACTCTCCCATCTACAGACTTTCAGCGTCTCTGTCGTGATATGTCTAATATTGGAACGGATATCGAAATTAAACGGTCTGGAAAACAAATCAATTTCAGTTGTCAAGGAGACTTTGCTAACCAGGAAACTTCTATAGAAACTCCCGACGAAAGTCAGGAAATATCCGGTCTCTATAGTCTAAAATATCTGAATATCTTTACAAAGGCGACGAGTATGTGTGCGTCTGTGCAAATTATACAGGAAACGGGGAATAGATTCTTGATTTTGAAGTATAATGTTGCCAATTTGGGTGAACTTAAATTCTACCTGGCGACTAAGGTATCTGAAGATTAGTTGTAAAGTCATCAAGGGTTGAGAGGGTCTTCTTCATACCTAGGGTATTGGAAAGGATGATCTTTGGAAATCTCTCCTTGAGTACCCCCCTGTCGTAAAATAGAAAATGTTCGAGTGGAACCTTTTGGCCATGGAAATCATTTCGAGGTCCAGAGTATCGTTTCACCTTTTCAGTAATGTCTCGCATCGGTTTATCATCGTGATCAACGATCCAGGCACTACTCAAAGGGATACTAAAGTGCATTGCATTATCTTCACCCTGACCAGGTTTGAAATTGATATCATTCGAGATACTCGTGTACTTCTTACCATTGAAGTAATACTTTACCCGGAGGATTGTGTACTTGACATTTTGTGGAACTATCGTTTTACGAAATTTCATACCTGTAACATTCGTGTAGTATCCATCAAGAATCCCATCTTCCCAATCTTTACTCTCTTTCACCCAAAAATCATCTTCAATCATATAGTCCAAGTCATGATCTATCACATATTCAAGTTCTTCGGAGATGATCGTATAATCTCTGGGTGTAACTATATATTTATAGAAAAAGAAAATACTACTTAAAAGTTTGGTAATCATCTCTTTATAAGGATGGAAGGTAATTTTTTAAGTAGATATAACAATCGAATAGGGGAGTGGAATGAACTCATAAAGAAAGAACCCATGAACAGGGGTAAATATGAGTCTGAAATGGCTGAGTATATCATGAAATGTATGCCTTATTTGGATCAACATGTAGAAGACGGAGGAGAAAATAGTAACACTGATAACGTCTTCAATGTAAAAGAGACTGTGGGTCTCAAACGAAAAGATATATTCACCGATTACCTGATAGAGGTTGAAAAGAAAAACATAGCCAAACCACAACAACGCACAATGGACGTGTGTAAGACCTGTCCAAATAGTAACATCATACATTTCCACGACACGAGTGATCTTGTATGTGATGGGTGTGGGGCTATAGTTGCCGCACTTATCAGTGAAGAGTTGACCTACCGAGAGGAACAAGAAACATCCGAAAAAGTTGTAAACTATTCTTATAAGAGAGAAAACCATTTCAATGAATGGCTTTCACAATTCCAAGCACAAGAGATGACAAATATTCCCAATGAAGTTATTGAACAACTCCGATCAGAACTCAAAAAGATGAAAATCAAAAACCTCGAGGATATCACACATGCGAAGATTAGGGGACTTTTGAAAAAATTGAGACTCAATAAATACTATGAACATGTACCTTACATTACAAATATTCTAAACGGTATCAAACCTCCGAGTATGCCCCAAGAGTTGGAAGAGTACCTTCGAATCATGTTCAAGGATATCCAGAAACCTTTCGATGATAATTGCCCAACAGAAAGGAAAAACTTTTTGAGTTACTCTTATGTGCTATACAAATTTTGTGAACTCTTGGGTGAAGATGAATACCTTCAATACTTTCCACTTCTCAAGTCGAAAGAAAAGTTGTATCAACAAGATGTAATCTGGAAAAAGATTTGTTGCGATCTCCAATGGGAATTTATTCCGACAGTCTAAGTAGATGACGTGCCCAAATTTTGCTGTCTGTGGTAAAATGATGAGACCCGGTCTAAAGGTCTGTACTTCATGCTTCTGGAGATTCAAGAATGAAACACTCCAATTCAAAACTTCCCCCTGCCCAAACTGTCATGTACGTAGTGAGTGTGTCAAGTTTCGCAAATGTGAACACTTTTTATGTACCGGTTGTTTCAGTAGACAGAGGGTATGTCTCATCTGTGAGGGTAAAAAATAAACTTAGTCTACAACAAATGGTCGTGCGTATCCCCCTCAGCAACTCGGGCATCCTCGGCGCCCATGGCTATGAAGATGTCAAGAAAAAGTCTGAACTCGCGAGGCACCGCGCACTCATGCGTGTGGTCAGGGCGGGTGAACCACCCCTCGGCCTCTTTAGACGCCTCAACGTTCTCATGATACTTTTTAAAAACAAAGACCCTAAGTTGTCTAAAATTTTTAAGAAGGATAGAGATTGGGTGAGAGAAAAGTTATTATGATTTTGATTGACCGTATCATTCGAATTCTCAAGAAGGATATTTACCTTCCCATGAAATGTTATGCCAACAAAAGACAACTCACAAATCCGAGAGATTGCTGTAACTGTAAAAACTTTTGTCGAAAACCCCCAAGTGGTGGGAGTCCCATCTATGTTAAAATTGATCCTAAGTATAGACAGAAATACAACTATTACAAATGAACGACGAACCAGCCCTCCTCGCCCTTTATGAACTCGAAGCACATGTGCTCCCACACTTGGAAACAATTAATCAAGCCGACCCAGCGGTACACCACTGTCTAGAAGAAGCTCGGACTCTACTCCAAAGGGCTCAAGAAATTCTTCAAGCGGCTGTGATAGATCCGCAGACACACTATACGGAATCTCAGAGGTTCTATCACAACTTGGCTCGGATTCTCCCTCTAATGGTACTACTTGAATCCGTCTCACCTCCACCTCCCGATCCGGGTGAGGTGGGTAATTCACCAGATACGCCGTCTTCAGACCTGTCAGATGAAGATAGTTATGAGCCTGCAACTCCGCCGCGTCATTCAGAGTTCGAATAGTTTTAAATTCTAGAACCGTTTCATTGTTAATAATGATATCCGCCCTTAAGTTACCAATCACATGCCCCTTGAATGGGATGGGGATGATCCTCTCAGATTCATATTGAACCCCTTTCTCCCTTAGTAAAACCTCCATCGCATTGTGATATACTCTCTCACTGTATCCAGGACCCAGTTGAGAATATATCTCTCGAGCGAATGCCTCGATGTTCATTAGGTACACAACTATTTAAATCTTTATCTAAAGTAAGATGGTCTCGATCCGGAAGACTTCCACACAAACGACTGAGAAACGCAGGGTTGATACTGCGCGTAGGCAGAATCTTAACAGACGTCGTGAAGTGGAGAGACGAAGGAAGATGACTCAAATTAATGCTGCACTCAATCGTCTATCCAAAAAATTTAGGCGTGTAAACATACCCAGGAATACGTTTAATGTGGGTACAGTGACGAGTGGGAATGATCGTTACCTTTCGGTGAGATTGAGTCGCAAAACAATCAAAGAACTTCAGAATGTGTATAAGAAAACCTGGGAACAGCGAGTAGAGTACGGAGGTTCGATACCGTTCACACTTTCGAATACACGCAACTATGTTAGATTCGGTACACCGACAGTGAGTACAAACCAACAACTGGCTTCTGTAACCCCCACACAAGAAGATATGACTCAGTATATCGTGTATCATACACACCCAGTTCCCGAACAAAACAGGGCACTTTTTACCTATCCAAGTGGTACTGATTTCAGGACGTATATAAGCTACTACCCCTCAATACAAGCAAATATTATACTCGAAAACCAAGGGTACTATATCATTGATCTTATTGAAACGAATATGAATAAACCCAACCCAGATGAAGTTGTCGCAGAATTTAATCGTTTCATGACTTCCAGAGAATTTCGACGTGTATCCGTAAATTGGAGTAACCTTGTATACATTCAAACCACACCTACCCAATGGAAGCGAGCCGTGAACAACTACATGGACCCCATCATGCGAAAGAAGTTTGGTATATCCATAAAGTACTACACATGGGACGAACTGGGTGAGATTACTTTGTTAGATAAAAATGTCATTATGAATGTAGGATGACCGCTCACAGGTTACACATTACAAAAATCGTGGTTAGAGATTTGAAATCTGTGAGCAAAATGTCGTCGAAGAATAGGTGGGAATATGGGGGTAAAGTCAAATACGATAGATGTATGAATTACAAGGGTCTCACCTACGCGACTTCCAAAGAGAGGGCTCGGATAGACTCGAGCGTTCTCGAGGAGGAGTGGTCTGATGCACCCGTAGCGTATCACACACATCCCTCACTCCTACAGGTGATTCCTGATGAAGTTGGTCCGACAATTTTCACAACTCTCCCAAGCAACGCCGACTTTGAATCATTTATCAAGGGGTTCCCGGACATGCAAGTGAATATCATCTGCGACGCACGTGGGTACTACATCATAGACATATTCGACGCAGTGAAAAAGGGTACAGTCCCCGTCCCCGAGGGAGTCTTCTCTCTCATGAAAGAGGTGCGCTACGAGGACTTCCTTCTCAAACGTGGCTTTGGAGAGGACAAGTGTGAATACTTTTCTACAGATTTACGTGAATGGAAATGGTTCATCAATGAGGACCTACACCCTAGACTCAATGAACTCTATGGCGTTTCTATCAAGTTCTATGGGTACGATGATGAACCACCTACGGTAATCATAGACGCATGAGAGAGTCCTCCAATTCATCCACCTCGTACCAGGCCCAGTGACATTCTTGGGACTCTAGGTTATCTTCGCATATTTCCTGTGCTTCTTTTATCGCTTCTGTGAAGCGTAAACGAAGTCTCAAATTTTCCCGAATTGGAC
>Ga0213862_10000313_pt1 | contig 21299 bp, 18 predicted proteins | sample PICome_7_FD_160092 | JGI IMG/M metagenome (GOLD analysis project Ga0213862, IMG submission 160092) | Coastal seawater microbial communities near Pivers Island, North Carolina, United States - PICO266 | ecosystem: Environmental > Aquatic > Marine > Coastal | place: USA: North Carolina... | reverse complement strand
TCAAAAAGGAAGTAGATAAGCAAATGGATCAATTGCATGAATTATTAAATGATATTGCAGTTGGTTATGAAAACGAAACAAACTTAGTCGATCAAATTGCACAGCTTTTTAATACAAATAAGAAAACACTAAGTGTTTCCGAGAGCTGTACTGGTGGAAAAATTGCAGAAATGATTACTACTGAGCCTGGTATATCTTCTTTTTTCAGAGGCAGTTTAGTTGCTTATGCTACAGATACCAAAACTTCGATCTTAGGAATTAATAAAAATACAATAGATAAATTTTCTGTTGTTAGTAAAGAGGTAGCCGAGTTGATGGCGATAGCATCTAATAAAGTTTTTAAAACAGATTATGCAATTGCCACTACAGGAAACGCAGGACCTAGTAAAGGAGATGCTGATGATGAGTTGGGTACTGTACATATAGCAATAGCAAGTCCGAAAGGCGTGGTTTCAAAGAAATTTAATTTCGGACAACCAAGAGAGCGAGTTATCTTAAAAACAACCTATAAAGCTCTTGAAATGCTTCAGAAAGAAATTTTAAAAAACTAATTTTCTTTTGTTGTAGGTAAGAATAAATTTTACTAAATTTGCACCCTGTTTAAAATAACTAAAAGATATTAAAATGTCAAGAGTTTGTGAGCTTACTGGAAAAAAGGCAATGTTTGGGAATAACGTTTCTCACGCTATGAATAAAACAAGAAGAAGATTTAATGTAAATCTGATAAAAAAACGTTTTTATTTACCTGAAGAAGATAAATGGATTACTATCAAAGTAGCTGCTTCAACCTTAAAAACAATAAACAAAAAAGGAATTACTGCAGTAGTTAAAGAAGCTCGTGAAAAGGGTTACTTAAACAAATAAGCATCTTAATAATTAAAGTCGATTACAATGGCTAAAAAAGGAAATAGAGTACAAGTGATTTTAGAATGTACAGAGCACAAATCTTCTGGAAAACCAGGTACATCTCGCTACATTACAACTAAAAATAAAAAAAATACTCCAGATCGTATGGAGATTAAAAAATTCAATCCGATTCTTAAAAAGATGACCCTACATAAGGAGATAAAATAATTAGACATGGCAAAAAAATCAATAGCATCATTACAGACAGGCTCTAAACGTTTAACAAAAGCAATTAAAATGGTAAAATCGGAAAAGACCGGTGCCTATACTTTTGTAGAGTCTATTATGGCTCCAAACCAGGTAAATGATTGGTTCAATAAAAAATAAAATCGATTAAATATATATATAAAGCCACTTTTTAAAAAGTGGCTTTTCTATTTAATAATATTTACAACAGAAGTAGCTTATATTTGTAATTAATTAGATTCTAAAAAACTAACTATGAGTTTTTTTAAAAAAATATTTTCAAAAGAAAAAAAAGAAACCTTAGACAAAGGTCTTGAAAAAACTAAATCGTCATTTTTTGATAAGCTTAGTAAAGCTGTTGTGGGAAAAAGTAAAGTTGATGATGATGTTTTAGATAATCTTGAAGAGGTATTAGTTTCTAGTGATGTAGGAGTAAAAACAACGCTAAAAGTGATAGATCGTATCGAATCCCGAGTTTCAAAAGACAAATATCTAGGTACTGATGAACTTAATAAAATTCTTCGCGAAGAAATAGCGGGGCTATTAAGTGAGACTAATACAGGTAATGCCATCGAATTTGATATCCCTAAACAAGATACTCCTTATGTGATAATGGTGGTAGGTGTCAATGGTGCAGGAAAAACGACTACAATTGGTAAACTAGCTAATCAATTTAAAAAAGCTGGGAAACAGGTTGTTTTAGGTGCCGCAGATACATTTAGAGCTGCAGCAATTGATCAGCTGCAAGTCTGGGCAGATCGAACAGATGTTCCTATTGTTAAGCAATTGATGGGTAGTGATCCGGCAAGTGTTGCTTTTGACACCCTAAAAAGTGCTGTTAAGCAAAAAGCAGATGTAGTAATAATTGATACTGCAGGAAGACTTCACAATAAGGTTAATTTAATGAATGAGTTGACAAAAATAAAACGTGTAATGGAAAAAGTAATTCCTGAGACTCCTAATGATGTTTTATTAGTTTTAGACGGTTCAACTGGACAAAATGCTTTTGAACAGGCCAAACAATTTACAGCTGCTACTGAAGTTACCTCACTAGCAATTACAAAATTAGACGGAACTGCTAAAGGTGGTGTTGTGATAGGCATTAGTGACCAATTTAAAATTCCCGTAAAATATATTGGTGTGGGTGAGGGTATTGATGATCTTCAAGTTTTTAATAAAATTGAGTTTGTAGATTCTTTCTTTAAATAGCTTTCAATTAATTAATATGCGTACTAAAAGTCTAAAGAAAAATAAAATTAATGTTGTCACATTAGGTTGCTCTAAAAACGTTTATGACAGTGAAGTGTTGATGGGCCAGTTAAAAGCTAATAATAAAGATGTAGTACACGAGGATAAAGGGAATATTGTTGTAATTAACACTTGTGGTTTTATTGCCAATGCTAAAGAAGAAAGTATTAATACCATTTTAGACTACGTTCAAAAAAAACAAGATGGCTCAGTAGATAAGGTATTTGTTACGGGTTGTTTATCTGAAAGGTACAAACCAGATTTACAAAAAGAAATACCTGATGTAGATCAATATTTTGGAACTACCGAATTACCAAGCTTATTAAGAGCTCTTGAGGCAGATTACAAGCATGAATTAATAGGAGAGCGATTGACAACCACTCCAAAAAACTATGCCTATTTAAAAATTGCTGAGGGATGTAACCGCCCATGTTCCTTTTGTGCAATTCCTTTAATGAGAGGAAAGCATAAAAGTACTCCCATTGAAGAATTAGTTATTGAAGCAGAAAAATTAGCAGCAAACGGAGTTAAAGAAATAATTTTAATAGCTCAAGACTTAACATACTACGGTTTAGATATTTATAAAAAAAGGAACCTTGCAGAATTACTTAAAGAACTAATAAAAGTAGAAGGTATTGATTGGATTCGTTTGCATTATGCTTTTCCAACAGGATTTCCATTGGATGTGTTAGAAGTGATGAGAAATGAACCTAAAGTTTGTAATTACATTGATATTCCACTACAACATATTTCAGATCCCGTATTAAAATCAATGAAACGTGGGTTTGGAAAAGAAAAAATTAACAGACTATTAAAAGATTTTAGAGAAAGAGTCCCTGGAATGGCTATTAGAACTACTTTAATAGTTGGGTATCCTGGAGAAACTGAAGAGAATTTCCAAGAGTTAAAAGAATGGGTAACCGATATGCGATTCGAAAGACTGGGATGCTTTACCTATTCTCATGAAGAAAATACTACTGCATACTTATTAGAAGACGATGTTCCTGAAAAAGTTAAAATACAGCGTGCTAATGAAATTATGGAAATCCAATCACAAATATCTTGGGAGTTAAATCAAGAAAAAATTGATAAAGAATTTAAAGTAATTATTGATCGTAAAGAAGGAAATTATTTTATTGGTAGAACTCAGTTTGATAGCCCAGACGTAGACAATGAAGTCCTTATAAACGCAAAAAAATCTTATATTCGTTCAGGTGATTTTGCAACTGTAAAAATTACATCAGCAGAGGATTTTGATTTATATGCAGAAGTGATTTCTTAAAATAAAAAGTTCAAAATTTGTACCTCTAAAATATTCTGTTTTTTATATGGATACACTATTAATTATTGGTCAAACGTTTCCAGAACCATCTACAACTGCAGCTGGAATAAGGATGATGCAATTAATTTCCTTTTTTGAAGAACAAAAATACCATATAGTTTTTTCGAGTACGGCTTCCACATCAGAAAAATCTGTTAGTTTTATGGATTCACAAATAGAAGTAACAACGATTAAATTAAACGATAAAAGTTTTAATTATTTTATAAAAAAATTAAATCCTTCAATAGTCCTTTTTGATCGTTTTATTACGGAAGAAAAATTTGGTTGGAGAGTTGCAGAATATTGTCCGGAAGCAATTCGTATTCTAGATACCGAAGATTTACATTTTTTAAGAAAGGCAAGGCATGAAGCTTTAAAAAATGAAAAAACAACTACAGAAGATCATTTATTCTCTGAGGCTGCTATTCGAGAGATAGCAAGTATATACCGTTGTGATTTATCATTAATTATATCAGAATTTGAAATGAATTTATTGAAAACAACATTTCAAATAAATAGTGATTTATTATTTTATTTACCATTTTTAACCACCGCTATTGATTCTGCTAAATTTTTGAACCTGCCTTCTTTCGAAGATAGAAAACATTTTATAACTATTGGAAATCTTTTACACGCACCAAATGTAGATTCGGTTCTGTTTTTAAAAAAAGAAATTTGGCCAGGTATTAGAAAACAACTCCCTGAAGCAGAACTCCATGTGTACGGTGCCTATGCACCTCAGCATATTAACGAACTTCATTCAGAGGATGATAAATTTCTTGTTAAAGGTTGGGCTCGTGAGGTGACTGAAATTATGAAATCTGCTAAAATTTGTTTGGCACCTTTACGTTTTGGTGCTGGATTAAAGGGTAAATTTATAGATGCAATGAAAAGCGGTACCCCATCAATTACTACTGCTATTGGAGCGGAAGGTCTTGCTGGTGATTTTCCTTTTTCAGGAATAGTTTCTGAAACTATTGATACCTTAGTGCAAGCTTCTGTAAATTTATATACTCACAAAAATGAATGGTTGAAATGCCAAGAAAATGGATTTGTAATAATTAATAAACGATTTAATAAAAATAAATTTTCAGAAGAATTTAAAATTCATTTAAATAAGCTCTTAAACGCTAAAGAAAAATACAGAAAACGTAATTTTATTGGACAAATACTTCAATTTAAGAATCTGCAAGCAACGAAATACATGAGTAAATGGATCACAGAAAAAAACAAAAACAAAGAGTTATAATTCTCTATTTTTTTCTTGTATTTTTCTGACGATTGCTGTAGCTATCTTTCTTGGTAATATCCTAGGTAAAAAGGATAAAATCTTATTGAATATACCAGGAATCGCTAATGGTTTACCTTGCATCATTGCTTTATATCCATACTCGGCAACTTTATTGGCAGTTGCGATATTAAAACTAATTTTATTAGTTTTATTACCCTCTGACACTACTTCTTGAAAAGAAGTTTTTGTTTGTCCTGGACACAAAACGGTAACTGTTACTCCAGTTCCTTTTAATTCATTAGCGATGGCCTCAGAGAAAGATAAAATATAGGCCTTAGAGGCATAATAAATAGCCATCAATGGTCCGGGTTGAAAGGCAGCAAGAGACGATATATTTAATATTTTTCCTTTTCCTCTTTTAATCATACCCTCTAATAGTAGCTTAGTTAACTGTGTGGTACTAACAACATGTAAATTAAGCATGGATAACTCACGGTCCCAATTAGTATTATAAAAGGGCCCAAATAATCCAAAACCGGCATTGTTAATTAAAACATCTATTGGGGATTCTCTAAGTTCTTCAAATAATTCTGCAGCACTATTTTGGAGACTTAAATCTTTAGTGATGGTATGTACTTTAATTTGAAAATTCTGTTCTAATTCATTTTTTACTATTTCTAATTGATCCGAGTCAATATCTATTAAAATTAATTGAAAGCTATTTTTTGCAAGTAATAAAGCAAATTCATAGCCTAAACCTGATGCTCCTCCGGTAACTAATGCTGTTTTTATAGTCTTCATTTCTCAAAGTGATAGGGTTACAAGATATTATATTTTAAGAGGTTATTAAATTTTATTTTTTAATAAAATTTAAATCTCTAGGAGAGATGATAATTCAAACCATCGTTCTGTTTTGTTATTTAAGCTCTCTATAATATTTTGAAGTTGAATGGATTGTTTTTGTATCTCATCTGCTTCCCAATTTTCTGTTGTAAATTTATTTTCTAAAGCCTTTTTTTCTCGCTCCAAGTTTGCTATTTCGCGCTCAAGACGTTGATATTCTTTTTGCTCTTGATAGCTTAATTTGGCTTTGTTAACTGGTTTTTTCCAATTTCTTTTATTGGAGTCACGCTCCGAACTTACTTTTTTGCTCTGCGGAGGTTTACTATCTTCATAAACCCTAAAATCTGAGTAATTTCCTGGAAAATCTTCCACTAAACTGTCTCCTCTAAAAACAAATATATGATCTACAATTTTATCCATAAAATAACGATCGTGTGAGACAACAATTAAACAACCAGGAAAATCTAGTAAAAAATTTTCGAGTACATTTAAAGTAACAATATCTAAATCATTTGTAGGCTCGTCTAGTATTAAAAAATTTGGATTTTTTATCAAAACAGTACATAGATAAAGTCTTTTTCGTTCACCTCCACTCAGCTTATCAACAAAATCATATTGTTTTTTTCTGTCGAATAGAAATCGCTCTAAAAGTTGTTGTGCAGAAATTTGTCGACCTTTTTTTAGTGGTATAAAATCCCCAAATTCTCGGACTACATCAATTACTTTTTGGCCCTCTTTTATATGGATTCCTTTTTGGGTATAATAACCAAATTTTACGGTGTCTCCAATGACTACTTTACCTTTATCTGGAGCTATATTTCCGGTAATCATATTTAAAAAAGTCGATTTTCCAGTCCCGTTTTTACCAATGATTCCAATCCGCTCTCCTTTTAAGAAATTGTATTCGAATTGATCTAGTATTTTTTTATTATCAAAGGACTTAGATATAGCGTGTAATTCAACTACCTTGGTACCTAAACGTTCCATATTGAGCTCTAATTGTACTTCGTGATCATTTCTTCTTTGATGAGCCCTACTTTTTATGTCCTGAAAATCATTAATTCTAGATTTACTTTTGGTGGTACGTGCTTTGGGCTGTCTTCGAATCCATTCAAGTTCTTGTTTAAATAGTTGTTTAGCTTTTTTAGTTTCGGAAGTAAAATTTTCGATTCGTGCTTTTCTTTTTTCAAGATAATAAGAGTAATTTCCCTTATAACTGAATAATTGTCCGTCTTCTAATTCTATAATTTCGTTACAAACACGCTCCAAGAAAAAACGATCGTGCGTAACCATAAATAGTGTAATATTACTCTTCGTAAAAAAACTTTCTAGCCATTCAATCATTTCTAAATCTAAATGATTGGTGGGTTCATCTAAAATTAAAAGTTGAGGTTGACCAAGTAATGCATTGGCTAGCGCCAGACGTTTTTTTTGTCCACCACTCATGGTGCCCACTCTCTGATTTAGATCATTCAGTTTTAATTTGGATAAAATTTGTTTATACACGGTCTCAAAATCCCAAGCCTGGTTAGCCTCCATCAAATCAAATGCTTTCTGATAGCCTGAAGTGTCCTCTGGATTTTTTAGCGCTTCTTCATACGCTGTAATAATTTTAATAATATGATTGTCTGAGGTTTGGATGATTTCTTCAACAGTTGCATTTGGATCTAGCATTGATTCTTGAGGTAAAAATGATATTTTTAAGTTTTTTCTAGAAATAACTTGACCCGAATCTGAGGGCTCATCACCTGAAAGAATATTTAAAATAGATGTTTTCCCTGTTCCGTTTTTTGCTACAAAACCAATCTTTTGGCCTTCATTAATTCCAAAAGAAAGATTATTAAATAAGGAACGTTCTCCAAAGGACTTTGATATGTTTTCAACAGATAGGTAATTCACTATTTTTCTTACAAATTAAGATTAAAAAGAGCAAAAAAAAGAAATTTTTTTAAACATTGTTATTTATATATCAATATTGAATAATTTCTGACGAAATTTTTAGTGGAATAAAATTAAAAAATAAGCGTTTCTCCATTAAGGAATTTTATATTTGTGTATTAAACTTTCAGTTTTGAAAAAAAAATCAACCATTGCGATTATTGGTCTAGGCTATGTAGGGTTACCTTTGGCAGTTGCCTTTGCCTCTAAATATCAAGTAATTGGTTTTGATATCAACACTAAAAGGGTAGCGCAATTACAAAAAGGGAATGATACGACCTTAGAAGTTTCTAGTAAAGAATTAACTAATGCCTTAGACGATTCCTCTAATCTCGGTTTGATCGTTACGGGGGAAGTTTCTGATATAAACAAAGCCGATGTATACATTATTACGGTTCCAACTCCAATTAATAAGAAACATCAGCCTTTACTTATCCCTCTTCAAAAAGCATGTGAAACCGTTGGAAGTGTTCTGAAAAAGAATGATGTTGTAATTATAGAATCTACCGTTTATCCAGGGGTGACAGAAGAAGTTTGTGTTCCAATTTTAGAACAGTTTTCGAGTCTTCTTTTTAATAAAGACTTCTTTGTAGGATATTCTCCGGAACGAGTTAATCCTGGCGATAAAAAACATACTGTAACCAAAATACTTAAAGTTACCTCGGGCTCCACTCCAGAAGCAGCAAAATTTATTGATAAACTTTATGCCTCAATTATTACAGCAGGAACTCATTTAGCACCTTCCATTAAAGTTGCTGAGGCTGCTAAGGTAATTGAAAATTCACAGCGAGACATCAATATAGCCTTTGTTAACGAGCTTTCTAAAATTTTTAGATTAATAGATATTGATACACAAGAGGTTTTAACAGCTGCTGCTACAAAATGGAATTTTATAAAGTTTAGTCCTGGCTTGGTTGGTGGTCATTGTATAGGGGTTGACCCTTATTATTTAGCGAAAAAAGCAAAAGATGTTGGATATATTCCTGAAATCATTTTAACTGGTCGAAAAATGAATGACAGTATGGGAGGTTATGTAGCTCAAGAAACTGTTAAATTAATGATAGATAAAGGGATTTCAATTAAAGGATCTAATGCATTAGTACTGGGTATTACTTTTAAAGAAAATTGTCCAGACATTAGAAATTCAAGAGCAATTGATATTATTAGAGAATTTGAAACCTATAAAGTTAATATAGATGTTTATGACCCCTGGGCTAATAAAGATGAAGTGAAACAAGAGTATAACCAAGACTTAATAACCAATGCCTCTTTATTAAAAGCAAATTATGACGCTATAGTCTTAGCAGTTTCTCATAATGAGTTTTTATCGTTGAATCTTGATAAGTTAATTTCAGCAACAGGAGTTATTTTTGACGTAAAGTCATTGTATCCAAAAAGTAATACCGATAGTAGATTGTGATGTTTCAAAATACATATCATAAAGAAGATCTTTCTAAATATTCCTTTTTAGTTACTGGAGGTGCTGGATTTATAGGTTCTAACATTGTAGAGTATTTATTGAAATATAAGGCAAAAAAAGTTAGAGTTTTAGACAATTTAGCCAATGGTTATTATCAAAATATAAAAGAATTTGAAAATCATGCTGCCTTTGAGTTTATGCAAGGAGATATAAGAAATTTAGACACTTGTAAAAAAGCAATGCTAGATATCGATTATGTTTCTCATCAGGCTGCACTGGGTTCAGTACCTCGCTCGATAGACAATCCAATTTTATCTAATGAGGTCAATGTATCTGGTTTTTTGAATATGTTAGTTGCACAAAATGAGAGTGAGTCTGTAAAAAGAATGGTCTATGCTGCTTCGAGCTCTTCTTATGGAGATCACCAATTGTTACCTAAAGTTGAAGGAACTATTGGAAATCCTCTTTCGCCCTATGCTGTTAGTAAATTAGTAAACGAATTATACGCTCAAGTATTCTATAAAACCTATGGAACTCCCATCATTGGTTTACGATACTTTAATGTTTTTGGTCCTAAACAAAGCCCTAATGGTGCTTATGCTGCGGTTATTCCACTTTTTATGCAATCCTTAAAGCAAAATGTTTCTCCAATAATTCATGGAGATGGTGAACAAACTCGAGATTTTACCTTTGTAGAAAACGCAGTGCAGGCAAATATTCGTTCTTTCTTTGCTCCTGATGATGCAATTAATGAAATTTATAATGTAGCTTGCGGAAATCGAATCAGTTTAAATACACTTTGGGGTCATTTAAAATCAATCTCTGGAATTAATTTGCCTGCTAACTACGGACCTTCAAGAAAGGGTGATGTTAAAGACTCTTTAGCTGATATTTCAAAAGCAAAACGTCTACTCAATTATAATCCTGAGTTCACTGTTAAAGTTGGAATTGAGTTAACTTGGAAAAAATTCAAGCTTTAAAGAAAGTTTAGTGGCAATCCAAATACGCTTATTGAAGAGTTTTAAAAAAATTACTTTTTATTTAAAAAATTAAATATAAAAATATAACGAATACTAATGGCTATTAGTAGGGGTAACAATACCACTGGATAAGATTGAACTCCAGTAATCCAATGAATACTCAACAATAGAAGCATTAATATTTGAAACATGATGTATTTTTTAAGCCAATATTTTGGATTTTTCTTTGCAATCTCTATTACAAAAAATAAGGATAAAGGGACAGCCCACAATAGATTGTAGTTGTTTTGAGTAGCAAAGTGATCGGTTGCAAACCATAATAATATTAGAAATATTCCTATAGTTCCCGTTAAGGCATATAAACTACTATCCATCCAACGATTTCTTGAGTTATTCCGATAATCTTTAAAAGTAACCCCTAAAATAATAAGTGCTAAGAGTGAAATCACAAAAAATGGACTTATAAGAAAAATTTCCAATTTTTCTTTGGCCGAGTTTTTATTAAGAATTGAGGTTTTTTTAACCAATTTTTTAACTCCTAAACTCCTTTTTATTTGGCCTTTTTCTAGAGCTTTAAAAATATATTCGGGTAAAAATTGGTGTTCCCAGCTGCTTGCATTTCGATCGACCACTGCGCCAATGGCAAGATCCATTCCAAAACTACCCCAACTATTCCAATGAACGTTTTTCTGTATTAATTGCCTGAAAGTATGGATATCAAATACAAAGCTTTCATCTATTACTAATTTATTTTTTAAAATACCTGCTAAAACATCGCGTATTCTCGTAGCACAATTTTCAAAAAAGAAATCATAGATATAATTTCTGTTTTCAGGCAAATAATTATTTTGAAGAAAATCAAAAACTTCTTGTTTTTCTTTTATAGTTAAATCTAAAACTTGTTCCTTTATCCATCTATTTTGATCTGAGTAGTGCTGATAGAATAAACTGAAATCAGTTCGATCTAATTGATACATTAATTGCCCTTTTATAAATTTTAAATAAAAATTTGGGGTGTCAAAATTATAAACTCCATAATTATATACCACATCAATGTTTTGATTGGGATCTATTATTCTAAATGCACTGTGGCCAAAACTATCGTTTAAATTAGAACCCGGACCCATTGTAAGAACGCTTATGGCTGCTGACTCAGATAGTGAAATTTTTTGTGCCTTTACATTAGATATAAATAGTATATGAACCAATATAAAGCTTAAATAGAGTAATTTCTTTTTCATTTTAATTGTATTAGAAATTCTTCATGGCGGCTGATTGTGATTTCATTCGATTACCTAAATAAACTCCAGTCTAAAGTAATGGAAAAAATATTAGAATACAGCGCTGCACTTTGATCTCCTAAATCAGTTAATGCATAATCAACTTGTATCCCTTTATATTTAAAACCAATACCTATGTTTGGTTGAAACCCTAATGAATTATTTCCATCTAATTGAGTGATGCTTTGAAAATTTCCAACTCCTGCTCTTACAAATACTAAATCGATGTAACCAAATTCTAATCCAACAGCAGGGGTAAAACTAGCAAATGAATTAGAAACTAAATCATTGGTTTGAGTAAAACGAAAATTCAAGTCTATTTCAGTTAATAAAACATAATCATAATGAAATATAAACTTCCTAGATACTCCAAGATTTAATTTTGGAATGGTTATTTCCATAGTATCAGGTAATTCTTGATTTTGACCATTAACTGCTCCTTGAATTTCACTAAATTCTTCTTCATCAATAGCCCAAGCGTTAAAGGTTGTAGTAATATCCCTGACCATTACGCCAAACTTCCAATCATTTTTATTAAATTGAATACCCAAATCTAGTCCAAAACCCCATGAGGAAGCAAAATCTCCGATAATTCTTCTAATTACTTTAGCATTTACCCCAATATTTAAACCATCTAAGGGTAATGCTCTTGCATATGAAAAGGTAATTCCATAATCAGCCGTGGAAAATAAACTAATTCGACTGTAATCTATATTGCCCTGATCATCTATTAATTGGGTGGTATTTAAAATATCATCAACCCCAAAACGAATCAAAGAAATTGCAACTGCACTTCGGTCATCCAAAGGCATGGCAAAAGCTCCATAATCATAATTAGCAATATTTGCAAAATAGGATGCATGCATTATAGACAGTTGATTGTCTTCAATAGCTAATAAACCTGCAGGATTCCAATATCCAGAATTGACATTGGCAGAAGAAGCAGTTGTAGCATTAGCCATACCAAAAGATGCTGCATCGACTCCTATATTCATGAATTCGTTAGAATATTTTCTAACAGATTGTGAATTAGCAATCGTACAAACAAATAAAAAGCTAATAAATATTTTCTTCTTCAAGCTTTATAATTTCGGTAAATATCTTACTATTTTGTTAGATTATAAACTATTATATTCGATACATATTGTAATAGACGAAAATACTTTTCTATTTTTACAGAATAAAATGACAAATAATGAAAAAACAAATACCAAATTTAATTACCGCTTTAAATTTATTATGTGGTTGTTTAGCTATATTATTTGTTATTAGTGGTGATTTAGTTATTTCTTCTTTTTTAGTGATCGCTGGGATGTTTTTCGATTTCTTAGATGGCTTGGTTGCTAGGTTACTTCATGTAGGAAGTAAGTTGGGAGTTCAGCTTGATTCCCTGGCAGATATGGTAAGTTTTGGAGTGGTTCCAGGAATGGTTATGTTTCAGTTATTGAATAAATCCGTATCACCAAAAGAGCTTGGAACCGGATTTGAAACTAATGAAATTTTGAAAAGCTTTGAATTTGGTACGAGTTTTCTGCCCTTTATAGGAATGGTAATTATCTTAGCTTCTGCTTATCGTCTTGCAAAATTTAATATCGATATCCGACAATCTGAAAACTTCATAGGTCTGCCAACGCCTGCTAACACCTTGCTAATTATTAGTTTACCTTTAATATTTCATTACCAATATTCACCTTTAATTGAGCATGTTATATTTAATCATTGGTTTTTAATAACACTTACGATTGTGAGTTCCTTTTTATTAAATGCTGAAATAAAATTATTTTCTTTAAAGTTTAAAACTTGGGATTTTAATTCAAATCAAGTTCGATACATATTTTTAGTACTTAGTTTACTAGCAATTATTATATTTAAGTTTATTGCCATTCCGCTAATCATCGTTTTATATATTTTGGTATCTCTTTTAATGAAGTAATAAGTAAATAAACTATTTTTCAAAAATTTTAATTTTAAATAATTTATTCCAGTTTTTTCCAGTTACAAACAGGGTATTTTCTTCTCCATTATAGGCAATACCATTTAATACCTCATCTTTTGGATTGCTTACCGATACTTTATTTTTTAGAGATGTAAGATCTATCACTCCTTCAACTGCTCCATTTTTTGGATCTACAATTGCTATAGCATCCCTTAAATAGATATTTGCAAAAATTTTGCCATTAACCCATTCCAATTCATTTACTGATTTTATTTTACTTGAATTGGTGTAAATTTCTATAAAGCCTTCTTCATTTAGAGTATTGGCATTTAATCTCCATATTCTTTGGGTACCATCGCTTTTATAAATAGATTCTCCATCATGACAGAGCCCCCAACCTTCACTGCTTCTACCATATACAAAGGATCCTGTTTTACGCAATGTTTTTAAATCGTATATAAAGCCTGTTCTCTCTCTCCATGTTAATTGATAAATTTTTTCATTAAGGATAGTTAGTCCTTCTCCAAAATAAGCGTCATCTAAAGAGATTTTTTTGTAAACTTCTCCTGTTTTATAATTGGTTTTTCTGAGTGAAGAGTTTTTATATTGCCCAGTGCTCTCATACAAAGTATCATTTTTAAATTCAAGCCCTTGAGTATATGCATTAATATCATGAGGATATTCCTCTAAAATTGAATAGGTATATAATTTTGGTTTTATGGAGGACAAGACTGTTATTTTTTTAGAAATTTCATAAACGGAAGTTCCCGAATATATTTTTATTTTTAATGACCGATTTCCTAATTTTTCATTTTTAAGATGAATTGTCAAATCAGTATTTGTATTTGAGGAAGTTATTCTCCTTGAATCAAAGAAATATTCAAGAGAGTCAATGGTTGTATTTTTTTTATTTACTATTGAAACCTTGAAATTATCAGCTGGAGTATATGTTTTTTGCATGGTTTCGATAGCTATATCAAATAATTCTGCACCTGTTGCTTTTTTACCATTACAACATATCGTAAAAAAAAATGATAATGCACTCAAAACTAGGGTAAATAATCTCATAAAATTTTTAAATTTTTATGCAAGATATTTATTATTCACCAACTATAATAATTCTTTAATAATTTATAATAAAAGATTGTGAAAAATGGAAAATGCAGTATCTTTGCTTCGGCAAGTCCTACACAACTAGCTCCTGTCGAATCCCCCAGGGTGGGAACACAGCAAGGGTAGATGGTTGTAGCAGTGTGATGTAGGTAGCTTGCCATTTTTTATGTCTAAAATTTTGATACATTTTAATCAAAACTTTCAATTATTTATCTTTGTCTAGATGTTAAAAGTTGTATTAGTTACTGGTGGGTCTTCTGGAATTGGAAAATCAATAAGCGAATATCTCTCTGAAAAGGGATTTAAAGTTTATGGAACAAGCAGAAATCCAGAAAAACATCAACAAAAAACCTCTTTTCCTCTTCTAAGTATGGAGGTTACCAATCCAAGTTCAATTAATGAAGTTATTGCTCAAATCATTGATGAAGAAGGTCAATTAGATATTGTAATAAACAATGCTGGTGTTGGAATCACTGGGCCCATAGAGGAAACTCCATCATCAGAGATAAAAAAAGCATTTGATATTAATTTACATGGACCCATCAATGTGATAAAATCTGTTTTACCACAAATGCGAAAGCAAAAAAGTGGTTTGATTATCAATATTACATCTATAGCGGGTTACATGGGGCTACCTTACAGAGGAATATATTCAGCTACTAAAGCAGCCCTGGAAATAACTGCAGAAGCATTTCGAATAGAAATAAAACAGTTTGGAATAGAAATGACCAACATAGCACCTGGTGATTTTGCAACCAAAATTGCTGACGGCAGATATCATTCTCCAGTTATAAGTCAATCCCCTTATAAAAAAGACTACAGTAATACACTCGAAATTATGAATTCGCATGTAAGTAGTGGTAAGGACCCTAAAGATCTCGCTCGAGTTGTTTATCAGATTATCAAATCTAAAAACCTACGTGTTCGTTATAAAGAGGGGAGTTTGTTACAAAAGTTTTCAATAGTTTTAAAACGTATTTTACCCAGTAGATGGTATGAAAAAATGCTAATGAATCATTATAAATTAAAATAAAAACACCTTACTTTTTTATTAACATTTTTTACTCGTAACTTTTTAAGATTATTTTTTTCCTACTTTCTTTAATGTGTATTTTTGTTAGACAAACAATCAATTTACACCTAAAAACTTAATTTTATGAAATTTTTTATCGATACTGCTAATCTTGACCAAATTCGTGATGCTCAAAACCTTGGTGTTTTAGACGGTGTAACCACTAACCCCTCGTTAATGGCAAAAGAGGGAATTACTGGTCGAGACAATATATTAAAGCATTATGTTGCTATTTGTAATATTGTAGATGGTGATGTATCGGCAGAAGTAATAGCAACTGATTACAATGGAATGGTTAAAGAAGGAGAAGAGCTTGCAGGGTTACACGATCAAATCGTTGTTAAATTACCCATGATCAAAGAAGGCGTAAAAGCAGCTAAATATTTTTCGGATAAAGGAATTAAAACAAATGTTACTTTAGTTTTTTCAGCTGGGCAAGCCTTATTAGCTGCAAAAGCAGGAGCCACTTATGTGTCACCATTTATTGGACGATTAGACGATGTGTCTACAGATGGGTTAAATTTAATTGCGGAAATTCGTCAAATTTATAACAATTATGGTTTTAGTACTCAGATATTAGCTGCTTCCGTGAGACACACTATGCATGTAATAGACTGCGCCAAAATTGGAGCAGATGTAATGACGGGACCTTTATCCTCGATTGAAGGTTTATTGAACCATCCTTTAACAGATATTGGATTGGCTAAATTTTTGGCTGATTATAAAAAAGGTAATTAATATTATTGGTTCAAATAGCCAAGAAGGTTTTCCTCTATATTGGCATTAAATAGATTTGCACTACCATTGATGATAGTACCAGATTTATCTAATATAATTGCTTTGTTTATGGTATGAATAACCAATTCTTTTTCAGATTTTGAAACGTTTTCGAACTGAAACTCTAAGTTGGTTGCATAACCAGACTTATTTATGATTGCCATCCAATTGTTGTAATTAGAATCAGTATTAATACCAATAAAATCATATTCTGGATATTTTGATTTTAAATCGGCTACACGTGAGTGAATATTTTTATTATGATTCATAGATTTGGAAGACCAAAAATATAAAACGGTCGGATTATGAATAATTGAATGTAATTTCTTTATTTTATTTCTAGAGCTAATTAATGGTACATTTGAAATTTTACTACCTGGAGTTAATTGCATAGATGCAACTGCAAGTTCTTTTATTTGTTTTATTTGATTTTTATTAGTGTTGATCTTTAAAAATAAATTTAATATATTTTCTTGATTTTCTTTTTTGAAACAATTTAACAAATACCTCCCTGTGATATTCATTACCATATTGTTTTTTAATGAATCATGAGTAACCTTTTGATTTATTAATTCTATTTTACGATAGCTGTGACTATAGGAACTTCGTTGAAAGTCATTTTTTTCATCAGTATCTTCCATAGCTAAATTATCGAAGTATCTAAATAAAAAACGATAGTAGGGAAAATAGGATCTTAATGCGTCAGATCCGAAATTAATATTATCTCGGTAGTTATAAAAGTCAATCGGAATGGTATGATAACTCTCACTACCTTTTCTTCTTTCATTAGCCATAATATAAATTTCTTTCTTTGAAAAATAATCATAATTAATACTTGCCTCGGCTATAAATTTGAAAGTATTTTCAGGCTTATTTTTTTGTAGAAACTCGTTATATATTTTTAATCTTATATTTTTAAGAGAATCCAGCTTTTGTTCAAAAAGTGTTGGAGGTAGCTTGTAGTAGGAAGGCATCAATTCAATTTCTTCCTCATTTAACAAAAATAAATCCATCAGTAAATTATTACTTTTTGATCCAATTCCAGTAAAAGAAAGTGATTCATCAAAATCTAGTGTATTTACTCGTAACATCAAACTATCACCTGGATTTAAATAAAAAACTTGGAATTCAAAGTGACTAAATGTGTACAATCCAGATTCTATATTTTTTGTTTCAAATAAAAATTTATTGTTATTATCTAGAGGGACACTGTCTAGAAGTTGATCATCTTTTAGAAAATAAACATAATCCCCTTTTGGATTTATGATTTCGCCTCCCACATAAGTCAAAGGGGAATTTTTCTCCTCCCAATAATTGCAAGAAAGAATAAAATAAGATAAAGTACAAATTAAAAGTAATTGTTTAATCATACAGGGATAAATTTGTCATTAACAAAAGTAAAACCTAAACGGTATCATTTTGTTAATAAGGAGTTAAAAGAAATAAAATATTTATAATACACAAAGTTGACTTAAATAGTTATTTTTGAAAAAAAATAAAATCAAGTAGTATTATGCTTTCAGTTTCTAATTTATCAGTTCAATTTGGTAAACGTGTTTTGTTTGATGAAGTCAACACTCAGTTTGTGCAAGGAAATTGTTATGGAATTATTGGAGCTAATGGTTCTGGTAAATCTACATTTCTGAAAATAGTTTCAGGAAAAAAAGAAGCAACCTCTGGACACGTTTATTTAGAACCTGGAAAAAGAATGTCTGTTCTAGAACAAAACCATAACGCATTTGACGATTTTATGGTTTTAGAAACAGTGGTCATGGGAAATAAAGATCTGTTTAAAGTTAAATCAGAGATTGACAAGTTGTATGAGAATTATACTGATGAAAATGCTGAAAAAATAGGTGAGCTTCAGATTACTTTTGAAGAAATGAATGGTTGGAATGCAGATAGTGACGCAGCTACATTACTTTCAAATTTAGGAATAGGAGAGAACTTACATTATACCACTATGGCCGATTTAGATGGTAAACAAAAGGTTCGAGTATTACTAGCGCAAGCTTTATTTGGTGATCCAGATGTATTAATTATGGATGAACCCACAAATGACTTGGATTATGAAACCATTACCTGGTTAGAAAATTTTCTCGCAAATTATGATAATTGTGTAATAGTGGTTTCGCATGATCGACATTTTTTAGATTCGATTTGCACTCATATTAGTGATATAGATTTTGGAAAAATATCTCATTTTAGCGGAAACTATACATTCTGGTACGAAAGTAGTCAACTAGCTGCTAGACAACGTGCACAGCAAAATAAAAAAGCAGAAGAAAAGAAAAAAGAATTACAAGAATTTATTGCTCGTTTTAGTGCCAATGTTGCAAAATCTAAACAGGCAACTTCTCGTAAAAAAATGATCGATAAATTAAATATTGAGCAAATTAAACCTTCAAGCCGAAGATATCCTGCGATTATATTTAAATCGGAGAGAGAAGCTGGAGATCAAATTTTAAATGTAGAGAAACTTTCATCGATTATGGATGATGAATTATTGTTTAGGAACATTGATCTAAATTTAGCAAAAGGAGATAAGGTTATTCTATTTTCAAAAGACTCTAGAGCCACTACCGCTTTTTATGAAATTGTGAGTGGAAATTTAAAACAAGAGGAAGGTAAATTTCAATGGGGTGTAACAACCACACAGAGTTATCTTCCTTTAGATAATCATTCATTTTTTGAAAAAAAAATAAGCCTGGTCGATTGGTTACGTCAATGGGCTAAAACAGAAGAAGAACGTGAAGAAGTATTTATTAGGGGATTTTTAGGTAAAATGTTATTTAGTGGAGAAGAAGCACTAAAAATGTGTGATGTCCTATCCGGAGGAGAAAAAGTTCGTTGTATGTTGAGCAGAATGATGATGATACGTGCTAATGTTTTAAAATTAGATGAACCTACCAATCATTTAGATCTAGAATCTATTACGGCTTTTAATAATACTCTAAAAAACTTTAAAGGGACAGTATTACTGACCACACACGATCACGAGTTTGCTCAAACTATTGGAAATAGAGTTGTGGAGTTAACTCCAAAAGGAGTAATTGATCGTTACATGACTTTTGAGGAGTATATGTCTGACCAAAAAATTAAACAACTTCGTGAAAAGATGTATGCTTAGTTTATATCTTTAGGAATAGTAAATACTGGTAAAGATTCTGTAAGCAATATAAACTCCTGTTAACGTCCATATCCACCACCTGTTTTTTACATACCATTCCATAAATTATCAAATTAAGATTTGTATAAAGGTACAGGTTTTTTGTTTTAATTAAATATTCTTTTTTATTTTGAAATATATAAATCTAACTTCGACTATCAATTTATGTTTAAAAAACTATTTTATTTAAAACTATTTTTTCTTCTTTTGTGTGAATTGTCATTAGCTCAACAAACCATTCTAACCGATAGTAATTTACCTATTATGGTAATTTTAACCGATATTGATCCTGATACAAATATGCCTTATGATATACCTGACGAACCAAAGGTTTTAGCGACCATGCAACTAATTTATAGACCCGACGGAACAAGAAATTATCTAACTGATATAACAAATGATGCTTTTTTAAACTATGATGGTAGAATAGGAATAGAGTTAAGAGGAAGCAGTTCGCAAGTTTTGGAGAAAAAACCATACGGATTTACTACACTTTTAGAAGATGATGATTCTAATAACAATGTTAGTTTATTGGGAATGCCCTCTGAAAATGATTGGATTTTAAATTCTTTAGCATATGATCCATCTATGGTTCGTGATTATTTATCTTACACATTGTCAAGTAATATGGGTAATTATGCGCCAAGAGTTAGATATATTGAAGTAATTGTCAACGATGATTATAAAGGAGTATATATTTTAACCGAAAAAATTAAGAGAGATTCTGGTAGAGTTAATTTAAAAAAAATTGCTGATTTTGATAATACTTCACCTGAAGTAACGGGAGGATATATAGTAAAAGCAGATAAAATTAATGGAGAAGATGAAGTGGCATGGACGATGCCAAACTACGGAGGCTGGGAAACAAATTTTTTACATCACTATCCCAAAACAGAAGATATTACAAATCAGCAATCGGATTATATAGAGAATATGTTTTATGATTTAGCCGCTCAAACAAATCCTGTTAATATTTCTTTAACTGATGGCTATCCATCAATTATTGATATCCCAAGTTTTTTAGATTTTATGATTATGGCAGAATTTGCCTCAAATCCAGATGCATATCAATTTAGCACTTATTTTCATAAAGATAGGGCTGGTAAACTACGGGCGGGTCCTATTTGGGATTACAACCTATCTTTTGGAAATGACTTATTTGTTTTTGGATTTGATAGAAGTTTTTATGATGTATGGCAATTTGAATTTGAAAATACAGGAGCAAAATTTTGGAAAGATTTATTTCAAGAGGAATCTTTTAACTGTTATATAACAAAACGCTGGCTGGAATTAACTGCTATAAATCAACCTTTAAATTACTTTACAATCTCAAATCAAATAGATGAATACTTCGATCTATTAGCTGAATCTCAAGTTAGAGAATTACAAAGATGGCCTTCTGAAGATGGTTGGCCTACAGTTGCTGATCAGGAAGAAAACATCATCGCGATGAAAGTTTGGATTGAAAATCGTATAAATTGGATTAACAACAATATAGGTTCTTCTGATAACTGCGAAGATGTTTCTGTGCCTAGTTTGGTCATCAGTAAAATCCATTATCATCCTCAAGATGATGGTGAGTATCTTAGTGAAGAGCTTGAATTTATCGAAATAACCAATAACTCCAATCAAAATATAAATTTGACCGGTTACTATATAAGAGAATTAGGAGTTTCCTATCAATTTCCTGCTAATGCTTCAATTTTGAGCAATCAAAAAATTTATTTAAGTAGTGATGCTACTGTTTTTGAAAATTATTATGGTTTTACTCCTTTTGATGTGTTTACTAGAAATCTAAGTAATAGTTCCTATAAAATTATTTTATCTGACGCTTTTGGAAATACCATAGATGAAGTGAGCTATACCGACAGTGATCCTT
>Ga0213862_10000310_pt1 | contig 21405 bp, 19 predicted proteins | sample PICome_7_FD_160092 | JGI IMG/M metagenome (GOLD analysis project Ga0213862, IMG submission 160092) | Coastal seawater microbial communities near Pivers Island, North Carolina, United States - PICO266 | ecosystem: Environmental > Aquatic > Marine > Coastal | place: USA: North Carolina... | reverse complement strand
CCTCTGCAACGGACCCGTGGGTGGCGAACGGGGCCTCGCCGCGACCGCGTTCGTCAACCACGCCAAAGAAACAAACGATATCTTCCCGCTCGCCGCTCGAGTTTTGCTCGAAACCGCTCACCGCGCCGAACTCAACCGATTCGCCGCCGTCGCGAAAGCGAAGGCTTCTAATTCGGAAATCGAGCCGGAAATCGACGTGGACCGATGCCTGAACGACGCGTGGCGCCCCTACGCCGTAGCGCACAAAGGTATCTGGTGGGAGGAGGTGTCACGGCCCGCGGACGTCGCGGCGGGCGCCGCCGAGGTCGAGTTTCGAAATTCGATGAAGGAAATCGCGGCGGAATCCCTCGACTTGTTGCGCAAAGTCTTGGCGCACTCCGACCCGGCGATGCATAACCGTTACCCCGGGCTGTTTACCATCGACGTGTACGCGCGGGTCATCGGCATGTTCTAGCTGAACAACCTCGAAATCGCGGTGGCGTCGCACGTCGAGGATTACTTTTTGGCGATGGACGACAAGTACGCGGATGATTCACCCGAGCGGAAAGTTACCGGACCGCTTCTAGACGCGTTGGACGTCGGGTACTGCACCCCGTGCGAGGGCACCGGGTTCTTCGCGTTGCAATCGTGCGTCAACAGCGATTGCGATCCGAACGTCACGCCGTTGAAGGATGACGACGACAGGGACGGCGCCTGCGTGCTGGTACGATTCTTCTTTTTAATCATCGTATGGGAATTTAGAGATTGACTGTTTTGTTGTGTACAGGTTGCCAAGCGAGATATCAAGGCTGGCGAGGAGCTCACGATGTGCTACGTGGACGAAGGCGGGGACGTGGCGACACGGCGGGCGGAGTTGCGGGACTACGGGTTCGAGTGCGCGTGCGAGCGGTGCGTCCGGGAGGCAGCCGGGCTCGGGCAGGCGCGCCGCGGAGGCAAGACCAAATGAACGTGAAGATGAAGATTCGGGCCTTACTTGAGCGTAGCGCTAATAACTCTTAAGAGTCTTCTCACCTTTACGGATGTGTAGAAGACGTCGCGTCCCGTGGTTTGTTACACTCGATCCCGTCGATGACTCGCGAGACTTTCTAATCACTCCTGACGTACTTGTACCCCCAAAACCCGGCACTCATTTCGTCGCCAACGCTTTCCGACCCGCGGCTCCCTTGAGCATGTTCTTGATCGCCGCCAACTCGCTCCGTTCATCCAGCGCAGCCTTCAGGTCCTTACGCAACGCATCCGCCTCCTCCCGCGCCGCGTGCGCCGCCGCCCGCGCCGCCTCCAGCTTCGTCCCCATCTCCCGCTCACGACGCGCGGACGCATCCGCGTCCTTCTCGACGTCGGCGATCCTATCCACGAGGTAGTTGTACGGCTGGCTCGCGTCAACCGCCCGGGATTTGGCGCGTCGAACCTCGGACTCGAGCTCGTCGCATTTGGCGAGCGCGGCGTCGCGCGATGCCTCGGTCGCGGCGAGTTGGCGCTCCAGCTCGTTGACGCGACGTCCGAGCGCGACGGACTGTTGCAGGCGCCGGCGAAGCGAAGCGGGGACGGCACCGGACAGCGCGTTCAAGCCGTCGATCGAAGAGTTCACCGATCCGCGGGGATCCGAACCGGCGCCGCCAATGGAACCTGAACCGACGTTTTCTTTACCCGCCGCCTGGCGCAGGACAGCCTCGTCGAGCTCGCGTTCCAGTCCTTCGTAGTGCGACAGACGCGCCGCCATCTCCGCGATTGACATGTCGCTCTCCGTTCGCGTGCGATTTGCGTTGGATTCCAGTTGCAGGTACTGCGACTCGAGCAGCCTGCACTTCTTCGTGAGCGTCTCGCACTCGATCCGCAGCACTTTGGCGACGGATGATGCCTCGCCGTGTAGCATGGACACGCGCTCGAGCTCCATGGACTTCATCCGGAGTTGTCCGGAGAGTTCCGCGTGTGACACGTCGGCGTTTTTCTGCGATTGGCGGTGCGACGTCAGGAGATCGTCGTAGCCCTTGCGGAGGTCGACGAGATCCCGGCGCGCGACGTGCGCGTCCGCGACGGCGGCGTCGCGCAGGTCGCGAAGCGCGCGTATCTCCCGGTCCCTCGCGCTGGTGTGTTCCTCGCGAAGCCGCGAGAGGTCTTCGCCGGCTTTCGTCTGCAGGCGCTCGATCTCGGACACGAGCCTTTGCTCGTGTTTGTCGGTGAGCTCCGCTTGGCCGGTGGCGAGCTTCTCTAAGAGTTCATCCCTGTGCGTACGTAACCCGCGGGCCTTCTCGCGGAGCCGGTCCTCCTCTTCCTCCCACTTGCGCTCACGCTCGCGCGCGGCGTCCACCTCGCGCGAGAGGTACGCCTTGTCCTGCGTCAAGAGCTCGCATTGATGCCTGCGGGACTCCATCTGCGACGCAAGCGTGTGCTTCTCCTGGCGTAGGATCTTCGTCTCGGACACGGCGCCCGCGGCTTCCTTCTCAGCCTCCGCGGCGCGCTTGGTGAGCCGGTCCACCGTGGCGGCGACCTCGTCGTACATGGCGCCCTTGGCGCTGAGCACCTCCACCTTGACCAGCGCGTCCTCGAGGTCTCGGCCGAGGCGATCGCATCTGCGAGAGAGGGCTTCGCGATCGGCGGAGGATTCGCGGGCATCCGCGTCGACGGATGACGTCACGCGCTTGAGGTCGCGCTGCATCCGCTTGTTGTCGACGTCGAGGCGCGCGTTCGCATCCTTGAGCGCGTCGCGTTCGAGCCTGCAGACGTCCAGGTTCTGTCGAAGGTTCGCGGTTTCTTGGTGCACGCGGAGCATCGCGAATTCCGGGAGCGAGAGGTCATCCTGGCGCCGTCGCGTGAGCTCCTGCATGCGCTCGGTGGAGCACGTCAGCACGGCGAGCTCGTCCTTCGCGGACACGATGGCCTCGCGGAGGGGCGGCGCGAGGCGTTCGAGCTCCGCCTGCTTGTCCTTGAGGAGCTTCACCGCGTCCATCATGCGCCCGCGCTCGCGGTCAAACTCGGCATCTTTCATGCGCAGACGCTCCTCGGCGCGCTCGTCCTTGCGGCGCACCTCCTCCACGAGCTGCGCGAGGCGTTCCTGGAGCTTCGCGGTCCTCGCGGCGACCTTCGCGTCAAGCTTCGAGTCGCTTCCTCCCGACGCGAGTCGGTCGAGCTTGTCGAGGTCGAGGTCGGAATCGTCGTCATCAGAAAATGAGCTCACGTCGCTTCCGAGGTCGAGGTCGAGGTCGGGAAGGGGCTCGTCGAGCGCGGCGCCGGATTTGTTGAGCTCGCCGAGCAGCTTCTCCAGGCGTTCCTTGTGCTTTCCCATCGCGGCGTCAGTACCACTCACTCCAACGACGCGGGGTGGCGGGGGATACGCGCGTCGGGCGATGGGGCGATGGGTCGCGGGCGTTCAAAATGTCGACTTTTTGTGAGAGTGGATTTTTGAATTTTATGAGAATGTGCGAATTTAAAACGTGCCGTGTTTGGTGTGAACGCCAGTCATGAGACTCCAATCATCAGAACAGCCCCGCTTTCTTCTTCGCAGCCTGCCTCTTCCACAGCGGCATCGCGTCAAACACATTTCGCTCCATCCCGAACACCTCCACGAACTCACCAGCGCTCAAATAACTCTCCTTACGTTCCATGTCAATCCCGGAAGACCCGTCCATGGCGGCTAGCTCGGCTTTTGAGAAAGTAACCGTGCCCGCGGGTTTATCGACTCCGGTGGCGACTCCGGAAGCTTTGGAAGGCACCCCGGGGGTTGCCGAGGGTGCCGAGGGTGCCGAAGTTGGCACCGGTGACGCGTTACCTCCGTTCGAGTTTGATTCAGGGGCCTTCGCGGGCGTCGAGCGGAGCTTCGGCATCTGGAATGTTTTGTCGGACGAAGAACCCGGGCCCGCCTTCGTGCCCGGCGTCACCTTCTTCAGCGCGGGGGACGCGAACGACGCGGTGGCTCCTTCGCTCTCCTTCTCCTTCGCCGCCGCCAGCTTGGCCTCGTACGGATCCACGAACCCGACGCCGTTCTTCACCGAGTGGTCCCAACCGATGAAGTTGGAGGTAAACGCTGGGGGTTCGCGTCCCGATTGAATCTCATTAACCGGACACTCCGGATCACGTCCATCGCGTGTCACGCACGCGGCCACGTACGCCGCCGCGAGCGTGCGAGCCTCGTCGATCTCGTTCGCGTTGGCGTCAGCACCGATCCACACGAACACCTCGGCGTACGCGTCGAGGAGCATGACGTCGTCGACGCACAAGTCGTCTTGGCAAAAGTTGAAAATTTCCTCGCACGCCGCGCCGACGCCGCCGACGGACGCGTCGCATACCTGTGGTTATTAGGTGTGGTGATTGGTCAGTAATCGCGTGGTAATTGCGTATTTGATGAGCACGGAAGGAGGGTGACTACTGGAAGGAGGGTGCCTCTCAGGAGGGTGACTCTCGTGGTGACTCTCTTCGAGGGTGACTCTCATCGAATCGACACTCACCTGAAACAGCCTCGGCTCCTGCGGCGTTTGGTACCCTTCCGCGAACTCCGCGTACGGCTTCTTACCGCCGATCTGCGCCCAGAACGCGTCTGGTTCCGATCCCTCGTCCACGACTTCGACTTCCGACGGCGCCAAGCCGACGGCGGGCGCCACGACGGAACTCGCGATGACCTCGGCGCACGATCGCTCATCCCCGGAGCTACCGCGTCCGTTCCAAGCAAACACCCTGGACTTACCGTCCAGACTCAAAATCTTCCCGCCGTCCAGCGCGAGCACGAAGCAATCGCCAGAGTTGAGCGCGGATGCATCGGAGGCGACTGTACACAAAACACACGTGTCATCAGTCTAATCGCCCGTACGGAGATACAAATAGAGATGCGGAAATGTAAATGTAAATAGAAACTCACCTTGCACCGCTCGCGTGTTGACGTCGTCGGTGCCCCGGACGTGAAACAACGCGACGCCGGCTGATTCAGCTGACGTGTCCTTCTCGTCGGTGTTCCGGAACCCGCCGGCGACGCCCCCGCTCCTGACCACCATCCGCCCCTTGAACAAGGAATAGAAGTGATCGGGTTCTTTGCCCATCGGCGTCCGTATGATGGGAACCTGTCCGCCCAACGAGTCGGAGAGGGCGGTGGCGAGCAACGCGCTCGCGCCCTTCTCGTCCGCGGTGCTGTCGCGTCCTTGCCAGAAGTAAATCACGTGGTCCTTCTTGCTACTGCCGTAGTCGTACTGGACGATGTAAGAGTCACCAGCGTGGAAGGTACCGTGGACGGATTGGTCGAGAAGGACCTTGTCAAACTTTTCAATCTTCCAGATTGTCAGATCTCCGCCAGTGCCGTCGTCGAACGCACGGCCGCGGTCCTGGTCCTTCACCGGGGTCCCAGCCGCCATCGCGGAGACGTCGATCGCCTTCTTCGTTCGCTTGGGCTTGACGGGCGGCTGGCCGGCATTAACGACGGGGGCTGACCACCGGTGAAACGCCTGCAAACAAAACACGACGTCATTCTAATCGCCCGCACGAAAATAAAAATAAACTCGCCTGCTTGAACAGCGGCGGCTCCGTCCCTTCCTTGACAATCTTGACGGGCGCGGTTGGGGGAAGACCTGCGGTGGCGACGAACGCCGTCGCCGTGGACATGGCGTTCTTGCGCTCCGCCGCACTGGCGCCTTTGCCCACCCACGCGTACACGCACCCCCCGGCGACGAGGACGTAAACGTCATCTGTCGTCAGAGACTCTCTCGTCAACGGGGAATCCAGCACTTGCGATGTGGTCAACACGCCGCTCTCGTCGGTGACGCGGTGGAGATGGACGGTGCCCGACGCGGTGTTTGCCACTGCGTCGTCGTCGCCGCCTTCCTCCGCGGACTTGATCGCCGGGATGGGCTGTTAACGATGAACAAAACGCGACGTCAGTCTAATCGCCCGTACGAAAACAAAAATAAAGAGAAACGCACCGAGCTCGGATCGACGCCCAGCGCTTGGAAGAAATCGTCGACGCCGTCGACGTCGCGGCCGTCGTTCTCGTCGATGGCTAAAACCTCGCACTTACCCCCCCGCTCCTCGTCCTTGATGGCGAGGAGCACGTCCAGTGCCTTGGACCGCTCGCGCCTCGAAGCGCCGGATCCGTTGAACTGGATCAGCTTTTTTCCCAAATCTAAGATGAAAACGTCGCCGCCGTTGAGGGATTCGATACACAGCTGTGCGGACATGACGCGGACGCTTCTGTTGCCCTTGACGTGCAGCAGCCGTACGTCGTGCGCGTCCCTGTCCACCTTTGTGAACGCGGAGTCCACGCCGCCGTCGAGGTATCGAACCCCGTTCTTGAAGAGTTGTAGAAACTCGGTGCTTTCGCACCCTTGGCATTCGCGGAACTGGGTGGGCAGATCGCCGAGGAGCTGGTCGAGCTCGACGGTGAGCAGCGCCGCGGCGCCGCGCTCGTCCTGGGAGGAGTCATCGCCGAGCCAGAAGTGCGCGTTCATGGCCATCTGACCGGTGCGCTCCGTGAACGTGTGCAGGATGATGTAAGAATCCCCGGAGAAGAATTTGCCGGACGATGTGTCCTCCTGCTTCACCGGCTTCATGGCCTCGATGCGCCATATCTCCACCCCAGGGGCCTGGCCCGCGCCGGCGAAGAGCATCGCGGCGGACATGATTCGATTCGGGGTTAAGTGACGCGTGTGAACCCTGCGTGGGATGAGACGGGTTCATCGTCAGGCGTGATGATCGCGTCATTCGCTGGGCACCGCTGGGCACCCGTGATGATGATCTGAGAGACGACTGTTGGGGCGCGGGCGCGATACGGCGGGTTCCGGGGCGACGCGTGGAGACGGACGGAACGGGACGCACCTCGAGGGTGGTGGTGACACAGCTGGCGATGAGCGAGGTGCGCGTGACCTCTCGATGCGACCAGTACGGCTCGCGATCTGTGAGCGTCCGCTCCGAGAAGATCGTTCGACACGTTTCATCTTGCCATCGAACGTTGTTGTTACTTGTAGCCGACTGGTAAAGTCACTCGTCGCGCCAGTGTCCTCATGCGCGACCTTCGGGAGGGTTCGGGAGGCGCGGACGTCGACCCTCTACGCGTCGCGACCCTCGCGGGGTTCGCCGTGACCTTCGCCATGGCCGCCGCGCTCCGGCAGCGCAGGACGAACAACGCAGCGCAGGCCGACGACGACGACGACGAGCCCGCGGCGGCGAGGCCCAGGTCACGGGCATCGAAATCGGCGAAATCTTCGAGCACCGACGCCACTGGCCGCTCGAGCCTTCGTCATCGGGGCGTCGTCATCGCGCTCCTCGCGGCGGTCCTCGCGGCGCTCCTCGCGTACATCGCGCGCGACCGCATCCCGTTCCCGACATCGCTGGGTAAACCCGACCCGGTGCGCGCCACGGTACGCGCGCTGTCCGCCGTCAATCGCCTCGCGCCCGCCCCGCCCCGGTCCTCCATAGGCGATCGATGCGCGACGTACGACGATGCGCCCATCCTCGGCGCGTACAACGACGGCATCCCTGGGGTCCCCACCGCCGTCGCGCTCGGCGATATCGACGACCTGGTACCCCCGGGCGCGGGCGACGACGTCCGGGACCTGGTCCGGCAAGGCCTCGCCATGCGATTCGGTTTCAACTGCGACGAAGCTCGAAGGAACTTTGTCGCATCCGCGGAACTGGCCGCGACACGAGACGGCGTGGGATGCGCGGTGTGCCTGTGGGGCATCGCGCGGTCGCTCATGCCGGACGTCAACAACTACAAGACGTCGCGGCGATCGCGCGACGCCGCGCGCGCCGCGCTCGCCGCGGCGGAGGGCGCCATCATCGATGCATCATTGCAATCATCCGACGAAGAATTCCAAAAGAAATCTAAAAAGCTTTCGACGCTGGTGGCGTCCGCTCGAGCCTTCTTCGGCACACACGAACCAAGGGACGGCGACTCCGAGTCCGCACAGCTGGCGGCGCACGAGCGCTACCTCACTCACTTGTACCGCGCGGTCAGTTCCGAAGATGATGAGTTCGCATCCGACGCGGATTTGTTAGCGTTGGCGGGGGAGGCGGCGATGAACTTGACCCCGTGGCGATACTGGTAAGTTCATTTCAATGCTTGCATGGGCGATTCAATTCGTATGACGTTATGTTTTGTGTACACAGGCGTCGCGACGGGAGTTACGCGAATCCGGACCCTGACCCGAGACGTAAACCGGAGCCCAAGCGCGTGAAACACGCGCCGCCGCGGGACGTGCTGGGGAACTGGGTCGGATCAGCCGCGGGGCAGGGTGCCGAGGGGGGTGCCGAGGGGGGTGCCGACACAGCTGTGCGAGCGGACGCGGATGACAATAACTCGGTCACCACCTTCGGTATCGAGGCGGAGGTTGAGGAACGAAAGAGCGAGGGGGCGCACACGGCGGAGGCGCTCACCGCGCTCACCTCCGCGCTTCGCATCAAGCCCGGGCACTTACTCGCGGCGCACATGCTGGTGCACCTCACCGAGTCGCTCCCGCCGCCCAAGCTGCGTCGAACGGTCGACGGCGAGGCTTCGTTCGACGGTTCAGGCGCCGACTCGAATGCAAATGCGAACGACACTTTTCCAGTCATCGCAGAGGAGGATTCCTACCTTACCGCTGCGCTGGGCGAAACCGCGGCGGACGCGCTCGCGTCGCTGATACCGCACGCGGGTATATCCCCGCACCTCGTGCACATGGCGGCGCACAACTACGTCCGCGTCGGGCGTTGGAGGGACGCGGTGAAGGTGTCCAAAGCCGCGACGGCCGCAGACGAAGCTATGCGAAACAATTGTTTATACCCCTACGGCGGCGACCACGACGCGGCCATGCTCGTCGCCGCCGCCGCCATGGGCGGCGATCGGGACGTCGCCGTGACACACGCGCAGCATCCTGGCGGTAAAGGCGGGGCGGCTGACTCGTACGCGGGGATAACCACCGGGTTTTATCCCGCGTCCAAGTTGCTGATGCACGCGAGGTGAGTTTATCTTAACCCTAAACCCTTTGTACGATCGTATGGGCAATTTTAATGACGGGTTCTGTTTTGTTTAACTCTTATTATAGGTTTGGCGAGTGGGACGAGATTGGCAAGATGGCGGATGAAGCCGAGGCGACTCGTGTGGCGATTACCCAGGAGTACATCGACGCCAACCCGGACGGTCTGACCAACGCCGAGCGGTGGACGTGGAGGGTGAGTGACAGTGGGTGGGGCCGCGCGATTTGGGCCTATGTGTTGGGTCTATGGACCACCAAGGACGGCGTGGAGCCGATGTATCCGGATGACGAGTTTCCAGAGCCTCCAGAGCCGACACGTGTCACCGACACGTGGCGCGAAATCACCGGCCTGGAGTGGATCGACCACCTCCGCAAGGTGACCGTCAACAAGATCACCGACGCGGACGAACACGCGGTCGTGCCGGGGCTAACGGCCAGGGACGCGAAGAGCCCGTTTGAACACTTTTCTCCTTTTTGCCCTTGGAAGCGCCAAATCGCGTCGATCATGGTGGAGACTGTCCAGGCTGCGTACGTCGTGAAAGGCGAGTACACGCCGAGTAAACGTGACATGGCGAAATATCACCTGCAGACGGCGGCCAAGGCGTACGATCAGCTGCCGTATTTCGAACCGGAGCACCACTACCTGCCACCGCGGCAGTGCCTCGGGGAGTTTTTCTTGAGAACGGTGAGGAATTTCTTTTAATCCTTGTACGGGCAATTAGTTTACTGACGGGTAAGTGTTTTTTAAACAGGGTGACTTCGCAAATGCCTATAAACAGTTCGCCAGGGATCTAGACAGGGACCACCCGGAGAACCCGTGGTCGCTGTCCGGTCTCGAACGCGCGTCCCAGCGGACATTCGGGACGACGAGCGCGTGCAACGAGGTGTTCACGCCGTGATTCAGACTGATAGAAGGTAACGACCAAAATCCCGAGCACACGGCGTTGCGATGACACTTGAATGGATGACACTTAAATGGATGACATTTAAATCAAAGTAAACGTCACCCGCGAATGCTTTACTTCTTCGCGCCCGTTTGCGATCGACCCGCGAGCTCCTCCTGGCCCGCCCTCAGGCGCGTGCGAAGCCCCGTCGCCGTCTCCACCGCGTCGCTCGCCTCTTTCCTCAACGCACGCGCCTCCGCCTCGGCCCTCGTCCTCAAAACGTTAACCTCGTCTTGGAACCTCATACGAATTGAATCGACCGTCTGCGCCGTCTCCCGCCTCGCGTACGCCGCGTCGTCCGCGTACGCCTCGCGCATGCGCACCAGCTCCTCCCGTAGTTCGTGAAACCCGGCATCCGCGGCCGCCTTGACCTCGTTCAAAGCGCGTTGCGATTGATCGCACTTCTTCGTGATGTCTACCAGCCGTCGCTCCGCTTTGAGCGCTCGTTGCGTGGCCAGTTCGGCGCGCATCTCGGCGTCGTGCGCCATCCTCCGCGCCTCCTCCGTGGTCAACTCGAGCTCCACGCACCGCCTGCGAAGCGCGTCGGCTGACATCTTGTTGAGCTCCTCGGATTCGCACCGCCAGCGTTCGTCCACGTCATCCGCAGGTGTCCATTCGCCGAGTTTTTTCTTTCGTTCGATCGACTCCGCGCGAAGCTCGTCCTTCTCGCTGGGCGTGGGCGAGCCCGAGTGCTCGAGCCTGTGGTAGAGCCGCGTCATCATCTTCTTGTTGTCCGCGATGGGCTTGACCGCGGGTACGAAAGGTTCGTCGGCGGCGGCGGGAGACGCGCCATGGCCGTTTTTATGACCGTTTTCGGCGTCCGGTTCGGCGTCCTCGTCGGTTCGATTTGACTGCCCCGGATTTGGTTTTTCACCCGAGGGTGTTAGCCCGTAGGCGTCGTCCACGAGCTTCGTCAGCCGCCCTCGCGCCTCGTTCTCCCTCGCGGCGGCCGCGGCCGCGGCGTACTCAGCCTTGGACGCGCGTTCCTCCGCGCTCGCCTTCTCTTCCTGCGCCTCTTTTAAGACGGCTAAAACGGCCGACTCCGGGGCGTTACCTTCGACGAGCGCGAGTCTCTTCTCGCCGGCGGCTCGAAGCGAGCGTTCCATTCGCAGCGCGGCTCGATCGGCGCGGATGATCTCCGCAGCCTGCTCCACGCTCTCGATGTTCACCTCGGCACCTAGGTCGGCACCCGGGTCGGCACCCTCGTGCCGCCACGCGTGCGTCTCGCGCAGTGCCTGCACGTCCTTGTACGCGGACCTCGGCGGCGACATCGGCGACTGGTCGACTGAACGGTCGACTGAACGGTCGGCCGCTTCATCGGGCGCATCTCCGTCGGCGCTGATTCGCGCGGTAGCCTTGATCGACGCGGCTTCCCGCTCGCCCCATCCCGCCTCCAGCTCCTTGACACGCGCCTGCGCCTGTCGTAACCTCAGCTTGAAATCCTCGGTGATCTCCAGCGCCTCTGAGTGTTTACCGTTCGCCTCTTGGACGAGCTCCGTCTTTGTTTTAACCTCCATCCGTTGCGCGGCAACCTCCGCGAGCGCGGCGTCGCGTTCACGCTCCAGAAGCTCCATCTCGTGCCGCAAACCTGCGTGCCCCGCCAGCTTACCTTGCGTGGAAGCTTCCCTGCGAACTTCTTCCATCTCGAGTTCCTTTTGAGCATCCGTGCGAATCTGTAAACAAAACACGACGTCATACTAGTTGCCCATACAGGAGATAAAAATAAACTCACCTTGTCCGCCTCTTTGGCCGCCTCTTTTGCGTCCAGTTTCGCGTCGGCGATTTGTAAAAGACGTTTCTGCTCCTTTACTTCGTCTCTGGACTGCGCCAGCTGTGCATCGAGCTCGACCAACACCGCCGCGGCTTTACGGTCAGCCTCTTGGTTCGCGGCGGCGGCGATTTGCTCCTGCGCGCGTGACAGCTCGGCGCGTATGGACTCCCACCCAGCCGCCAATTCGGTCCGGGCGTTGTCCTTGGTCTCCCTCAGTGAAACTCGCATGGACTGCAGCTCCGTCCGGCACTCGTCCCGCACGTGCCCGAGCACCGCCTCGAGCTCGCGGCGCTTCGCATTCTCGGAGCTGAGCTCGTCACGCCTCGTGTCCGCGAGGTTCTCGGCGTGCGAGAGCTCGACGGTGAGCCGCTCGATTTTAGTCATCAACGGCGCAATCTCCTCAGTCTTTGAAGAGGCGGCGGAAGCGAGGGCGAGCGCCTCCGCGCGCGCGTCTCGCGTCTCCGCGTGTGCCGCCGCGATCGCCGCCGCGGCCTCCTCCTTCGCGGCTGAAACGGCTGAAACGGCCGATTCGCGATCGCGTTCCGAAGCCTCCAACCTCGCCGCGATCGCCGCGGTTTCTGACTGGAGTTTTCCCAACGCGTCGTTGGCTCTTCGAGTTTCGTTCTCCGCGGCGATGACCTCGCCGCGGCGCCTGTCAATCTCCGATTCGTGACGCTTGATATCACCCGCGCGACGGTCCAGCTCCCGGCGAAGTCGCTCGTGTTCCTCGTCCACCGCGCCGAGCCGTCCCTCGGCGCTCGCCGCCGCGGTCGTCAACGCCTCTGCCTTTTCCCGTAAGCGCTTAATCTCATCCTCGGCGTTACTCGTCTTCTTGTCAAACTCGGCGCGAACACGCGCGAGTTCGCGCTCGTGCTCGGCGGCGTGCGACTCGAGCTTGGCGAGCGCCTTGACGCGCTCCTCGGCGGCGTCGCGCGCTCTTCGATCGGAGTCCTTCTCGCGTTCAAACGCGGCGTCCACGGAAGCCTTCGACTGCTCGAGCGCCGCGGTTTTTTCTCGTAACTCTGTCCGAACTTCGGAGAGCTCCGCCCTGGTTCGAACGAGCTCATCCGACGCGCTCGCCTTGATCGTCGCGTCGTGCAGTCGCGACGCCGTCTCCATGCACTGCCGCTCGAGGCGATCGCCGTGCGCCTTTGCCTCGTCCAGACGCCGCGTGAGATTGGAAATTTCGTTGTCCTTTTTGGAAATTTCCCGAGCGAGCTCCGACAGTTTGAAACGCAGGTCGCGTTCAATCTCCGACGACCGATCCTTAGCGGCAACCTCCGCGGCGTGCGCGCGCTCGTTCGCTTTGTCCACCTCGGCACGCGAGGCGTTCGCCCTGTCCTCGGCGACTTTCGCGCGAGCCTCCGCGTCGGAAACGTCGCGGGCGGCGGACACTTTCACGTCCGACATTCGTCCGACATTCGTCTTCTCCGCCTCCGACACCTTTCGCTCCCACTCGGCGCGTTCGGAGACGAGGCTGACGTCCTTCTCCGCGAGCCGGCGCTCGAGGTCGCGTTCCCTTCGTTCCCAGTCGCGACGAAGGTCCGCGACATTCGACTCGTGGGTTTCAGTCAAACGAGCCAACGAGTCATCCGCCCTCGCCAGTTGTTCACGCAACGACGTCATCAACACGTCCTGCTCGCCCATGCGCGCCGCCGTGACCTCCGCGCGCCTCGCCGCCTCCACCGCAGCCGCCAGTTTCGTCTCCGCGTCGTTCACGCGCGCCGCCATGTCCTCGCGCGAGGTCATCGCGCGGGCGTGTTCCTCAAAGTGACTTTCGAGCGTCTCGGCAACCTCCGCCTGAACCCGCGCCGCGATCGTGTCCGGATCGAGCGCGCGCATGGACGTGTCCAGCGCGTCTAGTGCGGACGTCGTGGCGTACCCGGGCGGCCCGGGCGTGGGCGCGGGGGCGAGCATATGCGCGCGGTCGGTATGCGTATGGACGGTTACCCCGCGTCGTTGAACCGGGGTTGAATTTGAATCGTCGATTTGAGTCGATATCCGGCGTCCCCGCAAAGAAAGGCCGAGCCGCGCGGAGAGCGCGTCGAGCTCCAGCTCGAGCTCGGACCGCGTGGCCTGGTGCTCGCGTTCGAGTTGAGCGCGTTGTACCTCCGCCTCGGCGCGTTCGGTCGCGAGTTTGGCCTCGTTTCGTTCCGCGGCGACGGCTAGTTTTTCGTCGAAACGTTCCTTCGCGTTTTTCTTCGCCTCGGCGACTGAGCTCTCCGTGGCTTGAACCGTCGCGTTCAGCGACGCGTTCGTCGCGTTCACGCGCGCCAGTTCGCGTTCCAGTCGAGTCGCCTTATCGGCGGCGTCGTTCGTCGCGGATCGGTCGGTCTCGAGCGCGACCTTCAAGTTGCCGCACTTGTCGACCGCTTCTCTTTCCCTCGACTGCGACGCTCGAAGTTCCTCTCGGAGCCGCGCCGATTCCGCCGCGTGCGTCTCCGCGCGTTCCGCGGCGCGTGACTCGAGCTCCCGGACGCGCACCTCGAGCGCGTCTCTCTGCCGCTTTGATTCGTCGCGCTGTTTGTCCATCGACGCGTCGGCGGCGGCGGCGGTGGCTAAGAGCGCCTCACATTTTTCACCCAAAGCCACGTACTTGCGGCGAAGGCTTCGGCGTTCGCGTTCGCTCGCCTCGAACCTCGCGTCCGCGTCAGCACGTTTAGCCTCCGCCCCGCGTCTCTTCTCCTCGCACCTGGCCAGCTTGCGCCGCCACGTGTCACTTCGTTGTCTCTCCGACGACAACAACGCTCGGCACTCGGAAAGTTCCTCTTCGGTCTCCGAGTGTCGAATTCGTCTGTGCGCTTCGTCGGCGTATCGAGGGGTGAAGGCGATTGGCGGGGAACCCGGCGGTCCGAGGCTCGAATCCCGGCTGGGTCGAACTAACGTGTGTCGGGATGCCCTCCGTTCGCGGCGGTAGGTCACGGCGGACGGCGAGGGCGTGCCGGTGTCGCGGTCTGGCGCCGGTTGGTGTGATCGACGGTGCGATGAAATCGGTGATGATGTGTTGGACGTCGTGGTGACGATGGGTAGGTGGACGCCTCGCGCGGTGGCTTTGGAGAGCAACGCCTCGATCGGGTCCTCCTCCGTCGGGGTCGGCGGCGTGGGCGACGGCGTTTGGGGATGTCCCGTCGGCGGCTCGGTCGTCGTCGTACTCGCCGCGGTGTTCGTCGTCGTTCGAAGCGGCGTCGGGGTCGACGGGTCCGTCTCCTCTCCTCCTCCCGGTCGATGATGATGGGAGTCAGATCGCGGACCTTCTTCGAGACTGGCCGTTCTCGGATCCCCCGACGGTCTCCATCCGGCGTCGCCCCCCGCGGCGATGAGCTGGTCCATGATCTCCTTCGCCCTGGACGCCGCGAACGTCGTCGTGGCCGGAGAGGACGCCAACTGGGAGTAGAGAGCATCGTGGGCGAGCTCGCTGAACATGGACGCCTGCACGCGCTCCGCGAGGTCGCGCGCTCTGTTCAGGTACGCCGTCGACGGCGTTCCGGACGTCGACGGCGGGACGCCCACGTCCACACCGCCGCGACGCGTCTCAGCGCCGCTCGGGGTCGTCGCCCCTGCCGCCATGGCGCCGCTCACTCCGCTGACGCCCGGGCTACTAAGTGCGCGCCCACAAACTTTCGAATGACTTTTTGACTTGTCACCGCGTGATCGAAGAAACGAGCGTGTCCGCGGCGCCTACGCGTCTCACAACTCGCGACACACGTCGGTATCGTCACGTCTGAGACCATGGCCGCGTGTCTGGCATCCCCCGCGATGATCCGCGTCGGCGCGCGCGCGATAAAACCCACCCGGTGCGCACCAACCCGAGCCCACCGCCTTCCCTCCCACACGGCATGATGCCATCTATCGACTGAACACAACCCTTCGTCCGTTCGCAGAGCCCGCGCTCGTGTCTCGCCGGCGCGCGCGGTGTCCCGCCGTGGATTCACCGTCCGCGCCGCCGCCGACGACGACAGCGTCGAGATCGCGCTCAAGGTGGAAGGCATGATGTGCGATGGATGCGCGAGCTCCGTCACCGAGGCGCTCACCGGCGCCTCACCCGACGTGTCATCAGTGGATGTCAACCTAGAGACGAAGATGGTGACGGTGGCGGTCAAGGCGGAGAGCGCGGTGGCGGGGCTGACGCTGATGCCCGCGCTCGTGGACGCGGTCAAGGGCGCCGGCTTCGACGCAGAGCCCGAGTTCTAGAAGGATGGCTAGAAGGATGGAGACGCCGTCGGCGACGTACTCGAATGATGAAAGCTGATGTCAAAACTTACAAGTACAAATCTCGAACCCTCCTTCCCTTCTGTTCACGCGACAGTGTCGGGCCCGAGCACCGCCTGCAGCCTGGTGCGGAGCGCCCCCGTCGCGCGCGCGCTGTGAAGCATGCGGATACGCTCGCCGGTCACCGCGGTCGTCGGAACAGTCACAGGTGCCTCATCCGCCCAGCTCACCCCTCTGTTCTTCTTCTTCTTAGCGTCGGTGGCGATTTCGTTCTTGGCCTCGACTTTCTTTTGGAGGTACGCCGCAACCTTAGCCTCCCTTTTCTCCGCGGCGCTCTTCTTCCCGCCCGAGCCTTTCTTCCTGCTCTTCTTCGTCCGCCGTTTCCGCGCCTCGTCCTCCTCGCGCGCGATCGCGGCGAGCGCCTCCTCCACGGTTTCCTCGTCCAGCGAAGTTTCCCTGGAAGAAGAGGCGGCGGATCCCCGGTGCTTCGGCGGGGATAGCGGCGACGTCGGCGACGTTCCCTCACGACGCTTGACGACCACCTTCGCGACCTCCTCCTCCTCCTCGACGTCCTCGGCCTCGTCCGCCTCGTCCCCGTCCTTATCCATGAGTCCCTCAAACGGGTTCTTGGCGAGCGCCGCCGGCGTCGCGGTGACGACCTTCGCCGGCTCTGACCGAAACCCGGCGAGTGTAACCTCGAACTCTTCGGCGTCGCCATCCGCGGAGAGGTAGAACGACTCCTCTGCGCCGGCCTCTTCCGTCGTCTCCGTGGGGGTCTCCGTGTCTTCGTCTTCCCGCATCTCGTCGACGTCGTCGTCCCTGGCTCCCTGGACGCCCTCGGGTGCGTGTAACGGCTGATGTGACGGCTGATGTGACGGCTTGGACGGGGGACACAGAACGTCCTCGACGTCGATGACGACGGGCGGCGGCCGCGTCCCTCGCGGCGCCGGCGGCGGCGACGACGGATGACCCAAATATTCACCCGGATCGAGCGGAGGGCACGAGTACACGGGGACGCCGCTCGATGCGTCACGCCGTCCTTCCTTCGTCGCCAGTGTCGCCTCGAGGGTCTCGACGCGGCCGCGAAGAACCTCGCGCTCCGCGTCGCCCGTCTCGACCGCCTTCCGTAAGTTCTCGATCCGGTCCGCGAAGCACCGCTCCAGCAGCGCCAGCCTCTCGTCCATCGCGGCGTGAATCTTCGTCTCAACCGCGTGAATCTTCGCCTCGGCTCGTTTCATCGCGTGAGTATCGGCGCTCGCCGCGCTCATCGCCCGGGCAGCCTGCGAGTGCGCCGCGCGGTCCGCGTGCAACGCCGCCTGCAACGCGGCGAGCGCGATGGCGCTCGCGTCCGTCGCCGGTGTGTGCTCGGCGTTTGAATCCTGGAAACCCGGCGGCGGCGCGACGTCCACCGGCGCTTCGAAGCCTTCGCCGAAGTCTCCTCCGAAGTCTCCTCCTCCGTGTGTGGAAACGTCTGCCACATCAGCCTCCAAGTCAGCATCCATGTCAGCCTCCACGTCAGCCTCCACGTCAGCGAATGCTTCGGACGCGTCGTGGAAGGACTGGGGAAGCGCCGGGAGGTCGTTCTCGCCGACCATCTCGGCCCAGTCGTCGGAGGGTAGGTTCGGGAGAAGCGTGCGGAGAAGGCTGCCTTGTTTCTCGAGCGTTTGCTGCGGCGGGCTCGGCGGGCTCGGGCTCGATGTTCTCGGCGTCGGCGGCTTGGGCGGGTGCAGCTCGGAGGGTGCGCACGGCGAGCACGGGATGTCCGCGTCGTCGCGGCCGCCGGCGAGCGCGGCGCGGATGATGGTGAGCGGCGGCGGGGGTCCCGGCGGTGGCGGGGGCGGCGGGCCCGGCTGCGAGGAGGAAAAAGTTTTGGTTTTGGTTGCCAAAACTTTTTTTGCCAAAACTTTGTCGACCCCGCATCGGCGGCAGTCGGCGCGCGCGTCGCGGTTGTGCGCGTGGCACTCGTCGCACCGCCACCCCCCGTCGTCGTCCCTGACGCGTACCGCGATGACCGGCGCTCCCTTCGTGCCGGCGACGGCGATGGACGCGCGTTTCGACGGCACGACGGGAGCGGAGGCGTCGAGGCGCGGCCACGCGGCCTCTTTCTCGTCGCGTGCGTTATTTTCGGCGGTGGCGATCTCGCTGCCCGTCTCGGACTGATTCGAGGTGAGGACGACGGAGGACTCGCGGGAGGATTCGGCCGCGGCGTGCGACAGCGGGCCGGTCGGGGTCTCGGTCGCCGGCGGGGGGGCGGCTTCGTCGACGGTCCGCGCGGCGTCGCGGCAAGATGCGAGGTTCAGCGGGATGTTCTTCACCGGGTGGAACTCCGACGCGCGCGCGTCGAGAGGTTCGTCCGGCCGTTGAGCGACGTCGTCGTCGGTTTCCCCCGAGGAAGATTTGCGAGGGAGATTCGGCTGCCCGTGGGGGACGGCGTTGGTGAAGATCCGCACGCCGCGCTGCTGCTTGCCGTGCTTGCCGCGATGCTGATTTCGATGCTTCGCGGCGCGCTGCGGCGGCGGCGGCGCGGCAGTGACATCGGCAGCCGCGGTCATGGTTGTGGCGACCGTCGCCTCGCATCGAGTGAGAGATGGAGGGAGATCTCCGCGGTGAGCCAAAAAAACGCTCGAGGCTCGGAAGAGACGAAGAAATCGAGGCAGCGGAGAGGAGGCGAGCGGGCGGGCGGGAAACTTGGGTGCCGATCGCGATCGATCCCAGGCTGCCACGTTGGCACTACCGCGATCGAGACGCGCGTCGTCGCTCACTCTCTTCGTCGCCGTCTCACCGGTAGCACGTCCATCGGTCTATCATCATCACGATGTCCGCGCCGCTCACATCCGCGCTCTCCTCGCGCGTCAACATCGTGCAGGCGTCCGTCCGCGCCCGCGCCGCGTCAGGTTCCAACCGCGTCGCCCGATCCTCAAAGCCGATCGTCGTCGCGAAGGCGACCCCCGCGGAATCTAGCAACGTCGTCGTCCTCGGAGGCACCGGCGGCACCGGCTCCGAATGCGTGGTCCAGGCGCTCAAGCGCGGCGCCAAGGTCACCGTCCTCGCACGCGATCCCTCAAAGATGACCACGCCGCCCGGCACCGGCGGCGCGGCCGAGGGCACACCGCTCTCCGACCCCAACCTCACAGTCGTCAAAGGCAACGTCTCCGACGCGGCGGACGTCGCCAAGGTCATCACGAAGGACACCACCGGCATCGTCGTCTCCCTCGGAGGTAAGACAAAGGACGTCGGCGCCACCATGCTCACCGACGGCACCACGAACGTCATCAACGCCATGAAAGCCGCCGGGGTCGACAAGGACGGTGAGTGCTTCTTTTCTTCTCTTTCGCGTTATTTCTTTCTTCGTATGGGCAATGTGATTGACGGCGTGTGTTTTGTTAACAGCGAGAATCGCAATCGTGACGTCAATCGGAGCCGGCGACTCCGCCAACCAGGCGCCCATCGTCTTCCGCATCCTCATGTCCACCGTCATGCGATCCATCTTCAACGACAAGAACAACCAGGAGCAGCTCTTCTTGGGTCCGGGCGGGCCGGGCCGGGACCTCGAGTTTTGTGTGGTCAGGCCGGGTGGGCTCGGGCTCGGGCCGCCCACAGGCGTCGTCAACGTCATCGACGGCGAAGGTACGCACGCGCTGACTCCCTGATTCCCCTAATCACCGTTACCGTTCGCATTCCCACGTTTCTATTCCCACATTCAACACGCGCGCTGACCCTGTTTGCCCACCCCGTGTCGTCAATCACAGCCGGAAGCATCGCCAGGGCGGATGTTGCGGACTTTTGCCTCGGAGCGTTGTTCGAGGAGTCGTTCCCGTACGTGGGCAAGGCGCCGTGCATCTCATCCGTGGGCGGGACCTCCTGGACCAAGGACCGCGGCGACAAGGGCATGATGGAGGCCTGATTTGGAATAGCCAGTGGATCCCCGGAATGGAAGAGTCTCGCTGAATAAATAAATAATCGCCTCTCATCTCCCGACGTCGTCACATGTAATACAGACACGCGCTGCTAATGTAATCTACGTATACACGCGTCACTCACTCACGAGCCTAGTCGCCCTCTTCGAGACGGCGTCGCTCGACCTGCGCTCGGAGTGATTCACACGCCGCGCGCCTCTTACGCCGCTCCAAACGCGTGAGCGCCGGATCAACGTCTTCGTCAAAGTTAACTCCCCGTTCGAGGTTCTCCCCTCTCGCGCTCCTCGCGCTCGCTCCTCGAGTCGCCGACGCTCGCATCGCCGCGAGCGCCGCCCTCGCCTGCGCACGCCACCACCGGACCCGCCCGCCGTGTGTGTCTCGAAGCTCCTGATCCATCACCGAAGAGTCGCGCGTCTCAGCGGTGGACACGCGCACCGAGCGGCTGGAGACGGTTCCCTTGCCCTTGATTTCCGCGTTTTCAATCAACGCGCGCCTCGAGTTCTCGGCGTTCGTCTCCCGCCTTGATTGTTTCACCACTTTCACCTCGGGCTGCTCATGAACGATGGGCGGCACCCGTTGGTCGCCGTTAAGGTCCGTATCGCGCAGTCCACGCGCCAGCTCGTCCACCTCCCGGGAGTCAGCGCGTGTGCTCGCACTTGATGAGGACGCGCTCAATTGGCCGTGGGTATTCACGTCCTTCGTCGGCGTCTCGACCTCGCTTTTGTGCTTCGCGACCGCCACGGACGGGTGAGTTTCGTCCAGCAGCGTGGTCACCAGCGTGGGTCCACGCGCGGCGCTTCGCTCGCACGACAGCTGGACCCACACGGGTTGTAAAACGCGCAGCGGTTTGGGCAGCGGGGGAAGCGCGTGCGAGGGTGTTTGCCCGTAGGAAGCGGAGTACGTCCAACCCAACGACTCCCCCACCCGTTCCAAAGTGATCCCGGGAGTCCCTTCTGGAGCCGGTTCCAGACGCATCCAGCTCCCGCTCGTGTCCGACACCTCCTCGAACGACGTGCACAGCGCGGGTAACACCGCGCCGGGATCGTCGCCGGTAATTACTGAATTACCGTTCTTAAACCCAATTAACCCGCGACCGTCCCGCGCCCTACCGAGCAGCCGGACGACGCCCCTGACGTGAAAACGAGGAACAAACACCGCGACGCCGTCGTCCTTGACCTCGTGAACCACCGCACGTTCCACCAGGGGCGTCCGCGCGAGGTGTTCGAGGAGGTACAGCTCGGAACATCGCTGCTGCGCCCTCTTGGCGGCTGTGCACAAAACACGCCGTCAGTCTAATTGCCCGTACGAAAGTAAAAAGAAACGTACCGCGGTTGCGTTCGTTGAGGTGCGTCGCCGTCTGCGCCAACGAGTGAGTATTCGTATTGTTTGACTCGGGCCCCGTCGCCTCAGCGCCTCCTTCCCCGGCGCCAACCGCGGCGAGCAGCTGCCGGTGCGCCACCACATCGGCGTACCTTCGAATCGGGGAGGTGAAGTGGGTGTACAACGCCAGCGCTAGGCCGTAGTGTCCGTGCCCGCCGCCGTCGCTCGGCGGAGCGCCGCCCGTGACGCAGTACTGTACACAAGAAAACACGACGTCAATCGAATCGCCCACACCGATGAAATAATAAACAAAT
>Ga0213862_10000304_pt1 | contig 21588 bp, 5 predicted proteins | sample PICome_7_FD_160092 | JGI IMG/M metagenome (GOLD analysis project Ga0213862, IMG submission 160092) | Coastal seawater microbial communities near Pivers Island, North Carolina, United States - PICO266 | ecosystem: Environmental > Aquatic > Marine > Coastal | place: USA: North Carolina | collected... | reverse complement strand
CGCCGAGCCCGCCGCCGCCGAGCCCGCCGCCGCCCGGGCAAAGAGACGAACCCACCGTTGAAATTCTCAACGCGCAAAAAGTCGTCTCAAATCGAGAGTTTGATTTTGGAATCTCGGTTTCTCATCCGACGTGCGCGAATTCAAAGTCGTGTTTCGAGAGCGAAGATGATATTAAATCGAATCAGAAAAAAGGTCTCCGATGCGATGTTCGAGTGCAAGCCAAAGAACAAACCTCGTGTTCAAAATACGGCGAATACTTACCGTGCATGCAATGGAACAGCTTTTACGATTCAAAGAAAACTGCTCAAACCAGAAAGACTTTGCGCGTCACGAAGGAAGACGGTCAAATCCAGTCTGGCGATATCGAAATTCGGTATCGGTGCTATTTTTTGAATAAAGGAAGCTCGACGAGCAAAGCGACGGGAACGGATACGGGCGAACAAATTTTGCACACGTTTAAAGTCGCGGAGGGATGCAGCGAATGGCTCGCGTCTTCGCGCATTCACATCGGCGATTTGTTCTTACAATCCTCCCCGGAGTTTTTGAACGCCGATTGCGACAAAATCCATCTGGTCAAGGAGTCACTGTTTCGAAAGTTCGACGTGAATCCTTTGGACGGCGTTCTTTCTCTGGACGAAGTTCGCGCCGCGTTCTCAGCGCACGACGTGGACACGGGATATTTGGAGCACGTGGCGAAAACCACCACGGATTTCTCCGACCAAGGCGGAATCCTTTTATCGAAAATTATTCAATCCGCGCAGCTTCCGACTCGATGTTTTTCAATCGACTCCGAAGCAAACGCGGCCAAATCATCGCCGATTTACATTCGTAGCGCAACCTACCCAACTTCGAGAGCCGGAGAAGAGACGACCGCGGCGCAATGTGAAGCCCAAAAAGGATTGGTTTCAGTTTCCTGGGACTATTCCAAGGTACCGGGCGATTCTGACTATCAGTGCGCGTACGCGGACGGAAGATTATACGAAAAGTTCAACGGCGCCGCCGTTCGAACTTTAACGGATATTCGGCCAGCCGTCGGAACGGGAGATTCTAAAGTGACTCTGGTCGCACAGTTGACCTTTGACGACAACGATTTACCGTTTATGAGTACTCAAGGTAACAACGGGTACGACGGGAACAAATGGAAAGACGGATTCACGATTGAAGCGTGCGGCGACGGCATCAAGTGCGCGAAACGGAAGAATAATGGATTCAATCAATTTATGTATGGTACAAGGCGCGCTCTTTCATCGAGCGGGATCATGATGTGGTTTTTATTGGACTCGAGCACAGAACAATCGTCAGACGGAAGTTTATTCTTGAGAAACACGAATGATGGAACTTACGTCAACAGAGTGATTCTTTCTTATGATTCGGGTGAAAATGAAGTGATCGGAGGGTATCAGCAGCTGTTTGACAACAAGTATACGGATAACTCAAAGACCATAAAATCAGGTAAGAATTCTATCGCATCCGGGACGTGGCACCACGTCGCAATGACAATTAACGGTGTTTATGGTTTGAGCGTATTCGTCGACGGTGACGAAAAAGCTTCGATGAAAGATTTTGATCATAACATGGTTGACTTTCCGCACTTTCAAGAGAAACCAAAAGTGTTTTATGCAAAGTTGGTAATGTATGACGACTTTCGAATTTATCAAGGCGTCGTCAGTCCTGCCATGCTAAAGGCAATCGCGCAATGCGGTCGCACCAAAGGTTGCGCAGAGCTCGGATACGCGAATCCGCAAAGTCGTAGAACGTATTGCATTGTTGCTCACTATGCCGACGACGACGACGCATCAGAAATATCAGCCGTTCCGCCGTGCGCGACGGCTTTGTTCTTCACCGGTGCAGCGATAGATCTCGCTCTGACGCCATCAAACAAAGGAATGTTGTTTTCGTTCAGAGATACCGCTTTGGACGAGATTGGTTTCGAAGTTCTTCGTCGTTCAGTCTCCGAAGGGAGCGCAAAAGGAATTTATGATTCCGTCGTTCTCATTGACTCATCTTTGAGTGGATGCGCTTCAAAATTCAATTCGATCACATTCTTCGACTACGAAGCGATAGAGACACCGGGGGCCGTCTGGGAGTACGCGATTCGAACGAAGTATCCTAAAACACAGACTCTCGATGAAATTTCCGATCCCGTCACCATAACGTCGCCTTGGAGAAGCACGTTAGAGGGCTCGATTTACGTCGCTGGAAATGAAATGGTTCCGGTGCGCAACGTTCGCGTGTGCGCTACGATTACTTCTCCTAGTAGCGCGTCGGCGCAAACTTCGCATCGCTCCTCGAGTAACCTCGCGTCTCACATGATGGTTATACATTCGAATCCTGATAAAGTTGTATCCGGCTTTCAAATAACGGATGGATTTTCAGACTCGTTTTCTACTTTGACGTCGGGGGAGAGTTTTAAAATCGATTTGATGAGTTTTTACGCCGTTTCCACCGTCACGGTGGAATTCGCGAAGGAAACCAGCGTCGACGCGGTGAACGCGGCAAATCTCGATGTTCGAATTCTCGACTACGACGATCCGAAAGACAACAAAAACGTGGGCACGAAAGGTTCGTCATGCAAACCGGTGAAGTCTTCGGGCGAAGCAGAGGAGGAGTCCAAACAAAAAAAATACGCGTGCGTCGGCACGACCGTTACCTCTTTTAACGGCCAATTCGTAACAATCCTTCAAAAGAACAATGATTTGATCAAAGTCGCCGAAATTATCGTCGAAGGACGAATCATGGACTGTCCGTATTCGTCGTTTACGGACGAGGATGGACATTACGAGATTGAAATTATGGACGCGAGCGGCTTGACGCCAAAAAAGACGCACGTCAGCGTAAAGGCGTACCAAACAGACGTGTACGACGCTATTTATCACAAAGATTTTTTTCATTCGCACGACACTTCTAAGAATCAGGAAATAAGGGTACCGGAAACCGCCATTATCGCTCTGGAAGTATACGACGGCGCATTGATTGCTCCGTATTACGGAGACTACGACAAAGGAAACGGCGCGTTTAGCACAATTAAACCTTGTAAATGTAAAGACGGCTCGGAACTTCGTGAAGTAGTAATCGACGACGCAGAAAACGACGTTTACATATGCGCAAAGTTATGCACAGAATGTGGAAACTGCGCCGGGTTCGACAGAAATGTGAAGACGAAGAGGTGCAGATTCACGAATGGACAAATTGGTGGGAACGGCGCTCATAAACAATGGTCGGGTTTTCAGTTTTGGCGTAAATTGAGCAAAGTCAAAGCAACTGCAATCACGGATGAGAACATCCATTTGCACGTGCGCGAATGTCTCGCAGAAGCGCCGAAAGATGGAATGTGCTACAGGTACGGATTCAGCAGTAACACTGGTCCAATGCCGAGTTGGGACGTGAAACGCGTCACGACTATGAACGGCTTATTCAAAGGCAACGCGGAAATCAACGCTGACTTGTCCGATTGGGATGTTTCTCAAGTTACGGATATTAGAGAGATGTTTCGCGATGCCGTGAACTTCAATCAACACTTGAAAGATTGGAAATTATCTTCTTCGGTAACTTCCGAGGACGCTTTTGCAGGTGCGATATCCTTTCAAGCGAAATTCACGAATTGCACGAGCGCCACAAATGGTCCACCATCGTCGTGCGAGCTGAAACGAAGAATGAACAGATTAGAGTTCGCCGAGTACGTGAGCACGCAAAGAAGCGCGTTTATGAATACGAAAGTTATCGTTACGGATGAAGTTTGGGCAACTTTCGATACGAACGGCGACGGCGACTTGGACGATGCCGAATACGCTCGTGCGAACCGTTTGATGCGATATGGATACGTTTCAGGAACGCCATGGCTCGTGTACTCATCGAAGGAAATGAAAAACATTCGTTCTTTCGACGTTATTCGACCGAAAGTATCTGGAAATGAGCCGATCAAAATTTCCGCGGATGGCGCTGCTGAAACAAAATCATTTCTCCCTTGCGACGCGGAAGTCGATAAAGACGGATATTATTTAATTTTCAAGCACGACAGTTCCGAGGGTGACTTTTGGTTAAATTCTGACGAAGCGAAACATTTTGGCGTCTCGCCTTCGACGGAGAAAAAGTATTCAAGGCTCGACGAAATCTCGAAATACGGCAAGTCTAGTTCATACGGCGGGTTTCAATTCAAACTTGAATATCCGCAAAAAGAACAATCGTACATCTGGCGCCAAACTTCGAATCCGGCTGAGAGTACGAAACGAGGCGTGGATGGGTATAAGTCAATTTCAACCACGGTCATAAAAAACTACAAGCATTTTACGTGGTCGAAACTCGCATCCTCGAAATCTTCCTCCCAAATCGGCTCGGGACTATCAAGCGCGCTCGGATCGGCGACTCGCTCCGCACATTTCATTTCAAAAGAAGTATATCCACCTCATGCGGACACCAACAATTCAAGCGCGTCGGACGAGATTGGGAGAAGGCGACTTCTCGGTTCTGAGACTTTGAGCGGATTCAAAAACGGAAATCGAGCGTCTCTCGGCGCGACGAAGAGTTTACCAACGAAGAGAGAAAAGCATTGCTCAAATCGCGCGAACGGGTGGGCCCTCAAAAATCCTTCAGTCCCGACGTGCGATGACGGCGTTACACTTCCTACGTCCGGTATATCCAGCGACGAAGCTGTCGCGAAATGCGGCGCATGCAGCGGCTGCACCGCGGTTTCTTACAAACACAAATGTGACAAAGGCGGCTGTGAAGGGATACGATACACCTCTGGCTGCGGAGGTGGAAAAGGGTGTTTGACTGGCTGGTCGTCTTGGACTACATATCGAGATTTAAAGTTTTGCGGCGCGATAGCGAACGGTGACTTCCAAACGCACGTTAACGGATGTCTGAGCGAATCTCCAGTCGATGGTTTGTGTTACCAGTACGGCGCAGATAATAAGATTGGTCCAATGCCGCATTGGGACGTTTCCAAGGTCACGAGTATGGGACAGGCGTTTAGTGGAAAATCATCTTTCAACGGCGATCTCTCGAATTGGGACGTTTCGTCTGTAACAGCTATGTGGAAGATGTTCTACAAAGCTTCCGAATTCAATCGAGATATCTCAAACTGGGACGTTTCCAAAGTCACAGATATGAATTACATGTTTCGCCAAGCGAAAAAGTTCAACCAAGATATTGGCAGTTGGGACGTTTCTAAAGTCACGAATGTACGCGTCATGTTCTATGAAGCGTACGCTTTCAATCAAGACATCTCGAAATGGGACGTTTCTAAAGTCACGCGTATGGACTACATGTTCTATTATTCTTTCGCTTTCAACCAGGACATCTCGAAATGGGACGTTTCTAAAGTCACGAGTATGGAAGGCATGTTCAAAGGTTCCTTATCTTTCAATCGAGACATTTCAAAGTGGGACGTTTCGCAAGTCACGAACATGTATCAGATGTTTCGCCAAGCGAAAAAGTTCAACCAAGATATTGGCAGTTGGGATGTTTCTAAAGTCACGAATGTACGCGTCATGTTCTATGAAGCGTACGCTTTCAATCAAGACATCTCGAAATGGGACGTTTCTAAAGTCACGCGTATGGACTACATGTTCTATAAAGCTCACTCTTTCAACCAGGACATCTCGAAATGGGACGTTTCTAAAGTTACAAATATGTCGAGAATGTTTGAAGACGCGCGTGCTTTCACCGGTTTCGTTGGCGGTTGGAACGATGATAGCGTCACGTCGCACGCAGGCATGTTCAAATACGCACACGCATTCCAAGCGATGCACGATTGCGAGGACGCAAACGACGGTCCCGCGAGTTCATGCGAAGTTATCAACGCAATGTTTGAGTACGCCCCGTCCTTTGTCTCGGGAACAGTTGTGAAAGACACTTCTTCCTCGGACGCTTCCATTGGCGACGCGTATTTAAGCAGTTCTGGTTGTATCAAAGCTGAACCAACATTCGGCGTATTTGAATCTTTGTGCGGACACTTCGGAAGTAAAGCTTCGTTTGCGAGCGTCATCAAGACTCCTAAAGTCGATTTGAGGAGTTTTCGCGGTTTCACTTTAGAAGCGTACGTGATGTTTACCGATTCTCCGTCCAACCAATATATTTTTGGACACGGGAAGGGCAGCACGCGCTCAGGTCTTCACATCGGAGTAAGACCTGGGAAAGGTATATATTTTGGTTTTCGTGGCGATGATCTTAATTACGATTTCACCCCGAGCCTGGACGTTTGGTACCACTTAGTATTCACCTACGAAAACTCAGGCTCGTTTACGAAATGCATCTACGTAGACGGGGTACTGAAAAAGAGTGGATCTGGAGGGAAATACGCGTACAGCGGATCGAATAAGCAATTACTCATCGGGAGAGCATATGGACCTGACGTTAGCACCTCTCGTGGATTTACCGGCGAAATGGCTTACGCGCGGGGATTCACAGCGGCTCTGAATTCGAAAGGAGTCGAATATCTATACTCGCAAAAACCCGATGCAACGGGCGGTGTCTTCAAAGGTTTGGAATATAACGAGGGTTCCTCGACCTTCCTCGACGGAAGCATTGGCCACAGTACCTGGTATTACGCAGTTGGAGCGTTCAAAGAGTTCAAAACAAGACAATTCCCCGGACCAACGCCGGACAGTGTGAATCTTGTAAAGCTTTGGTTAAAAACGGACATGAAGAAGATGAAAAACTGCGCGAACCACTATGATTTGCTTTACAACCGCGACGGCGTAATCGATCGACTGGCTTTCATACCGACGTTCTCGAGTTCGGTGCCAGTTCTTACTCAATCGTGGGATACTTGGTATTCAAGCTACGCCGAGCGCGGGGAGAAAATTCGCCTCGGAAAACCTACTTTCCAGAAGCAAGACGCTTTGTATTCGATTGTTTTTTCAAACAGTGCCCAACCGATTCTTCCGCAATCTTCCGCACACGCAATCCCGGTCATCGGCAATAACGTGACACGCGTTCGCTTCGATAAATCAGTATCAGGTGACGCGCTGAGTTTTGCCAGCTTAATCTCGCGCGTCGCGTTCAATCCCATCAGTGTGAATGCCGTGGAGCAGATGTCGGATTTGGTGCATCAATACGACAAGAAAAAATCAAAAAATCAAGCAGGGAATGACGAAGAACCGGCTTCGCTCGGCCGAAAATCCAAGTCGATATCACGTCTCGGATCCGAAGAAGAGAATTCTCAATCTTCTTCCGAGGACGTTTCCTGCGCGAACAATGGAGTCTGTGAAAAAGATTTCTCGGATGATTCCGCCGTCAAAGTCAACGGTATAGTGATATTTGAACCATGGAAAACGCAAGGGTACGCGTGCGGTTTACCGTTTGCGAAAATTCAAGCCTATAGTTATGACACAAGTGAACAAGGTTACGTGCACGAAGGAACGTACTTTTCTGATACATCGGGTCGGTTTGAAATTGGGGTGCCGATAGGTGAGGGTCGTACGTTTGTCGTCCACGGAGGAGACCAAGATGTTCTTGGGCATACAATTTGCTACGTTGGAAATTCAGTAGATATCGAAGAAAGTGATGATAAATGCGTGTCACAAGATCCAAAAGAGTTTCCTGCTCCGGGAGAAGGTAGTTCCTTTTCCTCATCGAGTTATTACGAAGTAGCGGCTGCGGTAGGCGGTGAAAATTTGGTCTTTCTCGACACTTCGACGCGATCCGTGGATATAGGTTTATACGCGGGTTCATGTGATTCGCAATATGAAGAATATGAACTTTTGATTACCCCGGCGAACGGCTGCGGAGCAGCTGCCGTCGTCACTTACGATGACATTCAAGCTTGGCAATGCGTAGATGGTTCGGTTGGTACGTGTAATGGTAATGAACGAACTTGGCCGTACGCCGCTATGGATTATTACATTCAAATCGAAATGGCTCCGGACGTCTCTAGAATGGATGTTGCGTTTATTCGTGCTACTACTGTTGGAGCTGGCGCGACGTGCGAGGCGGGTACGGAAATTATGCAATATTTCAGAAATAGAGACATGCTCGTACAAACTGTCTTATTGTTGGATTTAGAGAGCACAACTGTGGCTACGAACAGATACGAGTATCACGGTTATCTGTGTAGTGTGATCACCAGAGAAGATAGAGGAGGAGGAGAAGGAGGCACCACCAATGCGCCTACAACTATCTTTCACGCGCTTTCGAGTAGCTCGGAGGCATGTTTGAGTTCGAATACAGATCCAGACGAAGGAGATTTAACATCGAATTATTTAATTGGCACAACAATGAGAGATAATGTACACACAATCGACGCGAGCAAACGCGTCGGCGTAAAAGTTTTCGAGGCGCACTACACATCGACAGGAGACACTTTCACAACTTGCTCTGATTTTCAGAGCAGCACCACAAATATCGTGGTGGAAATAAAGGATGGAATCACGGGGGGTGATAATGCGTGCCATCCGAGTAAAGCCCCGTCGGAGGAGTGTAAATTTTCATCAGTTTTGGCGACTGGGGATGAAAACGTGGGATTCGTTGATTTCGGCAATATGCAATATTCCCGCGAAATATTTTCAGGCAGTGCCATTCCCAACCTCGTTACGCCGTATCGACGCTCGTTTTCGGCGCACATTGAGCGGAACGACGGGTGGGCCATTACGTCGATGACCGTCGAACGAGAGCTCGTCGTGTTGACGTCGAAGACTCGCGGCGAGGGTGGTAAACCTGAAGATCGATACGTATCTAACTCTGAATTTTACGCGACCGCGCCGGTTCAAGGTTTAGTGTATACCGTCGTACACGACCCTCCCGGGGGTAACTCATTCTCTTCCATCTCGAAAGGAACGAAAATAGATTTAGAGATGGGTTTGACAACCACTCGAGCGGCAGAAAAAACAAGCGAGTGGGGTTTTGCAGCTGGAGCAGATGCAGAATTAAGTTTAAAAGGCGGGATTGCTGCAGGATCAGGCTATCTCAACGGCGAAATAATGACAGATTCAAATGGGGCAAGAGTGGAATTCGGAGGACACGGTGGATACGCTCAAGAAGGCCCGACTGTAACGATAAGTGGCGAAACAGACAACGGCTGGGACTTTCACATGACTCTAGACAGAAATTTGGAATCTTCTCAAGACCCAGCCATCCCAGGACGTCCGGGAGATGTAATCCTAGGCGGAGGATTCGAAATTGTGTACGTGAGGTCCGATAAGGTTGATTTCCAAGATGACACTTCTGACTGTTTAGGAGTGGTTCCAATCATCGAATGGAAAGGTCGAAAACCAACAACGTACGTCATGACGGTGTTCTCGATTGAGTACAAGATTTTACCGGAACTGATAAATTTGATTTCAGTTACGAACAATGAGACATCTGATATAACCGATACCGATATTGATGACACAACCTCCAACAACTCTGTTATTAGACGAACGTGGGAATCGCGTCTTGAGAATGCGCTAAATGACTGGAAACGAACGCTTGAATGGTCCTCTCCGGATTTCAATCCTGAAGGGTTGAACGCTTTAGAAGACAAGGAAGCCGAAATAACAGAAATCGAGAGTAAATTCGATGCTATGAGAGTACCGTTCACCTCGGATGATTCCGTGTATGGTCAAATTTCGAAACCTCTCATCACGAGTGTTTACGGAGCGTATACCCAAAACGATGATCTTTCTCCCGATTATACCGCGAAGAAGGATTGGGAGGAACTCAGCGAAGTGTGGGATTCAATTCCATCGGATAACGCACCTCTTCACGGTGTTCCAAAAATAAGAAGAACGGATGCTTGGAAGAACGATGGAGGTCAAGAAGCCAATGCATATGCGCTTGTATCCGGCTTTACGGCTGGTGGGTTGGCGGCGTTTGGTGGTACCGGGGTTTTAGCCTCATCGTCTGTCATGGCGCCTCTTATTCCTCTTGCTGCAGTGATGGGGACAGTAGCTGATCGAATGGTGAACCCTAACCCAGAGGCATACTTGGATGACAAAGTAAAGATCATCGTCGAAGGTACTGGTGAAGAGTCGCACGACCCGAACGGCCGATGGTTCCCGACGAAGAGCGATAAGTGGCTGAGTTCGTACGAACCCGGTGGAACTGGCGACGACGGTCGAAATCTTTTCAACTCCAACGAAGATGATCCTGACAAGGACGAAGGTCTTTGGAGTCGCGGCATGAGCAAATATGCCAAGACAGAAGAGATGAAGGCGACTTTTCCTGATTCTATTGGAAATATGGACTCCTCCATGGTTGATGCATCTTTATTTGGCGGTCAAGCTCAATTTGGTTTTTTGGAAACCGGAGACCTTGATAGTGGAGACTATAAATCTACACCCACAATATCTAATCAGGAGAAGCAAGACGTGTATCTCTCATTCTCTGGCGGTGGCCATAACCTCGAGTTTTCTTCATCCATCGAGAGTAACATCGACAGTTATGGCTATTCGTGGTCGATGGAAGCTGAAGGGAGCGTTTCAGCTTCTACAGATTTTAATATGGCGTATGGATTTTGGGAGCTTGAAGCGGAGTTCGCAGACACTTACGGAAAAAGTATCGGGCAAGAGAAAGTTCTGGCATGGGCAAAATACGGTGAAATGGAAGTCACGTATACGCTCGGTGACGATGATCCTTACGACAAGTTTGTGATTCAAGTTTCCAACGATAAGCGATTCGGTACTCCTCTGTTCAGAACAATCGGTGGCTCGTCCAAATGCCCGGGCGAACCAAATACGATGTGGCGAGAATCGGGCTTGGGAATTGAGGCGAAACACGCCGCGGGGTCTGATAACTACTTTGTCCTTCCCGGAAAACCTGCGCTGTTCGACGTGATCATTACCAACGATTCGCCTTACAGAGAAGGTCACATTTATGGTTTACTTTTAACTTCGACCGAAACGAATGGTGGTTCTTCTTTTTCTGGCGGCAACATGCTCGATTTGAAATTCTCCATCAACGGCGACAACACCAAGTTGCGTCCGTTTGGTGATTTGTTACCTTTGCACGACGTGCCGTCTACGGACGACACCGGCAATTCAATCAACACTAAACTCACTCTGAGCGTGGAGAAAGGGAATCTATCTAATGAATATACAGGTATTTTCCTTAAACTCGTGAGCGAGTGCGAGTGGCAAATGTCGAGAGATTTACTCTATCGCAATCCAATTTCGGACGCGTATTCACTCGACGATATCAAGTGGCAGCGCGAGTGCCCCGAAATTGCATGGGACGAAACCACGGTTAATAAGTATCTGTATTACATCGCGAGCGGTGCAACTTCAGATGTTCTCGACGTATCTGTCATGAATCCAAACCCGTTGAATATTTGGACATCCGATAAATACGAAGCCAGTGATACCGTTAGAGGCGGATGGGACGTGAACAAAGACCATCTCGTGCACCCGAACGTCGAGTTTGTTCGCGTGCAGTTTCGACGACCTGGTATCGGTGAATGGATTAGCGCCTGGGACGATTCCAAAGCTTCCGCGGATGTGACTTGCGGACATTCGACTTCCGGGTGTGGTTTGTCTTGGAATTTGACCAAACAGTACTTCATGAACGGCCTTCGCGATGGATCGTGGGAGATTCGGGCAAAAATATTCTGTTCTGGTGGGGCTTCAACGGCCCCAATGTCCGTGTTTGGATCCACGACGAAAGAAAATTTGAATCTTGTCGTCGACGTGACTTCGCCAAAGCCAATTGCTCTCAGCGTGATGGACAAGTTATTCGTCGTCGAGTACACTGAACCTGTAATTTGCCCTCAACTGAAAACCGACGAAGAGATTTATCAAGTCACGAGGATTGAAGACTGCGACGGGAATACCACCGAAGAAGTGATCGATTGGACAACAATCCTTTTGCAATATTCCTTTCGATGCATTGAAGACAAAATAAATGCGTGGACGATGCAGTTACCGAGCGATTTGGATAACCAGGGAAAATATCAAATTATCGTTGGTAAAAACAGCACTAGCGGTCTCACTGACGTAGGAGGTAACGTTGTTGCGAAGATGACCTTTGACGTCGATTTCTGCTCCGCGAGTGCAACTGTGGCTGTGGTCTCGTCGTCTCTTAATTCAACAAACGCGGTGGCGGCCAAATCTGCAGCCGCAGTCGGCAACTCTAAACGTTCAAGGAGGAATAAAACCGACACCCAAAACGAGCGCGTGAAGGGAAAGAACGCTGCATCGTCAGAACTAGGCGTGGTGAAAGACGAGATCGCGACGTCGAATCTCTTTACATTTGCTCCATCTACACTTCTCGCCGGTATTCTCGCGACGACGGTCGTCTCTGCGACGATCGCTTTTACCATAGCGCGAAGAATATCGCATCCGATCGTGACTTCCATCGATGGCGATAGCCCCTACGAAGACAAAAAGCCGTTATTGGAATCCACCATTCCGGAACAGCCAGCGTATGGATCCGTAATTTGAGAAGAGAATAAAAGCGAAACAAGCAAGCGAGCGAGTAAGCAAACAATTAAACTCGCGACTTTGTCGGCTGTACGGCGCGCGAAAGAAATATACATATTGTGAACATGTACATACACGAAAAAATTTAAACACGACCCCGGTCGTTCGATTGAAAGAGAAATACGCGAAGAAAGTATTTATTAAATAACAAATTATTATTATTCTACTACATCATAACAACAACACAAAATGTAACCATCTCGCACGCACAAAAGTGTCGCAGAACGATACCATCACACCACTTTTGTTCATAATAAAATAGAACTTTCCACGCGAGCTCGTAAAAAAAGAAAAAAAGATGAACTTTGAGGAGGAAGAGGAGGGAGAGAGGAGAAAGAGAAGGAGGAGGAAGAAACGCTCGGGAAGGGGCGCAGATGGTGTTGCCACCATCATCGTTTCTGGTTCTCTCCTCGTCCGTCTTTACCACGACTACGTCGTCGTCCTCGCACTTTCATGTCTTCTGTTTTCGTTCTCGTCTTCTCAAAATCCAAAATCGTCGTTTACGTCGTTTCCGCGCTCGTCTTCTTCGTCTTTGTCTTTGTCTTCTTCTTCTTCTTCCGTTGCGTCATCGTTGACGAACGAACGAGGCGCGGCGGCGGCGTTCGAGAAACAACGAAGAGGAGGAGGAGGAGGAGGAGGTTTTTTTTTACTCTTCGCGAGCGCGGAAGAAGAAGACGAAGAAGAAGAATCGATGATGACGATTGTTCGTTCAAACGGATGGATGCGTTGGACGGACGATCAGTCTGGAAAGTTTTACTTCCAAGAAGAAGCGACGGGCAAAACGCAATGGGAAGAACCCTCGGGGTGGACGCTGAGTGCGAACGATGATGCCTCCGATGGTGGTCATAACAAGAACATCGACGAAAGAGAAGAAGATGAAGAAGACAAAGAAGAAGTAGAAGAAAATGCGCCAACGCAAAACGAACGAACTGTGCGAACGAGAGAAGAACGAGAGCGACGCGAAAGAGAAGAACGGCAAGAGCTCGATTTGTTACAACAACAACAACAACAACAACAACAAGCAACGCACGCGTCACCGCCGCCGCGCTCCTCCGCCGCCGAAGTTGATGGCAACGACAGTAGCATTCAAGAGATGAAAATGCAGCACCACAAACAACTTTCTTCGCAAAAAGAGAAGCACAGGGACCAAATCGCCGTGTTACAGAAGCAACACGAAGAAGAAATTGAGAAACACATTTCCGATTTGAAAACTGCGCAGAAAGAGCGCGACGAAGCGTCTACGAAAATGTCCGAAGTTCACGAAAAGCACAACATTCTGCTCGAACAACACAATAAGTTGAAATCGGAGAGTGGAAAGCTGGAGAAGAGAATCGAAGACACCCTGGCTGCTCACGAGAAAGAACTTGAACGCGTGAAAAGCGAACGCGATGCAGTTGTCGATGAAAAGACGAAAATAGAGGAAGATTTGAAGGTATCGTTTACAGAACGAAACGCGAAAGAGATGAAGCAAAGTGAAGAGTTGAAGAAATTGCGAGAAGAGTTGATGGAAATTCGATCGTTGTCGAAAGAATCAAAAGAAGCGAGGGAGCGAAACGAAGAAGCGCTGAAAGGTTCGAAAGAAGAAATTGAGCGCATATCGCGACTGTACGAAGAGGCGAAAGCAAACGCGAGCGAAGCTGAGAAACAGAAAGGAAGTTTTGACAGGCAGTTGGAAGAACTAAAGGTGGAATACGAGGATAAGATGAGGAAGTTGGAAGAGTTATTATCGTCGTCTGGATCTGTAATCGCCGCTAATAAGGGAGGGGAAGGAGTAGAAGAAGAAGAAGAGGAGGAGGAAGAAGAAGACGCACCCCGCGAAGAAGAGAAGTCCTCTGTCGACGAAACAGCGGATGAGGCCACTGGTGATGACATTTCCACTGATGATGGTGATAATAATATGCGCGGGTTTTATAGTGTTGATGATGATGATGATGATGATGACGACGACGACGACGACGACGACGATACGCGTGAAAGTGAGCCTTCATCAGCATCGCCCGATGCCAAGGTTGATCGCGACGACGTGGACGAAGAGGAGGAAGAAAAGGTAGGTAATATGGAAGAAAAAGAAGTAGAGAAAGATGATTATGAGGAGGAGGAGGAGGAGGAGGAGGAGGAGAAGAAGAAGAAGAAGAACGACGCCGAGTATGCGCGTAAAGAAAAAGAAGAAGAGAATGCAATAAATGCGAATGGAAGAGAGACAGAGCACGCCGAAAATGATGAATCTAGAGGAGATATTGCTGAGGAAGTCGAAGGCGTCGACAACGATGTCGATAATTTCGAAGTGAAAGAAATCGGAGAGCAAAAAGAATTCAATGAGAATGAAGTTTTGAAAGAAGAAACCGCAGGGAACAATGCGTCCTCGTCCTTTGCAGACTCTGTTCTCGCGACTAAAGATAAAATCGTAGTCGCACTCAAGCCTTTGGAACCTTATCTCGGTAAGTTTTTGAACATTCTCTCTGTTGCGCTTAGCGAAGCCACAAGCAAAGCGTGGAAGTCAAAGGAAGGAGTAAAATTAACGAAAATTCTAGAAAAGTGCGAGGGAAAACTTCAAGAGTTCCTCGAACGATACGTCGATAAGGTTTTCAAGACGAGCTTTGCTCGTGACGAGGTAGTCATACGACAAAGCGTGAGAGTCATTGTTTTCGCGCCGCCGTTTCTGACGACGATTTTTTTTATGAGCTTCTTTTCGAGCTTTCTGGGATTGAATGATTCGAAGAAATCTACCGGGACTGTAAATAACAATAGCAATAAATTCAGTGGCGATACGAATGGTAGAAACGATCAGACAAAGATGGGCACCGCGCCTCCTCCACAACAGTCGATTGGTGTTGGCGGTGGAGGAAGTGCTGGAATGCAACAACAGCGGTACCAGCAAACTCAGAGCGCTTCCGCGATGATTATGAATCCAATGATACCACCGAATGCAGGAGTCGCTGGATCTCTCAGCAATGATATTTCGGCTCAAAGTGTCCCTTTTATTCCCGGATCCACAACTGTTGCAAACAATGGTGGCGGAGGTATGAATGCCGGTAATCATCATCTGGATCGTAATAATTCTGGCGACAGCACCGCCAGTGGTGGGAATGGTATGTCAGGAGGTGGAATGAAGCATGATTTGTCGAGCAACACTTTAATCGGGAGACCCGGCTCAGGCGAACATCCACCGCCAACGATGATGGGAGATTTAGCGACTGCGGGCGTATCATCGAGGGATAACGACGACGCGTATAAGGCTCCGCCGAAGTTTGGTGCGCCGCACGGCGAAATCAATAACACGGCGATTAGTCCGACAGCAGGCTCAATTCCTCCGAGCGCAAACCTTTTCGTACCCTCGCCAGCTACCTCACCTCGCGCGACAGCAATGGGCGGTGGTAGTGGTGGTGGCGTGGACGCAACGACGGCAACGGCAACGAATATGTCATCATCATCTGTTGTACCAATCTTACAGAATCCTCCAATACAGCAACTTGACAGAGCATTAACGCTGACTTCTCCGATGCAAGAGCAGAGATTGAACAACACCGATGGGGACGTGGATGCAGAAATAAAAGGTGGAGAGATTGTGCCTCCTCCACCAATCATTCCCGTTGGCGCGAAGAAAAAGCAAACAAAGCCGCCGGCGTGGGCCAAAAATGCTCGAGGCGCGCAAGTCGGCACTATTCCACCCTCGATCAACGATCCATCAAAGATTGATTCGTCATCGCCGCCGCCGCTGCCGCTACCGCAGCAAGAACAGCAGCAAACATACCAACCGCCATCAACACATCAACACCATCCACCAGGATCAGTAATAACTCCTCAGCAATCTATGTCTGCGCAAACGATTCATCCGCCCCCTGGCGGTGGCAGCACTCGATCTCGTCCACCGCCGGGGGTGCCGATACTGAGGAAGAGCGTTAGTACAGGAAGCAAGGTAAATCCCACATCTAGAGGCCCGCCCCCTGGCGTGAAAGTACTTTCGCGTCCTCCTCCAGGAATTTCGCGTGCGCCTCCTCCTACCCCTCCGCCGTCTGGTTGAGATTATACAAATGAATGTTAGTGGCTTGCTGAAAAAATATCAACTTACAGTAGTACATTTAGTTTTGTGATATTAAAAAGGCTCTCGTACGGTACTCTTACTGGTAGTTATTTTCTGTGTTCCAAATCTCTCTCTCTTTCTTGGAAAAGAAAGGGAAAAAAAAATACGCGAGCGCGTATCTCTATAGACTCACACGCGCTCTCGCTCTCGCTCTCGCTCTCACTCTCACGTGCGTTGTGGAAATGACATTAGACGCTCAGGAACAAGAGAACCACGATCGGCGTCGCTCGTCGCGAGATGAAAACGAATCCAATCAAAGGAGGAGGAAGAATAACTCGAACGCCACGGAAAAAAACGAGACGGTATTCCTCGTTGCGTTTCGAGTGGTAGTTTTCCTTCTCTCTTTCGCCGCGTTGTACGTTTCGACTCGAGCTTACGCCGTTATCGTGCGTTTCTTGAATGAGCGAAGGCGCACGACGCTATACAGATACTCATCCTTCCGGAAATACAACAACAACAACAACAACAACAACAACAACAACAACAACAACAACAACAACAACAACAACAACAACAACAGCAATAACGCCGAAAGCGTCGATAGTGCCTTGCGAGAAAGATTCTTATGGACAACGAGAGAAGTTGTCCTGTTAAGCGACACCAAAATAAATACTGGCGGTGTCAAGGAGAAACATCGTCGAAGCGACGACAAAAGATTGAACCGTCTTTATCAAAAGGCAAAAAGATTGCACGTGTATTTTACCGTCTCTCTGTGCGAGGTTATGTTGAAAGCGCTGGGTCATTCAGAAATTACGATCGAAGGGTGCGAAAGAGACGCCAATATCGACATTCATTCTCACAGCACGCCCTTGGTTGTCGTTTCCAACGCACCTCGGATTTCTGAGATTCTTTTCTTCGTGCAGTACTTGCGACGATCCATCCCTTTATTCATTTCGGCGGCGCCGCCAACTCTGTTGCATGAGAGGTCGACGACGGCACTCGAGGCAACAATCGTTGATGCCGTCGGATCAGATCAGATTTTTTTCGGTAAGACGTTTGCGCATCGACAGCAATACGTTCACCGAATGAAGAAGTTATTGGCTTTGATTTCTGGACGACTCCCGACCATATACTTCCCCGAAGTTGCAGGGCGCGCAAGTCTTACTCACGTGTTAGAATTCGACGAAAACCTTTTCGCTAAAGGACAAAAAGTGCAGCCTGTCACTTTACTCTTTTCTTCTTCTTCTTCTTCTTCTTCTTCCTCTAGCTCGAACCGAGCTGGTCACCGCCGCGAAAAAGCTACACATTTCGTACGAAGACTGTATCCGAAGCGTTTTGAATCACTCGCAGATCTGCTCCTTGCTAAAACGAATCCGCTCAAGGTTACGTTTCTACCATCGATGAAACCGAGCAAAGAGGAAAATGAAAACTTAAAAGTGTTTGCTGAACGAGTGAGAACGGCGTGCGCAGAGGCTCTCGACGTGCCCAAAATCGACACAGAAGTGATTCACAAAAGTACCACGGCCGTGGGTACCTTACTTCTTCCATATTCTCAGTAGAGGTTAAAAGAGAACGCGTATTACTCAACACGTATGCGTAGTAGTGATGTTTTTTTCATTCAGTGCGTACTTATTCCTATTATACAGGTCAGGCTAGATTGTAAAACTCAAACGATTGTATTCGTGACACGCTCAATCTCTCTGCACGCTTTCACTCTCTCCGAAAGCGAGTGAATCGCAAGCGTTAAGACACGATTCAATCTCTCTCCGTCCCATCGTTGAGGCTCTTGACGTATATATTGAACGAGTTTCTCGAAAACTACTTCTTCCCCTTTTTCGCCGTCTTCATCGCTTCCAATTGCGAGCAAATCTTCCGTCGCCTCGTTCAAAATCGATACAGCTACGTTTGTGATAAAATCGCCGTAAGTGAAATCCATATTCGCATTTGCTATGATCACGTCCATGACTCGGCACGAAAATCGCGTAGTAAAATCACTCGCAAAACAAGTCAGGATCCACCCCGAAGCATACATCATCGGACCTACTTTGAACTTCTGTAAATGCGCGCTGAGTCTTTTGTTTTCACATTGTAAAAGACTCTCGAGCTTCGAAAATGTCCTTTTTAATCCAATTCCGTTCTCTTCGTATATCTCCCTCGCGTTTCTAGTGGATTTCGACATGATAAAAAGCAACGTTTGGAACGCGTCACTTTCGTTCATGTACAGAGCTAGAATACCGACGATAAAAGGCATTCCTTGACAGTACCCAACGCTTGGGTCATAATCTCTGTACGCCAACAAAAGTCTTCGCATTTTATTGATTCCTTTCGCGCTTTTAAACGAAGGATGATGGGGAAACGTTCGTCGCAAGTCTCGCTCAATCAAGGTTTCAAAATCCTCCGTGTCATCTGTATCTCTTTTCTCTTCTCTTTCGTCTACTAATTCATCTAATTCATCTTCTTCTCCGTTTACTTCACCTTCTCCGTGTTTGCTGCTGTACTTCTTCATCGCACTCTCCCACAACTGTGTTCGCAAGAAAGCTGGCGAATCCAAATACGGTTTGCCGTCGCCGACTTGTAAGTCGCAGGTGGAACCGTCGTCTTTCTCGTTAAAGCCTACTGCTGTTGATTTCGATGATGTTCTCAAAAACAACGACGGGAGTTTGAGTGAATAAAACTTATCTTTTGCGTTGCTCAGCTCTCGGCTCGCTCTCGAACGAATTGTCGAGTCCAAAAGCAACGAGTTCACGCCCGAAGCCGCTCTTTCGAAGAAGTTCATCTTCTTCGTCTTCTTCATCTTCTTCACCTCCTTAAAATCATCTTTTGTTGTTGTCGTTTTATGATGAGTGTGTGTGTTCTGTTTTGTCACGTTTGTGGCTTAAAAATCACCTCCTCAATCCTCAATCCTCAAAACGAATACGAATACGAATACGATGACGGTGATGATATCGCTCACCACTTTTCCGAAGAACAACACTCTGCTCTCGTCCTCGCCGACGAACAGAGAGAGTCGAAGGAATGCGCTACTAAGAAGAACAAGGAGAAGAAGAAGAGTGTTCGCGCAATCATCTTCTTCACCGAAAGGCACGGCTTCGTTCACCTCAACAACAAAAGGAGGAAAGAAAGGGAAATCTGGCGCCGCGTTTATGACGCACACAGTTTTTGATTACGAAGCAAAGGAACGCGCAAGATCCGCTTCAAAATGGATAAACAATTGGAAACAAAACTACGGACCTGTTTCGATTGAGCTCATCGGGAAATATATCTTTTCGATTGCTACGGAAGCGTGTATGATTGGATTAGTTTTATTTGCAATGGACGTTGCGTTAACCGCTGTCACTGGTGGTGGCTTCGGGAACGCGACATCGTCCGCGGCGGTGGGAACATCGAAGGCGGCGGTTAAAGCCGCGGCATCGGCGGCGGCGGCGAAAGCCGCGACGATGACAAAAATCCGAAACGTCTTTTTGTTCTTCTTCTTCGCTTTCCTGGCGTTGAGATCGAGAACGTTTTCCATTCTAGACGCGTCTCGACCAAAATTGATAACCGAAATCAAAATGAAAGAACAAAGAAAACGCCCGGAATGGACGCCTCCAGCGAAAGTGTTCCCGGTAGTTTGGATCTCCATCGCGTTTTTACGTTCGATTTCTTCCATATTAGTCTACGAACAAGTGGGCAAGTTATTTTGCTTCCCAATCATGTGCTTAGTTTTGCACTTATCCATCGGAGACTGGTGGAATTTTGTCACGAACAAAGAGAAAATGTTGGGCGTATCCGCCGTCGGCGTTTTATTCGTCTTGTCGAGCGCGTGGTTTGCTATATACCAATATTACTCGGTTTTACCAACCGCCGGTTTCGTTTTAATGCCGCTAGGTATTTGGCTCAGCATAGCGACCGCGCTGGTCTGGTCGATTTGGGATATCAACAAACCGCGCATGCGATTATGGCCGACAAAAACGCTTTAAGTAGAATCCAATCGGTTGATTCAAACACAAATCATATCTAATCGTATCGATCAAATCGACGAACGAGCTATAAAAAAATATCAACCGCGGCGGCCAAATCCTTCGCTACGTATAACGGAAAGCATTCCTCGGGAAATGCATCCAAACTTGATTCCTTGTTAACATCATTTCTCTCACTCTCTACGTAATAGTAAAAAACACCATCATCGATGAGCTCTTCATTTTCTTCCGCTAGCTCGCTCCAAACTCTTGAGCCGTAACCTGTGCCCACTAAAACTCTCGTTATCGAGCGCCCACTTTCGATTTCCGCTCTCCCAGCTGCCATCATATCCGTCATAGAATCCCCGACGAAAATCACTCCATCTTTCCCCGGTGTATTAGGCGGGAACATTTGCAGAGCTTCGAGAACCATCCCGGGCGCCGGCTTTCTGCGATTATTGCCTTCAACTGGTGATGTCTCGTATAAAATCGCATCAAAGAAGGCATCTGCGCCACCATCGCGAGAAAGTTCCTCGGTCATTCTTTTGTGAATGACATCTGTTAAATACTCCTCCGTTATTATCTCTTTTCCCACGCACGTTTGATTTGTGATTAAACAAACAACTTTGCGAACAGCAGCATTTGTTTTACTTGTTGATTCATCAACATTCTGTCTCCTTCGAATCGACCATAAACTCTCTTTCGCGAGAGGTAAAAACTTAAATCTGTCCACGTCAATTACCCCGGGCGACCCGACGTCCTCGTTAATCACGCCGTCTCTATCTAAAAGCCACAAATACATCCCGCCTTTCCCTTTTTCTTCCTCTTCATTCGCGTTTCTTTTTTCTAACCTCATCGCGAGCGGCATTTGTCTTCTTCTTCTTCTTCTTCTTCTTCTTCTCTTGACTAATCTCATCGTTACCAACCTCGTCTCCAATCCGGTCTGTGTTTTCATCTTTATCTTCGCAAACACGCCGTATTGCGGTTATTCAAACTCACGCACGTTTGGTCCTCATCATTCTTCTTCTTCTTCTTCTTCTTCTTCTTCTGGTGTACTGAAGCAATCGTCGAAATGTGAAAAATTCCCCTAAATTTTTATTTAAATATATTTCTTCTGTAGATGATGTAGATGATATAGTATACTATTGCAGTTATATACGACGACGGACCCGAGTAGTCCATCATCCATCAGTCTCATGCGTGTTGTTATATTTGCTTTCCACCAGATTGGGTT
>Ga0213862_10000302_pt1 | contig 21642 bp, 27 predicted proteins | sample PICome_7_FD_160092 | JGI IMG/M metagenome (GOLD analysis project Ga0213862, IMG submission 160092) | Coastal seawater microbial communities near Pivers Island, North Carolina, United States - PICO266 | ecosystem: Environmental > Aquatic > Marine > Coastal | place: USA: North Carolina... | reverse complement strand
CATGATTACTTACGTATAAATGTACTGATACATGACTTAGGTTAATTTTCCACTGCGTATACCCGTGACATCCGCAAAAATCGGTTTGATATCAACCGTCTCGGCACCCTTGCAGAATTTCTCTCGCGCGTCTTTGATGATGGCCCGGATCGTGTCGGGTTCGATGAGAGTGTCACCACTCGTACACAAACGGGTCTTCACTTTTTCGTACACGGCTGTCACTTCTTCCACGAGAATTGTAGCGATGTTTTTTACCGTGTCGGATTGGAATTTCGCATTTTGAACTTTAGTTTTTAACATCCCAGTGATCTTGTCGAGGCGTGGCGACACATCTTTACATTTCATGGGTTTATTCTGACCACTCGCTATGAGTTTCGTCAGTTGTTCGTCGCTAAGTACACTACACAGAACGGCTCGAAGTGTACCACTCGAGCGATTCTCGACATTGTCCAAAAAGTCGAGAACTTCATTCTCACCCCTCGTGAAAGGGATGCCAAAAATCCCATCTACTGTAGTGGACGCGGGTGCGACAGCGACTTTTTGAGATACGACATTGGTTTTAGGTTTCCTCGTCATCATAAATATAAGTGCACCGACTAGACACACTATGATGACAGAAAGTGCGACGACGGCTGTATTCATTTAAAGTAATCAAACATTTTTATTTTATGAAATTGAAATGGACGTGTGAATGCTATAAATGTAAAGCTCCCCTGTTCCCATCAATATGTAACACGACCAGGAGAGAACGGTGGATCATATCGTACTATAAACGGATTCGGCCACTCTTCATGATAAATAACGAGCTACGATATTCTTTTGTCGGTGGTCATATTAAACGGGTATGTTATTGGTGTTTCGTAAACAAACCCAAGCACATACATAGTTCATTGAGAGAACGGGAACTGGGTAGACGCGCATACGTGCGAAGTGGAGCCAAGTCAGCTTCCGAAATATGTCAATGGTTCGACGGGTTGATGCGGTACAGTCAAAAACAAACTTAAGTTAAAAGTTAGACCCGTGACAAATCCAAGAAAATATGGAGAGTGTCCAAAAGCTCACCCACATCGAACACATTCTCAAGAGACCTGACTCTTATGTCGGCCCAGTTGAATTGGGAACCGAACCCTACTGGATCCTCAATGGTTCCACCTTCACGAAGAAGAACCTCAAGTACTCCCCAGCCCTCTTGAAAATCTTTGATGAAATCCTCGTCAACGCCATCGACCGTAACTCTCTCCATCCCAAACAGGTCAACTCCATCTCTGTCACCATCGATAAGGATGTGGGTTCGGTAACCATCGAGAACAATGGCCCTCTCGGTGGGATTTCTGTAAAAATGCACGAGAAGGAAGGTCTCTGGAACCCCGAACTCGTCTTTGGACACCTCCTCACGAGTACAAACTACGATGATTCCCAAAAGAGGATTGTCGGGGGTCGAAACGGGTACGGTGCCAAACTGGCAAACATTTATTCAAGCGATTTTGCAATCGCGATCAAGGATCATGAGACGAAACAGACTTATACCCAAAAGTGGTCGAAGAACATGACTACATGTGACCCACCAAAAATCAAAAAACATTCGGGCGCTACGTCATCCGTCTCTATCACTTTCACACCCGAGTGGAAGAGGTTTGGAATGTCCAAGATGGACGATACCATCTACAGCATTTTCCAGAAACGCGTTTGGGATGCGAACATTTGTACGACTCAGAACTGTAAAGTGAAGTTTAACGGAGATGTCCTCCCCAAACAAAACTTTGAAGCTTATGCCAAGATGCACGAAGGTGTTCAAGAAGTTGCCTCTGTCACCGGAGACCGCTGGTCGGTGTGCATTGGACCCTCCGAGAACGGTCTCGAGCAAGTGTCTTTCGTGAATGGTCTCTGTACCATGAAGGGTGGTACCCATGTCGATCATGTCGCGAATCACATCGCCAACGGTATCATCGAGGACATGGCGAAGAAGATTAAATTGAAGCCTCAACAGGTGAAGAACGCTTTTACCATCTTCGTGAAGGCGACACTCGAGAACCCAACCTTCTCGAGCCAGGTGAAGTCTGAATGTACCTCGAAGTCCTCGGACTTTGGATCGAAGTTTGAACCACCTAAAAACTTTGTGAAGAATGTTTTGAAAACCGGTATCGCCGATGAACTCACAGCACTCTCAAAGTTCAAGGAGATGAAGGAACTCAAGAAGACTGATGGTGCTCGAAAATCAAAGATCACCGGTATCCCCAAACTGGATGATGCGAACAAGGCTGGTACGGCACAATCTGGGAAGTGTACACTGATCGTGACAGAGGGTGATTCGGCAAAGACGCTCGCTGTCGCTGGTCTCTCAGTGGTGGGTAGAGACCACTATGGTGTCTTCCCTCTTCGTGGTAAATGTAAGAACGTGAGAGACTCTTCAGTGGCACAGCTCACTTCGAACCAAGAGTTTAACGACCTCAAGAAGATTTTGGGGCTTCAGCAGGGTAAGGAGTACACGAGTGTCTCCGAGCTTCGATATGGTCGCCTCATGATTATGACTGATGCGGATAATGATGGGTCCCACATCAAGGGTCTCATCCTCAACATGATCCACTACTTCTGGCCCAGTCTTTTGAAACTGAATTTTGTGGTATCGATGGTGACACCGATCATCAAAGCCACAAAAGGTTCTGACACCAAGTCTTTTTACACTGACTCAGCTTTCCGAACGTGGTACGGTTCGGGTAAACAGGGGTGGAAAATCAAGTACTACAAGGGACTCGGTACCTCCACGAGTGTTGAGGCTCGCGAATATTTCAAGAAGATTCAGGACCTCACTGTGAAGTTTGACGTGGATTCGATGACCGATGAATCCATCGTCCTCGCCTTTGACAAAAAGAAGGCGGATGCCCGAAAGTCTTGGCTTCTCGAGAGCACTGCTAAGGATGCAAACCAACTCGAGGTTCCTTATGGTGACGTAAAACAGTTGGATATCACCGACTTTGTACACAAGGACCTGGTGAACTTTTCTTTGGCGGATCTCAAACGTTCTATCGCTCACGTAGCAGATGGTCTCAAACCTTCCCAACGTAAGGTGATGTACTCCTGTTTCCAGAAGAATCTCCGAGATGAAATGAAGGTGGCACAATTGGCAGCCTACGTGGCTGAAAAGAGTGCCTACCACCACGGTGAAGTGTCTCTGGCTGAGACGATCGTAAAGTTGGCCAACGACTACACGGGCTCGAACAATATCAACCTTCTCGAACCCTGTGGGCAGTTTGGTACACGACTCATGGGTGGCAAGGATGCGTCTCAGACGAGGTACATTTTCACGAAACTCACAAAGGAGGCGAGAAAACTCTTTGACCCTAAGGATGATGCCATCCTCAACTACCTGGATGATGATGGACGGTCGATCGAACCAGACTTCTACATGCCTACTCTTCCAATGGTTCTCGTGAATGGCACGGAAGGAATTGGAACGGGGTTCAGTTGCTACGTTCCACCCTTCAACCCCGATGACATCAAGGAGAACATCAAGAGGATCCTGGGTGGTGAAGAGGTCGTACCCATGAAGCCGTGGTTCAGGGGTTTCAAGGGTAAGGTGTTTAAGGATGAGGGGGATCTTTGGGTGACTGAAGGTGTGTGGAGAGATACCGGTTCCAGACTCAAAGTAACGGAACTTCCTCCCGGGCGCTGGACTCAAGATTACAAGGAACACTTGGACAGTCTGACAGAAAAGAAGTTGATCACGAGCTACACGAATAACAGCACCACCGAGGATGTGGACTTTGAAATCTTTGGGTACTCGGGGAAGGATCTTCTCAAAGACCTCAAGATGCGAAAGACGTTTCACACATCCAATATGCACCTGTTTCACCCCACCAGGGGTATCCACAAGTACGAGAGTCCCGAAGAAATCCTGAAAGACTTTGTGGAGTTGCGCCTCGAACACTATAAGAAGCGGAAGGCGCACCTCATCGATGTCCTTGAAAAGAGGGCAGAATTGTGCAGTCACAAGTCGAAGTTTGTCTCGATGGTCATCGAGGGTAAACTCACGGTGTTCAAGAGGAAGAAGCAGGATCTCGAGAAGGAGATGTCCACGATGTTTCCAAAAATCGACGGTTCGTGGGACTACCTTCTCAATATCAGAACCGTGGAATACACAGAAGAACGTGTCGAAGCACTCATGACCGAATCTCGGCAGGCACAGGGAGAGCTGGAGAAAATGATGAAAACGAGCCATGTGACAATGTGGAAAACCGATATTAAAAATATGTAGATAGTAGATAGGTATGATCGTCAAAGGTCCCAACACCGGAGCTATCCTTTCACTGAACGCGATAGGAAAACAAGATACATACTTAATAAGCGACGACCCTGAACACTCGCTCTTTAAATATGACATGAAACAACATTCAAATTTTACGAAATACAATAGAAATACTAAAGTAAATAATCCCGGGACAAAAGCTACCTGGCCCATGGGTGAATCCGTCACGGTGACACTTAACCCGCGTAATATGGGAGACTTGTTGTCTAACATGTACATAGTCATAGACTTTCCCGGGCTCACGGGCACTTCGAACGTCGCCGATCAGCTCGGGCGTCACATCGTAGAGTCTGTCAGTATGCATGTCGACGAAATTGAAGTCGAGAAGTATTACGATGATTGGGGAATCATCTACGATGAGATGTATCTTGACGCGTCTGAAAAACGAACGAAGAGATACACAATCAACCGCAATCTCGCGGAATATACGTCTATGCAAAACGACGAAGCCATCGTTCGAAGTTCTTCAAAACTCATGATTCCTATCCCGTTATTCTTTTCGAGAAAGTATGAAGGTGATGAATACTCTACAAATTTTCCTAATAGACCGTACTTTCCAACGTGTGCGATTTATAAACAAAAATTAGAATTTAAAATAAAATTCAGACCACAATCATTCTTCACAAACTCCCTGGACACAGTCACATTCGACCATTTTTATTTAGTTACCGAAGAAATGACTGTTTCACCTATAGAACGCACGTTTTTAATGACAGAAAAACAAGTCGTGACCACAGATGTCGTTAAGCGTCATCCGAGTGTGGAAACCGAAATCGGTTCGAACGAAGTTAAACTGCAACTGGTACCAAATATCCCAGTAAAGACTATATTCTGGTTTTTCAGAAATAAAGAGTTTGAAAATGAAAATGAAATACGAGGGTCCGGTGTTACACTCGAGAGTAACGTATTCGAAAATAGATATAATTTTTCATCGAGTAATACGTTTTCAATGTCGAATTCGTTTTTTACACCCGTGATGTCTACGGCTAAATTTTTTGTGAACGGTCAGGATTTACCAAACATTCTTAATCCCAGTCACGCGTACTATAAATATGTCGTACCCCAAGCGCATAGATTGTCGAGACCTATAAGAAATATTTATACATATTCATTCTCGATGAATCCGATTAATGTGGAGCCATCGGGAAGTTTGGATTTCGGGGAACTAAAATCGGATCGAACACTCATAGAAGTAAATTTGGTACCGGGACTGGATAAGGTGTATACACTCAATATGTACTACGTCGGGTACCAGACATTCCTTTTCGACAACGGGTTTATGAAACTCGCTTATTAAACAAAGTCTCCTTATTGTCACGAATATAATCGACAATTTTATTTTTTATACACCATTTGATAAAGTTCAACTGTGCAACAGTCGTATGAATTTCATCATCTGTACCGGGAATAGTATACGTGATTTTCTCCGACCTACAAAACGGGTCGAATAATTTTTTACTGTACCCATCTAAACTCGATTTATACGCACAATGTACACTAAAAAGTCGACCATCGCTCGTCGTGTACGTTGTATTGTGTTTTTTTGAATAATTTGTTATAAACCATTCCAGATTTCTGAGAGAAATCCCCCCCGACTTTGTCAACAGTTCACTCAATACGAGTTTATTTTCCGGTATCTCATAAAATGTATTAATGGATGATAGTAGTATATCGGATTTGTTCATGTTATATCACCTTCGACTCAATTCTCTAACTTCTTTTTTTTATCACCTTCACATTTCGGACACCCTTCGACAAATCCAGATGGAAATGGGTGATTGTGACGCACGGATTGTGTCTGTATCTGTATCGGTTCGCATAGACGTTCGTCATTTACGTGGAATGAACAAAAGCCTTCTTTCGTCGATTTGTTTGTACAGAACCGCCCACTTTTAGTTATACCCTGACAATATTCAACGTCGGGTAAAAATTCACGTCGCACGTATTTCTTCGAGACTGGAAACAATTCTGTAACCTTTTCCAAAACTTTACACACGCGGTCGTACACGCGCCTCTCGACTTCCCTTTCAATCAACTCCGAAATTTGCTCGGATATGCCCATAGTATATGTTCGCGTTTATTTTTTAAATAGGTCCGAGATGAGCACTTGCTTTTCCCCTTTGGTGACACGCTTCTTCTTTGGTGGCTTCGCACGTTCCAATAATTCTCCGAAAATTTCGAGTTTGGGATTTTCAAACAACGGCTCCAATAGGTCACATACGGGATTCAAAAACTTGTTAATGAAATAATATGAATAGTCAATCGGTAAGTTGTGTTCTTCGACAAATTTAGGATCTTCGGACTTCTCAAAGGCTTTCGCGCGTGGATTGTCCGTCTTGATTAGCAAATACGGTACCCGATCACCAGATCTTGGTTCCGATCCGGGTTGTCTTGCGCGCATTTTAGTCACGACACGTACATGAGCCATGTTAATGTCACAACTCGTCGGGTCATCATCATGATCCTTATCAATCTTGGAAATGGACACACTCTTTCCCTTTACCTTGTACGTATCGGAGAGCGATTGACTCAGAATGAGTTTACTATTCGGTACCTCACCTTCGAGAAGTTCGATCGCGCGCTGTCTCGCCAAATTCATCGGCGCACACGTATCGCTACTCTCGAGGATGACATCAAGGAGTTCTTTACATACTTCTCGCATGTGAGGTGTGTTATCTCGACGAACGAGTTGTAAACCCTTCACGTCGATGTAATCCATGTTCATCTCACCATCTTTACCTTTCGTCCATAATTTAGCCGCATAGCGCTTCTTTGAATATAAGAAATACGGACAATACACCTTCTCGAGCTCGAGATTATTCGGCGCTTTAAACAGACGCGTGCACTCTTCGGCTGCTCGTTCACCAATTTCCCAACTGTATTCGATAGCTTCCTTACCCTTACGGTCACCCACATCAAACTCTACCATAACACTGTCTGTATCACCGTAGCGCACCTTGGAGCCTGGAAAGTTCTCTTCAACGTATCGCTTCGTATCGTCGATCATACTTCTACCTTTCCTGGTTACGGTGGACGCGATAGCAACACACGGAAGCATACCTTTTGAGGCACCCGTAAAACCGTATACGGAGTTCATAGAAATCTTATACGCCAACTGTTTAGCGTTATACATACTCTTCGTCGCACCGGTAGAGTTGGCCATATCCTTCTTAGCCTGCTTCCTAAACTGTTTGAGTTCGGCCAAAATCGCGGGTAAGAGAGATGATACATCCTGTGCAAATTTGTATTCACCGAACGTTTCATATGTCACACCGGGTACGTCATCGTATTTTTTATCCATCACGAGTGACGAGTAACAAAGATTGTGCGCCATCATGATAGACGGATACAGACCTTCGAAGTCAAGCGCCGTGATCGGCGTGTAATAAGCACCGGATTGCGCCTCGAGAACTGTAGCACCCTCGTATCCTGCGTTATCGGTGTATCCATATTCGAACGCCGGTACTTTAAACCCGAGTTCGCGCGCCTTTTTCGTGAGTTGACTAAATACTTTAATCTGCTGCCCCCGCTCGGCGAGGTAGTTGAGAGGTACCCACGTCGCTTTGGCCATCTCCAGTAAATTCATCAGCGTCGACAACTTCCCGATGAGTTTATGCGGCAGAACTGTGTCCTTGATACAATATTCTGCGACTTCCCGCAATTTCACCGGATCACCCTCTTTAAACCGCGCAAACATTTCCTTCGGAGACATATCAATCTTTTGGTCACCCAAATAAATTTTTGATACGTTGTCGAGTTTATAAGAATCGAGTTTATGCTCACGTTTAATCTCGTGGAACATATCGAATACGAAACGTCCTGGGATGGGAACGAGTTTCAGTTCGTTATCCCCGAGAGCGCTCGAGGATAGTTTTTTCGATACCAAGTTACAAATGTGCCCCCGAAGTTTGCTCAGTTGAAAGAATTCTCTCGAGCATCGATTGTATGAAGCGCGTTGCATGATGTATTCTAAATCAAAACCGAAGATGTTCCAACCCGTGATTATATCGACGTCGTTATCGCGTAAATACGCACTAAACGCTGTGAGCATATCACGTTCGGTATCGAAGCTGATGATGTTACATCCATCCAGTTTGGAATCTGTTTGTTTAAAACACAAACACGTTTTATCATATGGTTCGTCGTCCGAGCCGAAATGTTTCAGGGAGATTGCTATCTGAAAACACACATCACCAGGAATCTTTGGATCGGGAAACTTACCAGTGGAACTGTAACACTCGATATCCAGAGAAGCCACGACGAATGGCGCTATCACATCCGTCTTAACCGGTGTAAGCTTTTTCCAATCCTTACAGAAAAGATCAATGTCGACATGCGCGTAACACGCCCGAATCACTCCGTCGTTCGTGTCAACCCACCCGGTAGATTCGATACCCGTCTCGTGCATCAGGCGAAGGACAGGATCGATATTCGATTCGTAGATGTGGAGCTTCTTGTTAAGGTCTCGAATCGGTTTTCTCAGGCGGTTACTCACCTGCCTTCGGGCGGTCAAGTCCCTACAAAAAATTTGTAAAAATGAGTGTGTATCACCATTCTGAAATCCCCATACATCTTTCGCCCTCGTCGTATCAAAACCCGTGATGAGATCGGGGTAACATGCATCTTCTATGTACCGCATCAGAGCTTCTTTCATCATACCTGTCGGAATCTTGACGAAAAAATACGGTGTGTAATGCGTCGTGACACATACAGATTCACCCTTAGCCGTCTTACCAAAAAGCCTGATGACATGCGTTTGCTCTTCGTCACGAGAGTCCCATATGAGAACCTGGAACTGAACCATACTTCGTTATAGGCGGAAAATTTTAATATCATTACATAATAAATGTCAGCTGCGTTGATTGATCTTGTATCTAAGGGTGCTCAGGATGTGTATATCACCGGAGACCCCCAAGTATCTTTCTTCCGCCAAAACTACAAGCGTCATACGAACTTTTCTATCAAGCCCGAGCGTATGGACTTTATCGGTTCGTTCGGTAGCTCTAACGAAGTCGTCATTCCTGTCCGTTCCAAGGGTGATCTTCTCAGTTATGTGTGGATCGAAGCGGAAAACATCTCCAACGTTCTCACGAACACTAACGGTCTGTTCTCGTCCGGTCAGGCTGACACGACCGAGTTCTCTCTCCATATAGGCGGTCAAGAAGTGTGCAAGCTCGACGCACTTTATATTCAGGGTGTTCACAATATCCTCTACAACGAAACCTCCGCGAAAGCCTCTTGTGCCACGACTTCGAGTGAGATCGCCGGTAACGCCAAGGCGAACGCGACCAACGCCGGACGCGGTTCCGATTATTTCGTCATCCCATTCTTCTTTAGCGAAGATTGGACCAAGTCGCTCCCCCTGGTCGGTCTCCAATACCACACTGTCGAGATTCGTATCAAGTGTCGTTCGAACTTCCTGCCTACGACCACCCCCGAGGTGTACGGTACGTACGTTTACCTCGACGCGGACGAACGCGATTATTTCGCCAAGAACGAACACGAATTACTCATCACTCAGCTGCAATACCAACCCGTGACCGCCACGGATACCGACGTTGATCTCACGTATTTCAACCACCCGGTCAAGGCGCTTCACCTCGTATCTTCCGCCGTTGACGGTACGAACTGGGATTCGCAGTATTCGTTCGACAGGTCTACTCTCTACATTAACGGAACGCCCCTTTTCGAAAACACAACCAAGACGTTCCACCACAACGTCGTTCACGAAATGCATGTCGACACTCTCCCCTCGGACGTACTCGACACGGCCCCCGTATACTCGTGGCCGTTCTGTCTTAAGATGAACAAGTCCCAGCCTACCGGGTCGCTCAACTTCTCTCGCATCGACAACGCGAAGCTCTCTATCACTTCCCCTACGGGTGGTGCCGGTAACAACATCAACCGCGTGTACGCTGTCAACTATAACATCCTCCGCGTGAAGGATGGTATGGCTGGTGTAGCGTTCGGTAACTAAATTAACCCGAGGATCCAAAACCGCGCGCGCCGCGTACAGTGTCCTCGATCTCAATAACTTCTTCAATAGGCGGCGTTTCACATCGCTCCAAAATCATCTGTGCAATCTTATCACCCTGCTTAATCGTGTAATCCACATCCCCATGATTAAACATGATGACCTTGATCTCGCCAGTGTAGTCAGGATCTATAACCCCAGCCCCGACATCGATACAGTGTTTCGCAGCGAGTCCCGAACGAGGCGCGACACGAGCATACACTCCGTCCGGCAAGCCCACTGCGATACCAGTTCCCACTACGACTCGTCCACGCTGACACGGGACAACAGTATCCTCAGTACTGTATAGGTCGTATCCCACGGAACCCTGGGACGCGCGAGATGGGACGATGGCATCGGCAGAAAGCTTTTTGATCAAGAGCTGCATTTATTAAAATACACGGAACACCTTTAATTTACTTTCACGTCGAGTATAAAATTTTTATCAAATTTTCCGATCGTGATCTTATTATCGTCGACGAGTTTCTTAATTTCAGCACCGAGTTCGAGGTTATGAGCGACAATCTTCGCGACCATGGCGTTTTCGGGAACCTTTGGCATGAACATCATGAAACCGATCAATTTCTGGTCCATCGTGAGTTCGCCAGAACCGATCATCTTCTGAACAGATTTGGGGATGACTTGATCCATTGTGTATTTGTATGTTTAAATCTTTAGATGTAATTACTTCCTAAGTCACATAGGTAATTTAGTAAAATATGATGAGATGTCCACAACTCGAAGACATTTTGAAAAATAAGAATGTTAATCATTCTACCAAAATTTTAGAATGCGAAACATTAAAGTGTGCTCACAAATATTGTGTCGTGAATCATTTATCCGGACAACAATCTGGTCCCGCTATTGAAAAATACATTATCGAAAAAAATAAAATGGAAAAGGTTTCCGCTTCAAAATGTTGTGGAGATGGAAAATATAACGGAAAATTTTTGGAAATAAAAGTGTCTTTGGGTGGTAAAGATAGAAATAAATTTAATTACGTGCAAATTCGACCGTCACACGACATTGATTATTATATTCTAACAGCGTATCATCTCGACTATACTACCATCGATGACAATGGCGAACTGTTCATTTTTCTGATAAAAAAACCGGTCATGGTAGATTTATTAGCAAAACACAGTTCATATGCACACGGTACAAAGGCAAAATTGGGTAAGATTTCAAGAGAGAGTATAATGAATAACACGGATGCGGAATACGCTTTGAGAACGACTTATGGTGACGCCTTGTGGTCAGACTTATTGGAATACAGATACACGAGGTCGGATTTACCGATCGAGTTCTGACGAGCCGTATCTTTACTAATAGAATAATCGAGTGATTCAAAACGTTTTTTTAATATATCCACGTTTATATTAGACTTTATCCAATGCCAACTCTTTGGTCGGAGTTTTTCTAAATTATATGTCTGTATCCTCCCACATTCACCTCCATACGCGAGAAGTGCAAAGTCTGCACCTTCGGGTGGTGTTGGTTGATTTCTATCATCTTTCGGTCCAAATGGTAAAAAGTCCCAATCCTCATGAGTCGTCGGCAATTTTACAAATTTCCTCACCGTATCCCGTTTTTCCCAAATTTGAAAACAGCATTTTACGGACATGACTGGTTCGAATGAGCATGGTCTGATTGGTATATCTTCATCATGTATGACATGAAACGACATATTCAATTGATTTTGGATACTCGTTCTCCGGAAAGTTCTTGGAATTACGAACGCTATACGCTCCGCCCATTGAGCGGCATGGTTAAAAAACTTTACAGCTAATGATGAATTCTTACCGAATGGTGGATTGCCTATGACCAGTATTTTACCCGAAATCGATGGAGTATACTCAAAAAAATCGAGCGTGTCGATAGTACCACACTCCGGTTTGATATCCATTCCATATTTACGTACACTCGGTATTTGTTCGAAAAAATTACCACTACCCGCACTTGGTTCTACGACCAGATCCCACGTATCCCAATCTTTTATCCGAGAAATGCACATCTCAACAATTTCAGGTTTTGTGTAAAATTTATCCAAACCCTCATCTCTGATACGCTTTGTATCCATGATGTATATTGTACAGTACTCTTTAAACTTAAGTAAAAGTGCGATTCACGACATTTTTAAGTAAAAAATGACGATTCTCACCGATTTCAAACACAAGCTCGATACTCTCATCAAGACGTACCCGGATGGGGTGCCTCGTGATGTGATGAACGATTTGGTGAGGGAGAATGCCATATCTTGGGATGAAAGGGAGATGGCGCAAGATCAGCGCGCGTATTTAGTATCTCGGATATTAATCTTGGATCTTATGAAAGAAATGATGGAGCTCAACGACCAGAAAATGCACAAACTGATGCATTTTAGAAGAAGATAGAGAAATAAACAACGCTTGGTGTAAATTTCACGAAAATAATTGCGATTTAAGACTGTTATGTAAGCCATGTCACCTCAAATCCTTATCAGCCGTATAATACGTCTTCCCCTTCGTGACGAAGCTATGTACCCTAGCATACCCCCACGCTTGTGGAGAGGCTCCCGGACGATGCCCGGTTCTCCACGCGGCAAGTCCCCTATTGTACACGGTCTTGAGGGTCTTCAAAGGCACGCCAGTAGCCTTAGCAATTTCAGGGAGAGATTTGGCTCCCGGATACATCTTTCTAAACTTTTGCGTGTAGGAAGAGGTCTTTGTCTTCTGTCCCTTGTCCGTCTTGAAATCTTTGTAGTCTCGCTTGAGCATCTTCTTGTAGCGGGTCTCGACTTCCTTGAGGGTGGTGAGCCCCCTGAAATATTTGAGGGGTGCGTAAATCTTACCCTCGGATTTACGCAGTTCCCCAACCTTCTTGGTAATCCGAGCATCGCTCAGAGGCATCTTACATTTTATCAATATATTTTATAGGACACTGAGAAGTTTCGAAGTCTTTTCAAACATTTTTTTACCATGAAACGTCTTATCCTTCAAACCTTCCCAGATAGTGAGGCGGTATTCGATAAATTCTTTAAACTTCTCCGGATCACACTCAGATTTGAATCGAACCTTTTCACACCTAAGTGCCTTCTCCGTCACGGCAATACGTGTATCCATTGAACGCTTAGCAAGCTCATCGGGAGAGAGACGAGGGGACACATCAGCGGCTTTCTTGTTCATTTATACTATGGACGCACCTACCCTTTATTATTGTAAATCGTGCAAGAAAACATACGATGGTTTCGCACAATGTTGCTTTGATATGGATCACGTAGAAGTTAAAATCTCAGTGAATACTAAATGATTCCTCTCATCGCAGTCAGTGGTCTCATGGCAGCTCTCGCATATACATACATGGGTCAAAATCTCATCTCTTCCCATGAAGCCAAGCGACTCATCAAAGAGGGTAAAATTAAACGGGTCATAGACGTTAGAACGATCGCCGAATATCGTGCTGGTCACTACCCCCGAGCACTTCATATACCCGTCGACAAGATAGGGGAAAAAACGACAGCCGGACTACCGAAAGGGGGGTTACTCGTCTACTGCAACACTGGGCAGAGGGCCAGGTTTGCGGCAGAGAAATTAGAAGAACTCGGTTTTAGAGATGTATATTACATCGCAGGTTTGTACACGTCCCTTATTTCTTAGTATATTGGCGGTAGAAAGTAATCATGGTTAGTCCAACAATAGGGTATACGATCAAACGCGCCATCTTCGCTGTGTCTAACCATGCTTCGGCCATTTTCCGTTCATCACCTTCCATTTTGCTAATGAAGTGGGACATTTGGTTAATATGGTTATGCAACGTAGCAATCGCGAGCGCGTTCGCGATAAGACTGATGATTATAAAGGCGTTGTTGTATAGTTCGTTACCTTTCTCCCTGTATACTCTCGAAACACCCAAAAGGGCCAGGGACATCGATGTATAAACACCGACATTTCGTAACGATGTATGATGTAACACGACAGTCTCTTTAAACGTTAAACTCATTTACTATAGTTTAACATTTAAAATTCGTCTGAGTTTTTGCATTGTCGCCGGGTCGGGAGTGGCTTTACCCGACTCATAAGAACTGATAATACCCGGTGTGACACCGACAGCTATCGCGAGTTCCCTCTGCGTTTTGAACCCTCTCGCTATGCGAGCCTGTTGAATAGTCTTGGCTGTCGCCACACCAACTTTCTTATGTGTGCCAATCTCCTCACGTTCGAGTTTTTGCTCTTTCGTGATTTGTGTAGAAGAAGATTCGTTGGGTGTTGTTGACTTTTTACGAATAATAACGGGTTCCCAATCCTGATGACGATTCATATGTATACTTTGTTTTTATGTTTTAATAATCTTTCCAATCGGTCCGATTCTTTACGCATAAAAATTGTCAGTTGATTTACCTCGCCGTTAAGCGTGACAAGTCCAGACTGTTTCAATGATGAAACATTTCCGATACGTGTCATGTCGACCCAAGACATTTTCGAACACGGCGTTTTGCTATGATGTATCGCGAGGACTGCGGCGTCACGCTTTATATTTCTTGGCAATTCTTCCCCGTCGTAACACACGACGACGTGAGAACCGGGATACCCACTCGCGTGCATCCACCAATGTTTAGGATCACTCCCGTTCGTGAGAAGGTCGTTTTCTTTTGCAGATTGTCCCAGTCTTATCACAACATCATCTTCCGAAATATATTCAAGCATGAGAATATATAGTGCTACGGCTTTATACTATGTCTATTTGTGCATATTTATCTATTTCCTCTGCGGTTAGTTTATATTGCTCAAATACCAAACTAATACGCTTCTGGGGAGTTTTACTGAACATAGGCTCGACAAAGTGATACGAATCGCCCCTGAATGTCACTTTACGACCAACTTTAGGTCTGATGTATACGAAATTGTCACTGTGTGATTTACAGAGCTTTGATACCGCGAGACGACCCCATTCAAATTCATCTGGAACTTCGATATAAATTACAGTCGTGTATACTGGTGTAACACGACGTGTGAATCGTGATACTCCGAGTGTGACATCGTAATGAGGGTTCGCTGTAGAACCTTCTACGTTAGGATCGGTCGACGTGTTGATAAGAAGTGGATTAAACAAGCAGGCATTCGTTCCAGGGATTTTAATTTTTTTATATAAATCGTATATGGGTTCGAGTTCAACATTCGTCATTTTTTTAAGATTTTTCACGTCGTATTTTACAGAAGCGTCCCTGAACGTGAACTGAAACCCGTACGTACCCTTAAATTGCTCACCCAAATCACTTTCAGCCATGCGCGGGTGTTGTTGAATGAAAGAAGATAATTTTGCACATTCCTCTTTTGTCAGGAAATTGTCCTCGAACGTAAACTGTTGAGCATTCCTTGGGGAACGCGATTCTATCATGAGAAAGTCAGAAATTCTCCATATTTTTTCTTGAATGTAGTAGAGAGTCATTAAAACAAATAATAAAAACAGTAATACCGGTACGAACTTCTTCATGATTTATGAGTATAAAAAAACAATGATAAAAAATATACAGGGATACTAATAAGTATGAGTCTTCACATTATCATGGGTAATATGTTCTCTGGGAAAACGTCTGAACTCATACGACGACTTAAGAGGTTGAAAGTCGTGCATAAAGATATCATAGTAATCAATTCTGCCAAAGATATCAGGTCACCCGATGAAGTACTTCGAACACATGATAACGTGAAATTTAAATGTCTGAAAGTGATGGATTTATTCGACATCGCATCCCGTGATGAGTTCTATTCATGTGACATCATAGCTATCGATGAAGCTCAATTTTTTCCGAAACTTAAAAAGTTTGTTGAGTTGTGTTTATTTGAAAACAAGACGGTCATCCTGGCTGGCCTGGATGGAGATTGTTTTCAAAGAAAGTTTGGTGAGTTATTGGACTGTATACCACTGGCGAGCGAAGTTACGAAGCTCTCGGCTCTGTGCATGACATGCAATAACGGAACCCCGGGTCCATTTACGAAGCGCACTGTCGATAGCAAAGAGCTTGAATTAATCGGTGGGAGTGACATGTACATAGCAGTGTGTCAAAAACACCTCTAAGCGCGACGCGCCTTCTTCTTCGCAGGTGAGCGCTTCGCGGGACCCCGTTTCATTTTCACGATGAGTGGCTTCGGGAGTTCGTTAGGGTACTTTTTAATATTAGTTGAATTAGCGGGTCTACGGGTCATGGGACTCACACCACGTTCCCTTAACCATTTCGATAACCCCCGAATATCGTACACAGCCTTAACTTTCTTATCTTTCGTATTCACATTCGTGATCAAAAAGGATCTTTTACTCGCAGGAATATTCTTTTTGTTTACGCTATCGAAATTTTTATTGTAAAACACGGCCACGTTTACATTTTTGGGGTGTTTGTTGTTCGTCTTGTTGTTGTTGTTGTTGTTGTTGTTGTTTCGGACACTTCTCGAAACTGGACTACCCATTTCGGGCATGTTATTATTATTGAGGTTTCGACGATTTCTGTTTGCAACAGTAGTGACCATTTATTATACGGTAATAATATTTTTTATCTTTCTCTGTATTTTTACGAGCTACGGTAAGATACACGGGTTTACCTCCTGACATTTTGTTGCAAAACATACGACAATCGCATCTGTGTATAGGATCGAACATCTGTTGTTTATTCGCGTAACAGCGTATGGGTAACATAATATCCTTTGAAAAGTATCTTAGTATTCGGTCTATGAATATCATATCAATTGATGGTACAAGATTTATCCGACAAAAACGCGAAAATTGCGATCAATGCGATGAGGAGGTACACGAAGATCTTCTCGTATCGCGGAAATAGTATCATACACGCGATCAATATACACGCGACGTGTATGTACACAAACTGTGTATACTCGTGTATAGCTCTCACGTATCTATCTAACGATACGGTTCCCGGAAACGATTTGAAATATGCGTCAGTTTTGACATGCGCGGTATAAGGTGATACATTTTTGAACACGCGTTCGTGTTCGTCGACTTTTATAAAATTGTATCGATCGCATAGTGCGTTGAAATTACGTTGATCGTCTTGACACCTCATATTAACCTCTTCTGTTAACATCTCACGAAGTTCCTTCACATACCCCATATACATACCGGCGTTGGCAGTTCCCTTATTTTTACATGTTCCGAATATAACACGAGTTAATAAACCTCCACTAAGTTCTGGATCCTTTGACAATAACACTCGACAATCGTACGATCTAAACGCTTCGTGCAACCCGGACATATCTCGTAGTATTTTAGTGTCGAATCCGTCTACGAATACTATGATATCGTCGTCATCTTTCGTTTTCATATATTCCAAAACACCCCTGGTTTTGTCAGAGTATCCACGCCATTTTGTTCCCCACCCTAAAACCTTAACCGGAACATCGAAATCGTTATTGACAAGTTCTTCTAACATACCCCGAGACACATTGGCGTATGTCACGACTTCCACGGACATATTTAAAATAACACAATATAATAAATGATAGGGTTATCGATACTCTTTATTATTTGGTTTTTTAATCACGGGAGTGCATGTTCATGTAAAAATTCCGGACATGTATGTGCACGAACTGAATTTTATGGATTTCAATACGGTCATCTTTTCTTTTACATGCTCGCGGGTCTTTTGTACCCAGATAAAATGAAATTCTGGTTGGGGATGGGTGTGTTATGGGAAGTGTTCGAATATTGGTTATCGTGTAACCCCAAGTTAGTTCGAAAGTTTGGTGGGTGCCTTACGCATTACGAAGGACGTGACGAGGGGCCACTGTGGTTTCGTAAGGTGTATGGGGGTAAACCTAAATATGAAAACTTCATAGATCGCATGTTCGGAATAAAGAATTCCACTGAACACACATGGCACTATTCAGTCGGTGAAAATCTGACAAATATCATTGGTTTTATGATCGGTCAGAGTCTCCTTCAATCGGGATCGAACCGATGACCTCGCGATTAACAGTCGCACGCTCTAACCAACTGAGCTATGAAGGAATGGTCCTCTCTACCTGAATCGAACAGGTGACAAATGGAACTACAGTCCACTGCTCTACCAACTGAGCTAAGAGAGGAAAGCTCCCACCAAGATTCGAACTTGGGGTGGTGGATTCAAAGTCCACAGTGTTGACCAACTACACTATAGGAGCGTCTCTTCCAATCGGGATCGAACCGATGACCTACAGATTAACAGTCTGTCGCTCTAACCAACTGAGCTATGGAAGAATAATGTTGAGAGTGGGATTCGAACCCACGCGTGCGAAGCACAGGCGATCTTAAGTCGCACCCCTTAGACCTACTCGGGCATCTCAACTCGTTTCTTGTCTAATTCATGGTTTATTCCTTTAAGTAATTTGAAATGTGCGAAATCTTAATGTAGTGTAAATATAAATGAAAGTCATTCTTCGTAACAGTCCCAAAAATGACAAAAAATTTAGGGCCACGTTCGACGATGGAAAGTATGTAGATTTTGGGGGTAAAGGGTATTCGGATTTTACGATCCATAAAGATCCTGAGCGTATGCGAAGATATCTCGCGCGTCATTCGCGTATGGGTGAAACCTGGACCAAATCCGGGATGCAAACGGCTGGTTTTTGGTCGAGATGGTTATTGTGGAGCCGCCCTTCGATGCCCGAAGCTAAAAAGTACATGACCAAACGCTTCGGAATTCAATTCGTTTAGAAGAAATGTTCAGTCCTATACATCTTCACGTCGTACGGAGACTGGTTACCTAAAACGGATACTTGGTTGTTGTCGTATAATTCCGGACAACCCAGGGTATCCATACAATCCCTACCGTTATGTGTAACGGGAATTGAATAAATTTGCTCACCAGACGTCGATGTGTAATAATTGTATCGATCCCTATGACCCCTGACTTCCTTTCCATACAGGGGTAGGGTTTCTCCACCAGAACCTGTCAATAATCCCATCTGCTGCACGTACCCGGGTTTATACTGTTTAATAGGAGGTCTCCTAAATTCGGGTTCAGTTTCGGGTACTCTATAATTGATAGGTGCCGGGATAGGGACTTGAACCTTCATAGCGCGTGCGCGATTTTCGCGGCGTTTCCTCTTTTCGTTATCCATAATATACTTCAAGTAGCCTATATAAATGGAAAGAAGTATGACAATACCGAATCCTATGGCATTCTGAGTCGAACGTTTCATTTATATAGAATTAGAAATTAAATGTAGCCATATATTATGGATAAGAAAAAATCGAAAGTGTCCGATAAAAAAGAACCTAAAGAACCAAAGATATGGCACCCACAACAAGAACGTATCTTAAAAACGTGGGGTGAAGCGTCGGCTTGTTATAGGTACATGAACAATCACGCGTATCTGATGTACAAGAAAATGAGTATGCGTTTTACCATACCGGTGATCGTTCTGTCTACAGTAACAGGGACTGCAAATTTCGCGCAGGGGTCATTCCCCCCGAGTATGCAATCTATGGTTCCTGCTATCATAGGTTTCATGAATTTGGTCGCGGGTCTCCTAGCCACGATCATGCAGTTTCTCAAAGTTAACGAATTGATGGAAGGGCACAGGGTGGCTTCGTTACAGTACGGAAAATTATCGAGAACGATTCGTCTGGAACTTTCCCTGCCCATAGAAGAGCGCAATTACGATGGTTCCGCTCTCATAGAATCGTCTCGTGCGGAGTATGACAGACTCATAGAACAATCACCTCCCATACCATACGAAATCATACAGGGATTCGAAAAGACATTCCCGAATGATTCGAAATTCTTCAAACCGGAAATAATGCATATACACCCGATTCAAACGTTTGTGAGCGAAGAAGATTTAAAGATGAATCTACGGAAAGACCTGGACTATTTACGGGGGCGCACCGCTGACCAACTACTCACGGATATTGTCATAAAATCTTCGACAGACGACGAGTCAGGTACACGACCATCAGAAATAGAATAATATTAAAGAGTGCGATACATGCTATGACAGGTATAACCGTTTTCTTTATCGGATTTATTACTTTGTTATATAAGATCTGATTATTAAAGAAAATATCTAAAGCTTCTTCGGTAAGATCATCTTTGATGGATTCCTTCATTAAAATAATACCACAAAAAAAGGAGCGACCCTTGACGCTCCACACTAAAGAGATTCAACTTCTCGAAAAATATATTTCAGAAGGAAAGAATGTGTTCGTGTGTGGGCCTACTGGTAGAGGAAAATCTTTTACTGTGTCACAAACGCTGATGGATAAAAACTTTATAGAGATACACGCGGATACGTTACATAAGAATCAGGTGACGTTCCATGATATATTGAAATCGAATTCGATCGCGTTACTGGATGGATACGATACGAACGTGTACTGGCAAAAGCAAATTGTCGATTACGTCTCGAACAACGGGTTGAATGTAAAGAATTCGTGTGTGGTGACGTCCACGTCCGTTCATGTACTTCCAAATTTCGAACTGATTATCATACCACGCCGAACACCCGACGAAATCGCGTCTCTTCTACCATATCACACACGTTCACGCCTCGCTGCGGAAAAATGTGATGGGAATATATTCAACTTTTACGATTACGTGCACAATTCTGACGAAAAGGATGTTTTCAAAACCTCGAAAGATGTCATCACGGATGTCTTATGCTCTATAGGAACTTTCGATATTTCACAAACGCTTCACGAACATGGACATGTATGTGATGTCGTACACGGAAACTATTTAGATTCTAAAGATCATTCGACGGTTGATATAATAAATTCGTTATCGAGCGCCGATGTGTACGATACCATAATATATAAAACGGGTGATTGGGATCTCATGCCATATTACGCTCTACACGCTGCAGCTATTCCCAAGATGCACATCGGCAAACCTTTACAGGAAAATACCATAAAAGCGGGTAGTTCGTGGACGAAATATGGCAATTACAAGATGCGTCTGAATAAATTGAAAGGGATACAGTCGAGAAACACGTCACGATTGAGTGTAGAAGAACTGGGTGTCGTGCGCCAGTACATGTCAAAGGGTGTGTTCGATCAAGCATTACACTATAAATTGACACCGAGCGATTTCGACGTCATGAATCACCTCGCGTTAGTAAACAAACTGAAACCAAACGAAGTAATGAAAGTTAAAAAGAACATGCGAAATTTGATAAATGAGTTCTGATAACGAGGACGAACACGAAGAGACGACTGAGGTGCGCACGTCGGGGTGCGACATTTACTATTATGGCGATATAGATCGCAAGAATGTCCTCAACTTTGTCGAAAAGTTCAAAACGTTAGAGGTTGATCTGCTCAAAAAGGCGATCGACCTTCCTGGGTACACACCTACTAT
>Ga0213862_10000299_pt1 | contig 21720 bp, 40 predicted proteins | sample PICome_7_FD_160092 | JGI IMG/M metagenome (GOLD analysis project Ga0213862, IMG submission 160092) | Coastal seawater microbial communities near Pivers Island, North Carolina, United States - PICO266 | ecosystem: Environmental > Aquatic > Marine > Coastal | place: USA: North Carolina... | reverse complement strand
ATTTACTTTTCTAATTATATCATCGATGAGGTTCATCAACTTACTATCTAATTTATCTAACAATAAACCAATCGCTTCGTCAGGTGTATTCACTTTTTCACCCTCCTGAACTTTTTTAATTACATTTTTAATTTGAAATACACACTGAGCAACAGCACCTTCCACGTTATCACAAAGACTGTCAGAATCTGCAAGACCGTTTAAGGTTTTAAACAAGTTTTCCATAACAGTTTTATACTTAGTGACCAACTCAAGGGCAGTAATTTTAGGGGGTCTATTACGAACCTTATCTCTTAAATCACCGATAAGACTTTCGTTAACAGAATACATGTTAAGAATGTCCTGTTTTTCAGACTCAGATATAATAACTCTTTTACTCATAATATTCTTTTATTATAAATACCACAAGAAAGAAAAAAGATAACCCACATTATCTTAAAGAGTCACTAAAGTAGGTCTCATAAGAAGTCGAAAAAAAATTTCCGGCGTCAGAACGAAAAAAATCACGACCGAAAGGTCGGAAAAAAATTTTTCGGTAACCCGGCATCAGAAAGAAATTAGTCTCTATACTTGTTAATGAAGTGTAATTTCTCCTCAGAAGTAGGTAATCCCTTTATTGCATCGTATAAAGTCTTACCATCTTCAATAACATAAGTCTTAGCCCATTTAATTGCCGCAGAAAAACCAGCTGAATTGTATTCGAATTTACTCATACCAATAAATATATCGAATTACAAAGGAATGTCTCTAATATACGGAACTTTTTCTCGGTCAGCAAAGATAAATTTGTCACTGCGAGAGATAATACATTCAGAATAGTTAACACAATCCCAAGCCCCCGCCTCAAACAACCTCCAACCACGAGGGGAGATAAAAAAATTGTTAACAACCAATTTCAAATAATCCCTGTATTCACCAAGATTACTATTTCCGGTGTACTTAACAATAACATCATCAAAAAACTTCTTACCCCAATGTATCTTACCCCCATGGAGATAAAAACATATGTTCATATTATTATAGTCCTTCTCCATAAAGACTAATTTGGACTTACTCGTACCTACAAGATACCAATCGTAGTTCCTACAAAAATGTTCGAATACTAAATGGTATAACTTAGTACTTTCTTTCTCTGTAAATTTCTTTTCTAATTTCATATTCTGTTCTTACGTAGGTGTAAACATACTCCTCTCTATGTTTCTTCTTCATACGAAGATACTCCTCATTGGTACGAGCTAAATCCCAATGTACTTTGAAGATTTCAGCAGATACTGCCTTATCACTAACCATACAATCTTCCTCTTGGGGGAGAACTTCCCATGACCCATCAACCTCCTTCCACTTAGTACCCGAAGAATGGTTAGCATAACGACGACTTCTAGTGAACCCCATATGGAGATACTTCTTAGCCATATCAGCACCTACGAAATCCTTCCCCTTAAGATACTCCAAAAACATACTGTATATCTTAGTAGCACTATCGTGTGCCAACTCAGGGGTCTTAAACCTCCAGTGGGGAAGTAACTCCCCCTTGTATGGTTCACAAATCAAAACCCCCTGTTGACCCTTACCGATAACATACCTACCAGGTCTCTCACGATAGTTAATATCGGGGGAGTATATTCGTTTGTATTCCTTGTCGTTAAACCCTACGTATGATGGTTTCTTCCTACTCATACTACAAATATACAAAAAATCTACGATTTCACTCGTAAAAACCTAAATTTTTTTATAAAATAGTGAGACCAGGAAGTAGCGAACCCCTGGTCTCTGTTCCGAGAACTATCCCGGTCCTAAGATGTGGTCTTCAAACCACAACATCTTTAAATAAATTTAGTTAACAGGTATTGGAGTACCTACAGGATATGGAAACCCTTCTTTTGCCGCAGTAACAGAAGTCATACCTGAATCTACAGGAATTGCAAATCTTAATGGTACTGCAGCTTCATTCAAAGGTCCATAACACTTTGACAAAATTATACCATTATCAAGAGTATCTATTATATCACATGGCATTGCGAACATATTACTCATACTCGTACTTGGTGAATTTGTATCAACAATAAATTTACGATTAGTTGGAGGTAACCATTCCCATCCATTGGTTTCAGGATTAAATTGTGGTACGGTATCATTTGATGTAAAGAACCAAAAGAACGACCATGTTGTTTCATCGGTACCATCAGGAGTTTGTTGATTCTCTTTTACATTGAATTCTCCCCATGTTCCACTTTCACCTTCCATAGCCAAATTGGAGATTGATAGTCCGTTCATAACAGGACAAATTGCACAACCTTCATCGAACTCAGTTCCTTGTACAGTTATTTTTTTACCTGTAGGTACTGCACCTGATGCCCCACAGAAAGAGAAAGAACCTTCATGTAATACGACAATTTGTTCAGGTTCTGGAGTACACCCAAATAAGAATGTAGCAGATAGTAAAGTTAATAATAATTTTTTCATTTTAATTTTGATAATAGGAATTTATTGATATAAGTATATCAATGAACTTTATTTAATAAATGGTACTATATCAATATACCTCATATTCGCATTCAGCCTCCTATCTTTAAAATATGTGAAGTGTATCTCAGAAAGCTTACCTGCAATGTCACCCTTCAATCCCATACTATCTATACCCCTCATTCCTTTACATCTTTCCTTTAATGATATTTTGATTTTAGGAGTGATGTATTCATTGAACCTATCATTCATTCTTTTTTCAAAGTCGTCTTTGGGATTGTCAACCGCCAACGATTCACCACCAGAAACAAAACCATCGAATTCAATCTTATCAATACATCTATGTACTGAAGGTAACATGTACTTCACAAGTAATCCGTATTTTTCTTCAAAGTCCTCCATAACGATAAATACCAAGTAAAATAAAAACCCCTCCTAATTGGAGAGGTCTTTTACTGCTTCCCTATTTTTCTTATAATCTATCCTTTCCTCGATTCTTTCACGGTCATAATACTTTTCAACTTGCTCCAATCTCCATTTAACATCCCCTAACTCTTCAATAATCTCATTTTCGAAATCTACCTTTGGTTTGTTTAGTTGTTGAGTTATGATTAGAGCGAGTTCCATACACTCTTCAGCTAACTTCTTATGTTCTCTTATAACCCTACCTACTTTCATTGTTTTACCTTCGTCTTTTTTTTCATGTATTTCTTTAGCTCTTTACCGTAAACTTTACGATATCCGAAATCTTCCATACGTTTCTGTTTCATTGGAAAACGACTAAAGTTCCCCATACCATCCATATCCATTTCATCCGCATTATTGGATAGGTTTTTAAAATCCTTTTCTTGTTCTTTATGTGAACGATTAATCATAGTCAACAACCCCAACATATAGAGGATGAAAATAACTGACCCAACTGTGAACATTACAATTTGCATGACTATTACTTTTTGTTGTTATAGTAATCGTTTCGACGTTGACGAATAGTAGTCGCCATACTCAAGATTGATGGAACCCAAATTCCAACAAAGATACCTTCGAGTTGATACCCCATAAACCACAAGGTTACGGAATACAAGAATGACACAAAGGCAAGGATAACGGGATAATAGATTTCCCAAAATGTGATTAGTTTGTTTTTCATACCACAAAGATAAGAAGAACTTCCCAATTTCTCAAATTTTTTCTGGAAATTTCCAGATAGGTTTTTACCCCTTTTTCAGAAAGAGGGTCTTGTTCTCAGAGAGAATGCCAAGGCTTAATCCAATAATTAAAAAATACTCTTCTAAACTTTTTCATTGTATAATTAATCATGCGTTAGTTACTTATTTTAGACTTAATGAATGATATCTAATACCAAATAAATATCCATATAATAAAAAACCCCTCCGTATTGGAGAGGTTTAAACATTTATTTCAGAGATTATATAAAACCTTGTATTTTGTTTCCACCTAACGAGATATATGTATCAATACCAAGATGGTGATATAATATCTTAAACATCATTACAACTTCATTTCTTATACCTTTATCTTCAATCTTATTTACTGCTTGTATAATCGTATCTTCACCATATCTATTAAGTAATTGTTCTAACCTCGATATATTGTTTTCACTATCAAGATTTATAATTTTGAAAACGTTTTTAATCGAATCATCAATAGTATTATTATTAATAATATTATTTAAATGTTTACCGTATACCGAACGAACATATTTTAAAAACATATGAGGTTTTTTTGTGGCAACAAAATAATACATATCGTTACCACTAGTACTACACTCCCCACCTTTTTTACTTAAAGAGAGAGCATGACCAGGAGATGGGACCACCTCATAAATTTCTAATAGTGAATCACAACTTACCCCTTTACTTAATAACTTTTCAATAAGGTTACCACCAGCAACATTATTAATTACTTCTTCAGTTAGATTAGGTATAATTCCCTCTAAAGATTTGTCATCTATTTGACCACCTTTTAGTAGTTCTCCCAATTGACTTGAAATATCAACTTCATTTTGTTCATTAATCAAACCATACATCTTCTGTATGTTTAATTTTTCATTCTCTGATAAAATAATTCTTTGTCCCATAGTAATATCGTTTTCCAATAAATACCAAAATTTTCCAAAAATTTTTATAAACAATTTTTTCAGGATTCCCATGCAAATTTCATTTATGGTATTGACCCCCCTTTTTGACCCCAAAACCCCCCAGGGGGAGGGGGGATACGGGAGGGTATACAGGGGGGGACCCCCATAGGAGGGGGTATATAGGGGGGTTCTTAGGTAAAGTCCAAATGGGTCCCCCCTTAGTGTATGTTGTTCTATGGGGTTGATGTCAGGACAACTACATATCCAAATATCTTAGGGGGAAGTTATCAACAGACAATGTGTCAGGGTATAGGCTTACAAAAGAATGTTAAGTGTCAGGTTATATGTTGACAAATAATGGGGGGATTATTTGGTAGTGTCAAATATTATTCGTATCTTTGTTATGGTGCTCTAAAGTTTCTTGGGGGAAAAGTATAAGGCAGGTTGGAGTATACTCGGTCCCCCTTCGGTTACAAACTTAATGCTAAGATAGGGAATTCTTTTTTAATACACAACTTGTTTCTTAATTATTTTTGCCGTATATTTGTATTGACGCTTCAGAATTAGATAGGGGGAAAAATAAAGCATCAACACAAAGTTACGGCGAATTAAATTAATAACCAAATATTTATTGTTAAATTATTCTATATGTCCACAGATTATTTCAACACTCTCCCCTCAGGTTACATTGAATATGTTGATAAGTTGATGAAGAACTTAGTTGTCGGTAGTCACAAAGCTCCTGAGTGGTCAGATGATTGGGACATACGTTTGGATGATATGAAAGGTAACCCCGTATTCTCTATTAATGGTGAAGAGAGTTACCCCATATATAGAATCAATTATTCCAACCCCGCTTTCCTATTCAATATGATTCCCATGGGTGGTGAAGGGGAACAACTCGAATTCATCGTTCAAGTCTATGATAAGTACAACATTGAAAGACTCGTATATGACTTCTTCGAACGTAAAAACCAAGACATAGATATCCTTGGTAAGAAGAAGGGGTTTAATAGATGGACTCCCTTTAGTTTATAAAGGGTTTTTATTCACAACCTTTGTTAATAAAATTACTTATCCACACTCCCTAAGGGGAATTGTTGATAACTTTTTATGTCATTTTATTTGGATTTGTCAAAATGTCATGAAGACTTTACACACGGCACAATCCTTTTGACGGGTTTTGGTAGTAGTTTACCCCCTCATATTTTCCTGCTAAAAATAAATAAATCGATGATTTCATCGGCAGAATCCCCACTTTTCTTTGTTTTCCCCTTACTGTATATGTCTATTTAGAGGGAGATAGAAGGGGTATATAATTTCCAGACAAAAAGGTACATTACTATAGGGGTAGCGGTGAGACGAAGTCCTTAAATCCCCTCCAACGTTCTCCTATCGATAATTTCTTATAGAACCCCAACGTAAAGACTATGAATTTAGACTTTCTTAAGTGGTAAAATGTGGTAGAAAGTGGTGTTAAATCCGAAGGATTATGTTATACTTATGAGTACATTTTCGTATATGGTTTTCCTTTTAGAAAACCCCTTAGTATGTATGTCTCTAAAGTCTCTGAGGGGAAGACTTCTTAGGTTATTATGGGGGGAATGTAACTATGAACGATACATAACGACCCGTGTATACGGGGAGTGGTCTACGAAGTAGAATGTATAGTGAGTAGTTACATTTACTCCATAATAATATTATTATATATTTGTTTTACTAATGAAGTAAAAGTTATGTTGAAGTATTTTATAATCTTACTGAGTGTGTTTGTCTTTGTATACATTATTGATGAAATAAAATATGGGGATTAGTATGATTAATATCATTTACTGTTAGTATTAGTATTTGATATTTATTGGTATGAGTAATGTTGTTCTTATATTAGTTAATATCTTATTGTATCTTAGTATTGGGTATATTCTTTTTTATCTTATTATGAATGTCTTTATCCACCTCATTTTTAAGGTAGAGTATAAGTGGGAGTTTAGTGATAGTGGCTGGCCTAAATTGGTTAGGAAATATACTAAGAGATATTGATTTCTCCGTTTAGGTAATATATCTTTGTGGTAATAAAATTTTAATACAATGAGTTTATTTATTTCTTTTGCTATCGGTTTTATTGCAGGTAGTTTATTTGTTACTTATGTCCCCACAAAAGAGGAGCGTAATAATCGTAAAACATATAACAGTAACGATAACTAATATGTTTTTGGTTAGTATTGTTTGTTCTTCCCTTTTCTTTCTTATGGTCTTAAAAAAGATTGTAGAATATTATAGTAAAAAATGATAAGGTTTATTCGTTATATTTCTTTTATCTTCTTTGGTGGTGTTCTATCATATATCTTTGGTAACCACCATGAGTTTTTTGGTATTGATGAATCTACCGCTATGTGGTTATCTACTATATCTTTACTTTTCTTTGTTATTGGTATATTTGGTGTAATGGCAAATTACCATTGGAAAGGATATTGAAGAAGTGTAAAGAAATATGGTGGAGATTGACGGCGTGGTTAATTCATTTGTTCCGTGGGTAATCTTTCATGTGGTGGCTGGTGACAAATCCCCTACCCCTTTTTTAATCTCCCCACCTCTTACACAGTTTGTTGTCTATTACTACTGTGTTGTCATTAATATTGTATTTGTCGAGTATTTCGAATATAAGGTTTTCTATATCTTCTTTTGGTATGTTTAAATCACCACACAAAGAACTATTAGATTCTATATCTACAGTAATTTTCCCCTCTGATTCCCATTCTGTGGGATATACTCCGAAACTATATAGACCGTAAAAGTAATCTGATGTCATATCTAAATTGTATTTTGATATGATTTCTTGTACAATCTCTTCTGTTATCGATTGGAACTTTACTCTCATCTCCGTCCATTTCTTTTCGTCTGTTGAATCCCAGTCATAATACGCTTCGATAACTAAGTTTGGTGCCCCTAAGTATTTTTTGATATCTTCTATATTCGCCGCTTTCCATATCGTATCTACATAGTGTGGGTCAAAATTTGGTGATGTCGGATTTACCTTATCTAAATCAGGTTTGATTTCTATCGTTACGAGTGTGGCTCGCCTATCTTCTCTATTAGCAAAATACGCGTTGTTGTGACCTAAGTATGCTTCGAAATCTAAAATCCCTTTCGCATATAATGTACCGAACAGTTTCTTTACCGCTTCGAATAGTTGTACTTCCTCTTTAGAATATCCTATATCCATATGTTATAAATACATACTTTTTACTAAATTGTGAATATTGATTTATAACAATATATTATTACATTTTGTATATATTTGTAAAACAATTATGAGATTCATTTTAACACCCCTATTTTTCATTTTCTCTCATATGGTGGCTAGTTGTCAGTTGTCATTGGATTCATTGGTTACATCCCCTTTGTATGTCCCTAACTCAGTCACTTTTGACCACGATAACATTAACGATGGTTGGAGGGCGGAAAGTGTTGTCGAATGGGATGAATATGAAGTCCTAATTTTTAATGGTTGGGGTGAGTGTATTTGGATGAGTAATGATATTGAGGAGTGGTGGATTGGTGACCATCGTATTCATGGTACTCACTACTCTCGTGACGGAATGTATATGTATAAAATTTCCGCACGAAAAGGATATGATTATATTAATAAAGTTGGAACTATATACGTTATTCGATGAGTGAAGTCTATGAATCTATTCATGAATCGTTCGCTCTGTCCTTGATAGTGTGTTCTATCAGTATTTCATTGTCCGCAGTTGTGTTGGTTATGGTTTGGATGTTTGCTCGAAATAAAGAAGAGTTTTACTATAAAGGAAAGAAGGTTCAGGGTTACGAAGATTATCACAAAAGACAAAAGAAGAAATCTGTCTGACTGTGGCTGGTTCAAAACCCCCAACCCCCTTTTTATACCCTGATTTTGATTTTTATAGTGTAAAAGTTTTTGTTTAATGTTATCTTTAAACTTCTATACAAATATTTATAGTAATGAGAACACAACTTACAGTACGAGAAAACTTTACTATTGAATCTATCTTAGATGAAGCAGAAAATAGTGGTACAATTGATAGACATGAGATTGTTAAATTAGCTGATAAGATATATCAAGAAACTGATGTACCGTTAGTTGATGCGTATCAAATAGCTTTGAATAAAAAGTTAGTTTAATTATCACGTCTTCCGTATATTTATCGTTAATGGAAGACAATCTATCAGAGAAGTACGAAGAATCAAAAAGAATTAAACTATTGTTTGATGGTTTGTTCTTTAACAAGATGGGTTTATCTTGTGATGTCGTATATCTACCCTCCATTTTTCAACATATAGTTATTGTAAATATTGATTTATCGAAGATGTATCCATCTCTTGGTGGTAATCCTGATACGATTGAAGAGCTCAAGAAAGGTGGATTCCACAGGGATTTAACCAACTCTTTGAGGTATATTGATATCTTACCTATGGATGTTTATCCATATCCTGTGTTCTCCCTCGATAATAAAGGTTTTGATGATTTGGATAAGATTAGAGATGGTGTATTAAAATCTTACGAAGAAGTGAAAGGTGAGATTGGTCATTGTCTAACTGAAGTTGATGTTGAATGGGTTCCTGATTTGGATACTATTTTAGGTCGAGACACAATGGACGCAATCGATGAGTATATAATTAACTTAGATGATGACATATCATTAGCCTACAAACCATATTTATATTTCATGTATGGTCAAGGTAAGTGTGATGATATAAGTTTACCGTCAGCTTATAAAGTGATTGACGATATAAACCCTGATGTAAAATACATGAGACCTGAAAGAATTAAGAAATGAGAGATTTAATTAAAAAAATATTAAGAGAAGAGTCCGAATCTATGGACATGATGTATTTTTGGAAAAATAAACCCGATACTGAAGAAATGGATGACTTTATGTGGTACATGATAGATTACGTAGATTATCCATATGATGGTAATTACAAAAGAATTAAAACTTTCATAAAATCTTTAATAAGGTATGGATTAATTGGTGTTGATTTTTATCTTGAAATGTACAGATGGTTAAATCGTAGGTTAGGTGAAATATCTACGGCAGAAAAAGATTTTCAGTTATCGTTAGACTATGTCGGTGGTGACGACTCATATAGTGATTGGAAATGGCACGTTCTGTCGTTAGGTAAAGAAAATTTTGAAAGACTAAAGGAGGGTAACGATGATACTATTGAATTTGTAGAGTCTATTCAACCTATAGAATCTTTTAATTACGCATGGCCCCATCCATACGACTTTAGACGTGATTAACTATCCTGAAAGTACATGCGGGTCTGCCGTTAATTAACGGCATCCCGTGTTCATCATAGGTAATCGTTTTTACCTTTGTCTTCTTATTCTTAAATCTTCCTGTTAGTATTGTATCACCAACCTTTACATTCAATTTAATCATTTGGACATAGATGACCTTGGGATGGATTTTAGTAGTTCGTCTCTATCTTTAATCCATTTCTTTATGAAATCTTTGTCGTTCGCGAACTGCTTCCAAATATAGAAGTCTTTTATGTCTGTGAGTAGTAATCCAATATCTATTCCTTCTTGGTCAATCATCATATGAGTTTAGTGTTTTAACAATATCTTTATGTGGTGTTATTTCAATTTCGTAGTGTTCTGTTGTATCATCCCCACACGACAATACATAGATATGTCCACCTACAGTAACTGTTATAGCAGTAACCATACGTTCTTTCTGTGATACATCTGTGACAAGATAAACCAAATCACCAATATCATATGTTGTGGTTATTTTCATGATTACAAGTTCATTCCTTCCAAAAAGGAAATTGTACTTTTATCTCTCGGCGTCTTAGTCTTCTTTGACTTAAGATATTTGAGAGTCTCCTTCAGTTCATCATTTTTACTCTTGGGTTTTACTTCTCCAACCTTTTCGAAAGGTGTTGTTGTTTCAACCTTTTTATCATTGTTTTTATAGTATACGTTAGGGTAATAAATCATCTGATATACTTTAGCCGCTCGTTCAGCATTAAAGGTGGTCAGATAGATGAACATATAACGGAGAATTTCTTTCATAAAACAAATATACGAAATATAACCCTTAAAAAAAAGTTCTCTACAATTTTTTTTAAGGAGAACTTTTACCTATATTTGTAAAAAACAAATCACATGGACATCATCATTGCACTCATCGTAATCGGACTCATTTTCAGTTTTGGAAGTTCAGTTTTGGAAGGTATCTTTTCCGCAGTATCAGGCGGTGGTAAGATTATCGGTTTCTTCATCGGTATTTTCCTTCTCTACCTCTTCCTCACTGGTGGATGTAGTTAAATACTCTTCTAATTTCTCAATACTAATCTTTTGAAATTCGTTCTTCACTTCCGTGATGTGACTTTCATCAAGACCCATGTATAATTTGAGGGTATCTACAATTTGATACATATCCGCATCACCAACTAAATACGTATTTTGACTAATTGGTTTTGTATTCCATCCAACTTTAGCTTTTCTAAATGTAACATAACCTTCTTGTCCTCCCACTCCTTGAAATGTGACTTGATAGTTACCTTCAATCTCTGTCACAATAGTTTTGAAATTTTTATCTAAAAACTCTCTAATTACATCCATCCTAATAAAATATTAATTACAATAAATAAGTTTGTTATGACAGCTTGAAGTACAATGAGCGTTCTGATAATTGCGACTTTGTCACTGTACCAATTATCTTTTTCGTTTGCTTTTGAACCTAATGACTTAGCCCAAATTGCCCAATATTTTCTGATTCTATCGTTCATTGCATTAATTCGATACAATAGTAATCAAGTTTTTTTGTTGAGTCAATTATAATTCTTTAATAAATCCATCCTCCATATTCCTATCAAATAATTTTCTGTATTTGTCGAATGTATTTTTGTCTGAGAACTTAACCCTTCTATCTATATCACCATAATACTTTTTTAGATTTAGAAATGGCATAACTATAAACCTAAAGAATTCATATGTGTCCTCTTCATTGAAGTTTATGTACTTAAACATATCGAAGTAATTAAAGTTGGGTACAAAACCATATTCTTTTATGAATATTCCAATGATTTTATCCTCAGCAGGGTCAAAATAAATACGTTCTCCTTCGTCTTCTGAACGTTCATTTTTATACGTAATAAACCTGTCTTTGAACCTCGTTAATTGGTCTTGAAGTGGTTGTGGTAATTCTTTAAACTTAAACATTATCTCATATTTTTTTCACAGATTGAGTTTTGATACCTAAACCCGCTCTCAGGTATTCCATTTCGTTCAAATATTCCATCAACAATCTCACTTAGTTTATCACAATCAATACCATTATCCATAAGTCTACTGTCAGTACCAAAACCTTGTGTTAATGGATATGAATACGCTAATATAGTTGTGTCTGTTGGGTAATCAGGATTATCATTCAACTGTATCATTATTAAGTATTCTTGAAGTAAATTATAAGGTATGTTGTATTCATTAGTTAGAATATTCATCAGTTCGTCGTGACAATTTTTGGTAACTTCTTTGACATAATCATTGTTTATATATGCGTAGTATTGTTTCGTCGCACCTACTCCTCCATGTGGTGATAATCCCGCGTAACGTAATACATCCTCAACTTTGTGTTCTATTTCATGAACGACATTCTTATAATCTTCATCGTAAGTAGGTGAACCTTTGAACTGTTTGTCTATATCAATATAGAATTGTAACAAGACATATGGGAAGTAGTCACTATCCACAACATGAAAATCGTGTTTGACTTCTACTCCCTTAAAAACTAAAGATTCCAATACTTTTTCAAGTACGCCTATCGATGATTGTAATCCTTCTAATCTGTTCTCGTCGTCTGTATCGTCGTAACTCATCCTATCTCTTGTGTAAAATATTCATGGAATAAATCCTCAACTCTTCTATCGTCAGGATAAAAATTGTCAATATACATTGTTTCAAGATTATGATAACTATCATCATAGTCTCTCATTTCATTCAAGAAACAAACAAAATTACTACACTCTGAAAATAAATCAAAATCTTCATACGTACCATTTGTGTAATAATCGTGAACTATATCGTTTAAGAATCTGTCTATTTTTATTGATAATAATCGTCGACCCTTACTATCTTCGTCAAACTTTATATCATCAGTTTTAAAATAACTTTTAATATCACTCATTACCCTTTCAAATACCTCATCTTCTGAAGCCTGTCTATAAGACCAACTATATATGTTTATAAGTTCTTGTAACAAGTCACTATCTTTCAAATCATAAAAATCAAAGGATTCTTTACCCATCATTTTAGATAATTTATTTTTCTCTTCATCGTTTAGTATATCCTCAATTTGATTATTTTCAATTTCAGGAAACCAATCTTCGAATAACCCCTCTTCATCTAATATACTTGCTAAGTAATCAGGTCTAATGATATTAGCCAAATCTTGTTTATCTAAAAGAAGTCTGCCGTCATCTACTATATCATACCTAAAAAGTTCTCTTATTTCATTGATGATATATTCAGAATCTTCGGTATATATTAACTTCATTCCAAATTGTTCACATCCAACAGACGACGCCAAATCTAAAAACTTAGACCTATCTTCTAAATAATTATTATCTAAAATATACTGTAAGTACTTTTCACAATCTTCATTAAAATAGTTTTGAAAAAACTCTATGTCGAAAACATTATTACTATAACTTTCGAGTAGTTTTTTCCTGTCAGTCAACAAGACTTTTATTAGACCTTTTTTTCCTTTGTTTTTCACTTATATTTAAGTATATGTAATAAATATTTATAAGATATGATTATTTCCTCCTACCTTGAATTAATTTGTTTGTATCTACTATTTGGTACGATTATTGGATTTTTTTTAGAACGTACAATTCGTTGGACAGGTGAGGGAGTTTCAGGTGTCGAACGTTTTTGGTTAATTACTTTATGGCCGATAATGATATTAGCGTTTATTTATTATTTTTTTGTTGGATTATTTGGTTCAGATGAATAGGTTTTATATTATCATATTATTTTTATTAGTTCCTCTTACATTGTTTGGTCAGTCGGAAAAAGACGAAAAGATAAGAAAAAGAAGTGAGCGAAATAACCCAACTCCAGTATATGTCGAGCCAAGTCCTGTGTTTGTACCCTCACCAATACAAACACCAAATTTTTACCCCAACAATAACTTTTACTCTCCATGGAATCCATATGTACCTTACCGAAGAAGAAATGTAAGTGGGTATTATGGTGATAATTACTATGGAGGAAACCCAACAACAATTAATATAAAAGGGAGATTAGGTTTTACTTTTAGTCCTAACACACCATCGTCAGTTGGTCTATATGGAACCTTAGGTGGTGAAACGTTTATTTATTTATCATACGAAGGTAGTAGTCAGTCTGAATATGAACACTACGATAATATCACGTTTGAAGAGGTGATGAGTTGGGAAGATGAGCAGATAGATACTTTTGAGGAATATCGTTCTTTTTCTGTTGGTATTGGTGGTAAACTATTTAAGTCTTTATCTCAATTTGCAGGTGTAAATCTTAGTACAAAACAAATTGATTTAGTATTTTATGATGAGTTTTTAGTTCTTTCTTCAAATGGAGAATACAGTATTACAGATAAAGTTGAGGAAGACTTTAATCTCATGTATGGTTTACTATATGATTATGAAAAAGTGACTTTTGGTTCTTCTATATACTTTTTAGGTGACACTCGTTTTAATGTCAGTATTGGAGTCAATTTTTAAAAGTGATAATTAAATATTTTACACTCAGGATTCAATCTAGATAAATCAGGAAAAGTAACGTTACCTATATCGTTATTATTAATGTGGGATATGTGTAACTCTGTAAAAAATTCACAAAATCTTTCGTAAGTTTTTTTTCCTCCTATGCACCACTCACACTCATAATAATAACTGTCTGAATGGTCTCTTTTATCTACAATTATTAATTTTCTATTTCTTAGTGGTGGTAATGATTGTGCTGTTCTATAACCTACAAGTAATTTACAGTGTTCTGTTAGTTTTTTAAAATGTAATAAATCTTTTTTGTTATTCCAAAGTAATTCATCATTTATCCCAATAAAACCTAAATTATTAACCGCTACTATTGCTTTCATATCTCTTCAATTCTTTTGGCTTTGTCATCAATCACTAAATCAAAATGTGGTTTAGGATTTGGACTCGTTCCCGTAACTAATTCGTGAAATTTACATCCCCAACCTGTTAGTTGGTCCCATGTATAATCCGTATAATCTTTTTTAGATACTGAACCTCTCGCAGTCCAATACACTATTTTCCAACCCTCCTCATATAGTTTATTTATCTTATCGATATTATCTTCAATGGGTATTGATAAATCATATCTACGGTTATTGTTATCTTCGTAATAACAAATAGTCTCGTCAATATCTACGAGTACTACTTTTTGCTTACCTTCTTCGGTAAGTCTTTTTGCATTGTGAAATTTCATTTATTTCAGCTTTTAAAATTTATATCTCATAAGGTGACTCACTAAAAGTTACTTCTTTTAAAGTTGGGCACTCTTTGACTAAGTACTGTATGATAAACCCTTTAAATAACCTTTTATCATTGAAGGTTAATAAGTTTCCATTTTCCTTTAGTCTAAAAGTCTTCACTTTCTCTAGTACGTCAATCTTATTTATAATTAGTTTGTTTACACCATTAATATTAATTCCTTTCTTTAAATCGTTTAAATCTAACCATCCAATTTGTCTTGGTCTACCTGTAGTTGCCCCAAATTCATTTCCAACTTGTCTAATTAAATCAAAAGTTCTTGATGGTTCTTCAAATTTTTTATTACCAACATAAGTTCTGTATGCCTTAGCGATACCATGTACATCTCTTACGGTTTGGTATGGTACTCCATTTTGTAGAGCACCTGCAACTGTACAATGTGAAGATGTAACATATGGATAATCTCCCCAATCTATATCCAACTCAAATCCTTGTGCTCCTTCAAAAAGTATTTTAACCTCATCTTCTCCGTGAAGTTCGTCATACATATCAATAACATAATTAAACACCTCTTCACAATCTTCTGCTCTTAATCCTGTTCTGTTATACTTTTCTCTATATGTTGGTCCGTTACCTGTCTTGGTTGTACCTATCTTTGTGTCTTTGGAGTCTTCTTCTATATATTCATCTTTAGTGATATGAACCCTTCTATCTATTAATAGATTATCTCTTACTTTGAATCCTCCTCTTTCTAATGTTTGTATCTCTTCCTCAAGTTTTGATGGATTTACTATACATCCAGGTCCAATTATGGATTTAATTCCGTATATAACTCCCACAGGTATATAGTGAGTTACAAATTTGTTTCCATCGTGGTATATGGTGTGACCTGCGTTTCCACCTCCATTGTATCTAATTACGTGAGTATACTCATCTTTTGTTGATGCTAAAGCGTGTGCGACTTTTCCTTTTCCTGTGTCCCCAGCTTGAAGGTCCACGATAATATCAGCGTATTTAATCATATAATTAAAAGTTGTATAATTTAAAATGACTAATTAAACCATCTTTACAAAGTAAATGTTTTAAAGAAACACTATCTTTAATCTCACCACAATAAGGTAAAATTACTATTTTATTTTCTTCTAACAAGTCAATAAAATAATCAAATTTATGTTTTAACTCACTAACTTTTTGAATGTCCATACCGGGTTTTGAACCAAGATATAAGTTCACATACTTACCAAAATCATTTTTTAATATATCTTCAATCAAATCTAATTCTGAACCTTCTATATTAAACCTTAGTATGTTATAAGAACTCTCATAGTCGATAACATTTTCTTTTACCCATCTAACAAAAGAAACGCATTTGGTTGTTACTGTTTTATTTCTATTAACACCATTTTTTGTTATAAAAACTGAGTTCCCTTGTCCTTCATAATGACCATCATTAATAAATAAATCTATATTTTTCCCGTAGTTATCCTCAGTGCTTATAGCACCATTTATTATCTTTACTCTATCATTATTAGAGTATTTACTGTATAAATTTTTACAATAATCAGGATGTGCTTCAAAACCATATATTTTATAATCAACCAAATCGCCTACTTGGGATATGAACATGTCTATCTCTTCTCCCTTATAAAGACCTAAATCGAAGTAATTAACTTTTTTCATTTATTTTAATATCTACTTAATTATAATATTTGTAAATAATTAATCAAGTATGTCACATCCTTTATTACACGCAAAATCTTCAGTTAAAAAGTTCGGTGGAAAGGTAGAAGACTACATTGATATTCACAATTGGTTCGATGAAACCAAGTCATGGATAGCACATAGTTACCACAGAGCGTTTAGACACCATTCAGAGGGTATATTTGAGTGTGAAAAGGTGTTCGGTGAGTCATTTATCAACTCAGATGATAAAGTAGTTTATACACGTTATGTGGGAGAACAACATGTAAAAGAAGATTGTGCAAATACTATACCATCAGCTAAGGATTGGATTGACGCGCTTAACAAAAAAGAAAAACCTATGTGGATGACTCGTAGTATGAACTTAAAGTTCGATGACTAATATTTATTAACATGAAAGAACAAAACGAATTAAAGGTAGTATTAAATATATTTCAGAAGTTCTTAGAACTTAATAAATGTAAAAAAATCATGATTGACGTAGATGGTTACGACTTAAATGTCCGTGATGAAAGGTTTATGTGTAATGGTCAAAGGGTTAGCCCACCAATCCCAATCGGGAAGTTTATTGAAAGTTTCATGGAGTCCATAGATGCTAGTGGTGATTTAGATAGATATAGTGAAGATGGTGACCAAGAAATATATAACTACGAATTCGTAATAGATTCAGAAAACAAACAAGTGTCTATTCTTGGTAACTATAGTGTTTATAAAGTTGAGGAAACCCAGATGACTGAATTGTACGCTAAGGATATGGACGATGAAGAGTTTTCAAACTTCTTCAAAAAACTAAGAGAAGAGGGTGACTTTGAATTAGAGGTTCAGTTCGAAGGTGGTGGTGACTCAGGATGGATTCACGATACAGGTGAGACAAGAAAAACTGACTATTTTCCTGTACCTCCATTTATAATGGAAACAATGTACCAAATGTTAGAAGATTACCCTGGTTGGGAAATTAATGAAGGTTCACAAGGTGAATTTACTTTTGAATCCTCAGGTGGAAAAGATAGATTAACTCTCTACATGAATATGAATACTGAAGAAACTGCTGAAGAGTTAATCTATCAATTTAATTATTAATTACTCAACGGAGCCTTAATTGTCGGGTGAGACTCATAGTTATTAATTTTATAGTCAAACTCACCATTTAAAATATCTTGACTTAACAAACTAAGTTTTGGTAGACCGTAAGGTTTTCTCTGAATTTGCTCTCTCGCTTGGTCGATATGGTTGTTGTATAAGTGTACGTCACCTAAGTTCCCTACTAAATCACCAGGGACCATACCGACTTCATCTGCTATAATTTCCAATAACATAGCATAAGACGCAATATTGAAAGGTAATCCTAAAAAGGTATCTACACTCCTCTGATTCCACATAAGTGAAATCTCCCGTCTCGGAATACCGTACATGTCCATATGTTCATGGAAGTAGTCACTTGAACGACTCATAGGATTTACACTATTATTATGTATATCAATACGCTCATCCAAATTTAATTCTCTAGTATAAACTTGAAAACCGTAATGACATGGTGGTAATACCATTTTATCAATATCACCAGGGTTCCAAGCGCTAACCATAAGTCTTCTTGAATCAGGATTGTCTTTAATCTGTTCAATTAAGTTTCTAATTTGGTCTACGTTTGATTTTACATTTGGGAAACCTTCCTTGTCTGTTAGTTTGTGGTCATATTTATCCCACATTTTCCATTGTTTACCATAGACAGGACCTAACTCACCATACATCTCTGCGAAATCATCGTCAGTCTTTATTTGCTCAATAAATTCATCCATGGGTAGATAGTCAACATCAGTTGCGAATACATTCTTTAACTTATAGTTTTTGTACGCATCACCGTTCCATATCTTACAGTTATTTTCAACTAAATAACGAATGTTTGTGTCACCTTTCAAAAACCATTTAAGTTCTGTCATCAATGATTTTATCGCCATCTTTTTAGTGGTTAGAAGTGGAAAACCATCTTTCATGTTGTGACGTATTGTATACCCAAAAATAGACTTAGTACCAGTACCTGTCCTATCTTTTTTATCTACACCATATTCCAATATGGTCATCAATAATTCTTGGTACTGTTTATCTAAATTATTCATAAAATTACGTTATTAAAATCTTCTTTATTAATCATAACAAGTTCGCCTTTGTATTTTCCATAGATATCAAACTCATACTCTTCAATTGATTCGAAGTATTTTAACTTGAACTCTCTAACCTGTACATAATCACTTTCATTTGCTTGTCTCATTCTAACAGTTTGTAATTTTCTTACGGCATCATTAAGAGCCATATCTAGCGCATGACTTTCGTCGAATTCTGATTCTTCCATAATTTTAAATTGATTTTAATTTATATTATTCGTGTTCAAATTCAATAATTGTACTACTGATTGGAACTCTGAATAATGGTGCATTTTTATCATTGAATGATTGTCTTTGAAGTACTTCATAGTAATCATCATGTGTCTTTATTGTAACCACATTTTCGTAATGTTTTGTCACATCTCTATATGTAAAATCGAGTGTGTGGTTTGCAGTGTTGAATTTTAATTCTATCATGGTATTGTAAATTTTTAATTGTATATAATAAAAAACCTTTCCCTCAATTATAAGGAAAAGGTTTATAGATTTCAAGTTTACTTAACTTAATTTCCGATAACTAAATCCCCATAATCTAGTTTATCCATACCTCCATTTTTACCCTCCACTTCGTCATACATAAAAGCTTTGACTACAGCCACTATTGACTGTTCTGATTGGGCTATTTTTGATTCCATCCAATCTTCTAATTGTTCACCGTCTTCCATCATTTCCCACATTTTGTAAGCCAATGTTGCAATGGTAAACATCTGTTGTTTGGCCATGTATGAACCGTCTTTATTCTCTTTGAGGTTCTCTTTGAGGTTCTTAAGTTGTTCTTCTGTAATAATTATATTACTCATTTGTTGTTGTTTTGTGTTTTATAAATATCACATCATCGGAGATACGTCAGTATCACAGTATGTATATTTTCCATTTTTACTTTTAATAATTACATGTGGTTTAACTTCGATGTCATCTCTACTTACACCCATGTACTTATAAATATTTTTTGGGATGATTGAATGTTCCCACCACGCACTATCTATATTATAATCAAAAGCTAAATCATCACAACTAATATACTCTAAATCCGTATTAAGATACATAGTAACTACCAATAAATCTTCAATTGTTTTCCATCCTGCAACATGTATACTCCTCTTTACGTCATCAGGTAATTCTGTTTTATCTACTTCAAATCTATCAATAATATATTCTCCGTTATCAAATTTACCAGGTATATTTTTAACACTATTAGTGTTAAGTAATGTTTGAATAACATTCAGTTTATCTATGTCCATGTTGATAAATATCATTTAAATAGAAAAGGTGGAGAGTTTCCTCCCCACCTGTAAGGCCGACTTGGATGTCGAACTCCACCACTCATCTCACGATGAGATTAATTAACCCCCTCTTTCATTTTAGTAACTGCGTACTGTCCGAGAGTCATGGAAGATGTGCTTCCTACAATCACACATTCCTTAAGAATATCATAAGGGATGTGAATGAGATTGTCAACCCCGTTGAACATAGAAAGTGGGTTTTTCAATGCCAATGCCGAGTGGATGGCGTTGAGGTATACTTTGTGTTGGTCCATTTCGTTCTCAAACTCTTGGTTCAACAACTGTCCAAACTGTGGGTGAATAATGACTACGTTTTTCATATCACAAATATAAGAAAATTAATTCATACAAACAAGTAATTCGTCACGAACTTGTGTAAGTTCTTCAGTAGAACACTGGTCAAACAGGTATTCGTACTCTTCAGGAATGTCTTCCATCATCAATTCGTGAATTGGAAAGTTGTTAATGTAGTTGTTCAGGTGACTCAGGAAGAATAGATTACCTTCAATATCACATTCGAGAGATTGCCAACGCATCGGCTCATTGTGAATCATATTGTCGAAGAGGTTGAAAGAGATTTCATTGTTTTCCATATCACAAATATACACATTTTACTTTAATATCCTAACTTTTAAAAAAAAGATATGAGAATAATTGTTACAGGAGGATTTGGATTCATAGGTTCAAACTTCGTAAACTTAGTTAGAGAAAAATTACCAACCGCAGAAGTTGTAATCTTAGATAAGATGACATATGCCGCCGACCCAAATAATATCAAACTACCTTGTAAGTTAATTAAAAAAGACATATGTAATGTCACACCTGAGGATTTAGGAGTATATGACTACATAGTTCATTTTGCAGCTGAAAGTCATGTGGATAATTCAATATCCGATGGTAGACCTTTTATGAATACCAACGTGATTGGAACGTTTAACTTAGTTGAATGTGCAAGACAAAATAAATCTTTGAAGAAGTTTATCCATATATCTACCGATGAAGTTTATGGTGATATGATGGACTCTGATTGGTTAAGTTCAAATGAACACCATAATCTTGCACCAAGTTCCTACTATTCATCATCTAAAGCTTCTTCAGATATGATTGTGTTATCATCCCACAGAACATTCGGTCTACCATATCTTTTAACAAGAACCTGTAACAACTATGGTGAAAACCAAAACAAAGAGAAGTTCTTACCTAAGATTTTTGATTCTATTATGAATGAAAAAACTGTTCCTGTTTATGGTGATGGAAAACAGATTAGAGAATGGATGTACGTTAAAGACAACGTTGAGGTAATCTACGATTTGATGATGGATGATGAGGTTGTAAATGAAATATACAATATTGGTACTGACAATACTTTCTATAACTTAGAGTTGGTTGAAAAGATATCTGAGATTATTGGTAAGGATGTAACTTTTGAGTTCGTACCTGACCGTTTAGGTCACGACAGAAAATACAATTTAGATTGTACAAAACTTAAAGAATACTACAAATCAAAGGGAAAGGAATATCA
>Ga0213862_10000296_pt1 | contig 21853 bp, 25 predicted proteins | sample PICome_7_FD_160092 | JGI IMG/M metagenome (GOLD analysis project Ga0213862, IMG submission 160092) | Coastal seawater microbial communities near Pivers Island, North Carolina, United States - PICO266 | ecosystem: Environmental > Aquatic > Marine > Coastal | place: USA: North Carolina... | reverse complement strand
ATGATTCTTCGACAGGAGAGTACGGATATGACGATGACGATTATGGTTATGATGATGACGATTACGGTTACGAGGATGAATACAGTGAATACAATGATGACGGCTCTGATCTAGGTTTTGTAAGCAATGATGGGTCAGATGACGGAGCAATAACCGGGAACGAAACTTTTGAAGATGATTATACTGGTACATCTGATGATGGTTTATATATTGAAGAAGAAATGTCAGGGGAAATGTTTACATCGACAGGTGTCGAACTAGTTGCAATATCAGGAGAAGATTTATCAATAGACTCTGGAGTTGAATTATTTGAGGTTAATAGTGCAGGTAGCATAGATGACATAATCGCCGGTTACGATGATGACGATGCAATTATGGAAATGAACATGCCTGTTGAAGAATTTCAACAGCAACAAGCAGAACAAGAAATCGTATTAATAGAAACATATGAAGTTGAAACATATGAAGTTGAAACAACAGTATACCAACAAGAAGAAAATACAGTTGATTATGAACTTTATGTATCAGGTGCACCCGAAGAAGAAGTTTGGGTAGCAAATGAAGAAGTTTCCGAAGAACCTATATTCGTAGAGTCGGAAGAAGTGTTTAACGTTTTAGCAGACGAGGATGAGGCTTTAGCAGAATTAATTAGTGAAGATGAATTAGAAGAATTAATAGAAGAAGAATCTGTTGAAGAAATTATTGAAGAAGTAGAAGAAGAAGCCGAAGAAATTGTCGTTGCTGAAGAACAAGAAGAAATTAAAGAAGAAATTAAAGAAGAAATTGCTAAGGTTGAAAAAGAAGTAGCACAGGCTAAAAGCAGTTCTTCAACGTCATCTAAGAAACCAGCATCTCAATCTGTTGCTATTGCACAGGTTCTGACTGAGGTCTCTGATGATACACAAACCGCTAACGTCATTGAAAGTGTAATATCTGATGGTAGTGCTGGATCAGTTCAAGTTGATTCAGGATCACAAAGTGTTGCAATGCAACAAGACGATGGTAGTTTTAATAACACTGGTTCCTCAGGTAGTGAGTCAACCGGTGTAATTGCAGATGATTCTAGCCAACAACAATTTGAACAAGTTACTGGTCAAGTTGATACATCAATTGATGCGGCTAATACATCTGTAGATGTCGTACAAACTTCTGCGTTCCAAGTTGCTGAACAGCAACAAGAACAATTGCAAGAAGAACCTTTATTTGTAGAATCATTTGATGATGGTTCAAGTGGTATTAGTCAGACTGATGCTGATTTTGGTGACAGTTTAACTGAAGCACTATCGACAGGTACAGGGTTGACTGAGTTTTTAAGTCAACAAACACCAAACTTTCAAAGGTTTGAGGTACAGAATTCTGTACAAGAACAACGTACTACTCAAGCAGTCGAAAGTCTAGCAGACAAAGTAGGGTCGCAAGTTGCTGAACAAAACTTACAAGAGCAATTACAAAATATTCAGGACGGGGGACCTACTGAAGATGGAGGATATGCAGACCAAACTGTTGCTGTTGCCTATATAGGTTATACAGCAGGCTTTAGTGCGTATACAGGTGCACAAGTGTATGCTAATAATACAAATCAATGGTACGACAATAAACAAATGCCCGACGGTAAGATAGATGATAACAAAATGGGATTCTATCGTATGGCTGGCAATACACAAGAAAAGTTGTATAAGATGGTACTTATACAATATGGAATAAACCCAGATGAAGAAACACAGGAGCAAAAATAATGAGTGACAAAGAAAACATCGAAATTGAGGGCGGCGACGGAGTCGTTCAAAACTTAGATTTAGACAAATATACTGATCTACTTCTAAAACTAGACGAGGCTAATGACAAAATCAGAGAGATGGAAGCATTAACTCAGGACTTAAGAAAAGTTTCCCATGAAGTGAAACCAAAAGAAAAATTCAAACTAAGTCATCTATTTATGGACGACAACAAAATCAATGAGAAATCAATCATTGGATTTGCATCGTTCTTTATGATGGTTGCGTTTGGTATCGTAGACTTAGTGACAGGATTAGACGGCACTGATTTAGTTATATCAGACTTTATCTATACGTCTTTTGTTGTTGTCACATTAGGATCATTTGGTATTGCTGAAGCAGGAAAAGCATTTAGCAGTAAACAATAGGAGTATAATATGGCAAGTGTAGAGTATGAAGGAATAAAGATGAGTGGTAGCAAACTGCTATTCATTTTACCCTTATTAGGTACATTAATTGGTGGTTTATGGGGAGGCTTTGAACTCTACAATAGACTACTTGAAGCAGAAGAAAAACTAGAAGCATTACAACCAGAGACAATCGAACAAGAAATTATTAGATTGACTGAACTTACAGAAGTTATTAAAGAAAATCTGCAAGGTGAAATTACAGAAGCCTCTCGTTTAGCACGTAGAGTTGATAGTGAATCTGCTAAAACTCAACGTGAAGTACGTGATGATGTCTATGAGATGGAACGTGAGATGCAAGAACGTTTCAAAGAGCAAGACAAAGAAATGCGTGAGATGAGAAAAGACTTAGAAGAAAGAATTCAAACGATCTTAGAAAATCCTTTGAATGATGTAGAATAATTAATTAAGTTTTTTATTCTCTGCTGGCCAACTATAAATGTAAGAGCCTGCAAAGTCTTTTACTAAGCAGAAGATTTGATCTTTATACTCATAAACACGAATATCTGCTTCATATCCGGGGAGGATTCTATCGAATCTCATTTCATAGTCTCCTCTTCGTTGCCCATATGTATCAACCATACCAGCAACAGCATTTAGTTCTCGTTGCTCGTTTGGTCCTTGATTTCCTAAATTAGCAAGAACATTAATTTCATCAATCGGAGTTGCTGTTAAAGATGCAAAAACTTTTTGACCCATCATACGAATAGCATCATCTAAGTAACCGGGTAGATTCTCTACAGAATGAAACCTTGCTGTCACATCACCATGTGTTCTTAAGTCTTGTCTAATTTCTTGTGGTAGTGTATTTGGTTCTTCGATTGTTACACCTACACCTTCTTCCTCTTCTTCGTCATCAACAGGAACAAGATCAGTCATTTCATCATCTGTGTATTGATAGATTAAATCTTTATTCTGAGCAAGTTGTGCCATACGATCATCCATGCCCTGTATCTCACTTGTATCTACATTTGCGATGGCATCTTCAGTATCATCTTTTGACACGACATCTCTGGATTTGATGTCCATTGGAGGAACTGTTTTCTTTTTCTCCAGATCATTTTCTTCAGTAAAGAAATCTTTAAATCTCACAACAAATCCTTATTTTGAATGAGGGGGCAGTTTTGCTTCTACAAACCACTCATGTTTTCTTTTAACCGGATTGTATTTTTTAAGTTTCAACTTAGTATTACTTACAGTTAAATTTTTTGTTTTAATAGCGGTGTAATGATATGTATGATGATCTCTAGTTTCACCTTCAGGTATTAGATAAATTTTTGATTGTTTCTTTTTCTTGTCCGCCATTGAATTTACCCTCTACTGCTTGTTGACTTACTACAAAGGTAAAACCACCACAGATCATCGGTAGCATCATTAGAATTAATACAAAAATTAGTTCCACTTTCTATCATTATCTCTTAGCAACAAGTGCAGTTACAACATGAACAACATTTACATTTAGAATTCATAGCAATCTCCTTAACTCTGATACTTCTCATATCCACTTAGACGTAGGATATCTTCTAACATATTGTCAGGTGCATGATCACGTGATTTGTCGTTTGCAACTTCTTCTGCGTGATCTCTATCTGCTTTAACATCTTTAACATCTACATTCAGGTAATCTGCTAAATCTTCATCAGACATTTGACTAACAGACATTTCATCATGTGCATGTTTGCTTTCAGCGCCAACTAAGTCACCTACTTTTGCAGGTCTTCCTTTAGTCTTGCCTGTGTTTTTCCATTGTCCGGCTTGACCTGTTTTATAGTCTCCGGCAAAATCAAATCCACCTGCTTTAGTTTCATCGAGGTAAGGTTCTTCCTCTAACTGATCTAAGTATACTTGATACTTCTGAGATAACTCATTTGTTGAAATGTTGCGTGATACAGGATCATCTCTAAATTCGTCATACCATGTGCTTTGAAACTGTGGCCATGTTAAAGGTCGTTCTTGTCCGTTTTCAACGTTTACATAAAAACCTTTTTCGCCAATCTCAATGTTTTCTTCTAAATTATCAGGCTCGTTCTGTGTTTTGTAGATTGCTCTTTTAACTCCTGGATGCTCAGACAATCCTGCTTTGATACCTTCGATTGCTTTAATTGCCCCGGTTTGGTTACCGCCTTTATATCTAGGATCATTTAAAATGCCATATGCCATTTTAATTTCTTTATCTGAAAAATCTTTTTCATCAATAACTGACTCTTCACCTAATAGTCCTGCTAGAGCAGTACCGATAGTTACTTTATCTGCTGGTCTTGTGTATGGTTCAGATTTCTTGTTTAATATTCTATCTGCTTCAATTCTTGAGGCATCTTTTGCATTTTTTGCTGAACTGGCTTTATTAAAATCATATTGATTTTTGAACTTTTCGTACTCTCTAATTTCTGAGCCTAACTGTTTACGTTTTACTGGGTCTGCTTCTTTTGGAATTTGCAGTTTACGATCTCTAATTCTTTGCTTAATTACTTCTTCATATGATTTAGCATTTCCAGCGGCTTGTTGTATTTGCTTTATGTCTGCATGAATTAAACTTCTCCAGTCATCATTTTCTGTTAAATCTAATTCTTGTTGCTTAGGACTTTCTATTTTATCTTTTAAGTCTTCTTCACTAAATGCGGCTAGAATGTCATCATATCTATGAGCCATAGTAGGATGCTTCTCAGCAAATTCTTTCTCACTCATTTCTAATGCATCTACAACTAACTTATTATGTTTGCCTTCTTCTAAGTGTTCATCATCTGGATCGAACGGATGAGGTCTAATTCTTTTGCCTGTCTTTGGATCATGGTTCTTGCCAGATTCTTCATCTCTTAAATCATCATCTTCAGTACCCATTCCACCTTGCTTTTCACTTTCTTCTTTTAATTTTGCATTACAGTTGCAATGTGGACAGTCTGGTGAACATGTGCAGTCCTCTGCTTTTACGTCTGCACCACAGCACTTATCTGAACAATGTGTGTCTCTTTTTCCTTCGTCTATCTGTTCCATTTCAGTAATAGACTTTGCCCATTGATCTAACTCATTAACTTCTTCGATTTCGTTAATGATATTACTATTAAGTTTGTTTAAGATAGGTAAAACACTTTCAATTCTTGGGTCGATTGATTCTTGTGAAAACATTTCTGCAATGCTTGTATGATCAGCATCGTCTTCCATAAGAGCAGGAGTCCAGGACTCAAAATAGTGGTTGTATCCTCTATGGCTTTGCATCTTTTGCAGTGTTTCTTTTATTGATCTATGATGTTTGACACCTTCTGCTATGAGTTGGGCGACAGATTCATTAAATTCTCCTCTGCGTGTAGCACGAATAAATCCAGCCATCTTAGTATATTCTTCTACTAACTGAGTAATGTGCTTGCCTCTTTCATCATATGGAGTTCCACCTTCTGCTACGTGTCTACCATATACACGTGCAATGCCTGGCATTCTAGTTGGGACTGCAAAACGTTCGCCTTCAGTATTTTCAACAAAAATCTTGTGTACGTTTCTCCAACGTTGCTCTCCTTCACCGATTTGTCTGTCATGTTGAATTACAACTTTTACGTTAGGTATGTTATCGTTATATGATGTCATCTTATTAACAGCATGATAACCTTCTGTCATCTTTTCTTTCATTTTATAATAATCCCTCTGACGCATATCGTCACCTAAACGATCACTGTCATGTAAGCCAAAGTTTAGTTGTTTAGATAATGCCCATTGCTTTAAATGTTTTAGTAATCCAGACCAAGAATCATCATAATCCATGCCTTTTGTTTGTCCTGGAGGACTGCCTGCTTGATTATCATCATAGTATAGGTTTAATGATGATGTTTTATCAATAGTTGCCCATGCTTTACCGTAGTTTTCACCGTCTTTAATAAATTGAAACTCAAAAACATCTGCTGTTTCTGGATTAGTTCTTTCGTTTTTTGAGTCTTTAGGCGATGGTTTGTATCCACGAGTTTTTAAGATATCGTAGAGTCGTTTATTGAAGGATTCCTGATCAATTGCCATACTATTATTTATCTCTTTTAGTTAATCACAGCAAAGAACGGCAATGGAGCAACCATCTCATCATGGTCTCGCATATGTTCAGTTAAGTCACTGTGAAAGTCTGTAATGTCTTGTAATATGCGTACTACAAGCAATGTAGCCATCACTAAGTCATCGTTATCACCAATCTTTGCTTGATAACTACCACCAGATGCAACGAATGTTTTTAACTCACTAATTAATGCTTTGCTTCTTACATTCATTTTCTTGCTTTCCATCAGTGTTTTAAACTTAGCACATGCGGCTAGTTTTACTTTCTGTGTTGTGTTGTATCCTCTACGTTTTTTACCTTTTTCACTTAAGAAAATACCTTGAATATTTGCTTCACCGTATTCTGCTAGTGAGATTAGAGCGGCTTCTCCGATAGAATTGTTTTCTAGTGAGTAGTATATGTTGTTTGGTTCGCCTGTTTCTTCTGCTATGTATTGTGTAATTTGTCCTAATAACTTAATTTGTCTAGGAATATCTGTTTTGTTGTCTTTCCATTCACCAACTTGTGTAGTAGTGTTTGCTTCAAAAATTTGTATTGCGGCTGGATCTCCGCCTGTACCCAATGATGGATCTAGTCCTACACAGTATACCATACCTTTCTTGGGTTTTTGAAACCATCTGACTTGACCCATTCTATCTGTAGGTTCTACTGATTCTAACATGATTAACGTATTAGGATTGATTAATGTTTCATCTGCAATTAAGAATTCACAACCGATTTCACGTGCAAATCTGTCGTCTCCTAACTGTGCTTTGATTTCTTCTGCCCATTTATCATCACGACCGGGCTGTTCATGCCAGTATGATCTAAAAGGTTTGAATCCATTAACACCTAGTTCTGTTTCTTCTCCGTTAGCATCTATATTTTTATTTGCTTGTTTCCAAATCAATGCAAACTGATCTTCATCAGAGTTCGGCGTAGATGTAATGATTGCTTTACCACCTGTTGCTAGTGTTGGCGTAATAGAAGTCCAAAACTGTTCGGCAATTGTAGGTCTTACGAATGCAAACTCATCCAGATACAAGAGTGTGATCGACATACCACGACCCGTATTCTCTGTAGTCGTTGCTGACACAATACGAGAGCCATTCTCAAAGTCTAACGATCCTTTGTTGTATGTAACAACACCTGCTTTGATATGTGTAGGGCAGTTTTCATATGCATATCTGATACGTTGCATAATCTCTTGTGAACCTGTGTACTTATGTGCGGCAATTAGAATAGTAGCATCAGGTACAAACATAGCATACCAAAGCAAATAGCCTGCGGCTGATGTAGACTTACCTGACTGTCTAGGCATAAGAGCAATTGAATATCTATAATTATGATAAGTGTCGATTAAACGTTCTTGGTATTCATAAGGATGATATTGAATTGAACCTTGCGTTGGATGCTGAATATAAAAGAAGTTATCCATAAAGTATAGATAACCAGTTTCAGGATCACAACATTTTACAAAGTCATCAATCTCTGTTTGATTTTTAAATGCTGTTTTCTTATAAGCAGGTTTGACTAATTCGCCCGTTCCGCTTGTATTAAAGTTGCTCATACTAGTATTTAGTGGAGTTTTAGTTCCTTTAACATATCTTCTACAAAATCTATATGAAATTGCTTGCCCGGGTGACCATCATTGCATGTTATTAATTGATCTTCATTTAAATGTATTTCAGATGCAGGTAAATTTAAAGAGTGCGGTTGCTCTTTTAAAAAAGGTTTGATGTCTTTTATTACAGGAAAAAATCTAGGCAGTAACTCGTTATTACGCAAGTTAGGCTCATCAGATACAGAATAAACTGTTTTAGTAATGTCTTTTAAATGGTTATGGGCACTTTCAATTAATAACCCTGTATGCCATAAACTATCAAAATCAGTGTGATATGTTCTGTAATAATCTTCGGCGATAGAATCATATGGTGAAAATTCTATGTGTATTTTAGGATTATGAGGAGTAGTGCTAATAGCAGATTCTTCTGCCCAAACAACTCTGCGTGAAACTGAAGGCCACTGTATAATTACAATATCATTTGTTTGAAATTGAAATTCTTTAATCATTTGATATACAAATTTTGGAGATGAGCCTCCCCTACCTAAATTTATACATTCTAAATTTAATTTGTCGGCTAACAAATGAGGCCATGCATGTTCACTTGCAGGTTTAATATAAAGAATAGCATCTTGAGGTGATTTATAATACTCATGTTCTTTGTGAGTAAGACCATCTAACCCGATGCCTTGTGTATAACTGCATCCAAAAGTAATTAAACGCATTTAGTGTGATTTTTTATAGTCTTGGTAGTCTAAGAAAAATCCTATAGCAACTAAAATATTCATTCCTAATGATGCAATGATCATGTGTATGTCTTGGTATACATCCATTTTAAGACTAAGATGCAAATGTCCTACTGCCCAAAATGGAATAGCCAATTGCTGACTAATCCATGACAGAGTATATCTTACAAAAGTAAACTTACTTGATATCAAGACCTTTTGCCTTAGTTGCTATAATACAGTAGTAATGTTCTCTCATTGCGATAGGTTCACCTTCTGGGTCTTCAGGATTTTGATGATTCAAATCAAACTCTAAGTTGTTAAACTGCTCAATTTGAAATCCAGTACGTTGTAAGAGTGCGGCTAATTGTGTAGCACCAAAGATACTGTAATGATTTAAGTTAAATTCATGTTTACGATCATTATCAGGAGCAGGTACTTCAATATAAATCTTTGAACCTTGCTTTAGAATACGATTGTATTCCATTAAACTAAAGATGGGATAAGGAGAATGTTCTAATGCGTGACGTAAGAAAATAAAGTCTACACTTTCATCATGGTAACCATCTTTTTGTGGTAAGAATGACAAATCATATCCTGCAGTCTTATGACCTTTTTCTTCACATAGTTTAATATCTCCAGGAGACAATGTGATACCTAATACGTCTTCAAACCCTCTTTCTTTCATTTCATCTAAGAAATATCCTGGGCCGCATCCTAAATCTAAGATTTTAGAATCTTTAGGTAGTGCTAGTGGATCAACATAAGTTTCAACTACTTGTTTTGTTAGGTCTTTATGAAATGGGCTGTCCCCTTCATCGTAAATGTGAGCAGTATATAGCCACTCGTTGTAAAATTTTAACTTGACTAAATCAAGTGTGTTATTAATATCATATGGGATTTCCATTCATTGCTCCTTCGTGCAGATATAAGAAATAGTATGATAATATTTAGTGACAGAAACTGTCTAAGAATTATTTTTTTATGTCCAAGGTCTGCTAGATGCTAATGGAACTGTTGAAGTAGGTGTTGCTGTATTTCCAACATACTTAGCAGGAAGTAAGTTTAAATCAGCAGTGTTTAATGCATTATATGCGGGTAGACTAACATTGCCAGTAGCACCTCCCTTTCTGTTTAGTTGTGCTATATTTGCTACTCTTAATTCTTGTCTGAATTGTAAATCCGTAGCAGGAGCACTTGCAGTAGATGCTGGTGTAGTAAGAAATATATCTGTTGCTGGAATAGTTGTTTGTGTTGCATTGTCAAATGTCTCACTAACAATAGCGCCTGAGGCGAAAGGATCAGTGCCTGTAGCGCCTACAAAGTTCATTGAAGCAAGTGTAGCAGTTGGAGTATCGTTATCATTAATACTTGTATCTCTGACTAATGCTAAGTTATAATAGTTGCCTGCGGCTATGCCATCAGATGCTACGATTGATGCTAATACATCTGCGACAGTAGTTGTCGCATCATCAGCATAATTAAAGATTGTTATTAATCCTGTTAATCCTTTAACTGGTACGTTGACGGCTGCCATTATCTTTCATACCCTTTGAAACCTTCTACTGGACTTTGTTTATTGATTGAAGGTAGTTCTGAAGATTTTAAATCACCATCATTTAAATCTTCCCATTCAGAGCCTACTGCTCTATATGCTGACTTTAACATGTTTGCTTCTACTTCAGTATATGGTACAGCCATGTTGCTTGTGCCGATCCAACTCTCTGAATCTAAATCAATCTTTTCATGGTCTGATTCACCGTTTGCTTGTGCAAGAGCCATCATTACACGATTTAATTCATAGATTCTATCTCTACCTTCTTCGTCTTGGAACTTATGCATTCCTCTTGAACCGTAACGTTGTCGTTTAGTTAGTTTGCCAGGTGCATTGTCTTCGTTTAAGAATTCTCTTGCTCTCATTATGGTGTTTCTTCAGTTGTAATTGTTTCGTCTACTTCAGTTGCAAGTTCAGAATCTACATAACCATCAAGTGCGATCGGCAATCCTGCTGGTGCTTCTCCTTGGAACATAACTGAAGAATTAATAAAATGAAATAGTGTTTGTGAACCAGTAACGTTTGCAGTATCAGGATCAATTAAGATTCTAACATTGCCAGAGTTGACATCCATGTCATAACCGTCTCCAGGTATTAACACATTTCCCCATTGTGTAGATGAGTATGCTGAAAACTTGATGTTTGCTGAATTAGCACTTAGTTGAGCATCAAGTCTCACATCTTGTTGGTCTATTGTACCTGGATCATTAGACTTAATGAAAAATGAACCCAATGTAAATGCATTTGCTGGGTACTCCCAAATAACTTGTTGTGCTGTATTGCCTGTTGTATATGTGTTAGATGATATAACAGCAGTAGAATATAGGTTTGCAAAGTTGTTATTGATCTTATCAAAGGCAACTCTTAACGGATCACCAGAACCGTCGTTTGGTAATGCACCAATGTTAATAATTTCGTAATTTACTGCCATATTTTTATCCCAGTCTTATATTGTATTTATGCGATTGGGCATGTAACAATGTTATTGTTTTGGTGGAGTAGCCTTCATATTCTCTCTGGCTAATCCGTTCATTTTTTCAAAACTACGCATACCACCTAGACCTAACATAGACAATGTAAGTGTCATCAAACCTTCTGTTTGTATGACTGGTAGGGTAACATCTGCTCCACTTACTACAACTGCCCAGTTGGCAACTGGTGCTAGAACATAAGACCATGCTAGTCCAAATGCACATATCCACATGATTGCTGGCCTCGCGCCTGCTACAAAAATGCTTGGATGTTTTGCTTGTTCTAAGTTAATTTGATTTTGTTGTAGATTTGCATTATGTAACACCATCTTAAGTTCGTGTTCCATTTCTGCTTTCTTGTCTTTGTCAACAATAAATTTGTCTAATATTGGGCTTGCGGCTCCGATAACTGATTCAATAATTCCTAATCCCATTAGAAACCTCCTCTATAATATACTACTATTTATCATCGCCACTTATAAATGGAGTCTTCTACGTGTTTACGATTATGGTCGAGTATAGGTCTCATGTCTTTATAGATGTCTCTTAATTCAGTAATTGTCTTACTTTCGATGTATTTTATAACTTCAAATATCTTATACAAACGTTCTTCATGGTTAGTACAGTCATCATATGACTCGTCCCAAAAGTCACTGAAAGTCTTATAGCCTTGTTCATGTAGATACTTTAATGTACCCGGGGGCGCCATAATAATAAAAGGTTTTCGATACCACATTGGTTGATGTACTTTTTCACTATAGTTGGCAGTAGGTTGTGCAAACCTAGATTCAGTAACAACATCACAAAATGAATTCTTATAATCTCTTTCTATAGGATGCCATCCTTGTGGCATGTTAGATGGATCGTCTACAGAAGGATCAAAATGATCATCGATTGTAGTATTAACTGGATATGGAGTCTTTTCTATATCAAGTAATTCTTCAAAATATACATCTACGTTTAAAGGTCCTTCATTATCTATAGTATCCAAACCCTCATATAAACGGCTTTTATATTTCTTAGGACACTTTCTGATATCGAACCAAGGTAAAGTCTGTAGCATCGACATATTGGTTTTAAAAACAAAACTAACAGTTGCATCACTATTAGCAAGAAATGCGGCGATAAGATTTCTATGCGGAGTCCATCTCCAATTTAAATTGATAAACCTTTTTTTAAAGTTTTTAGAGGCTAGACCTAAGATGTCTCCGTTCTCATATGAATCATCATGGATATTAACAAACACAGCATTTTTAATAAAAGTATCTTCGCATGTTACTGTCATCCATTCCTTATAATAAGGAAATATGTTTTCTGAGTCGTAGTCGCATGTTTTTACTTCAACATTTGTAAGTTTATTTCTAGTAATGTAATCACGTATACAATCTAATTCATCACTACGCAAATAGTCTGGATTTTCTTTGCCGGTAAATTCTGAATAAAATGTCAATGTATGACCCATTCCTATTTTTAGAACATTGTAGATACACATAGGTTCATTTAGATAGAATGTGACACCTGTTTTATTTAATTGTTCTACAGTCTCTGGGGTGTGATTAATGCTTTCTAGTTCTGGCATACGACCATTTTTCATATACACATATGTCGGCTTATGATCGTTATAGTCTACACTAGGTAAGATACGTTCTTTTAAATGTTCGTCTTGTGATGCAGGTCTTTCTGCTAAGTCAGGAAAATAAAACCAGTGTAGTTTATCCCAAATCCACAAATCATCTTTGTTGTCTGTTGAAATATCAACACCTTCTCTTTCCTCTAAGATTTCATGCGATAAATTTTTCATACAGTATTTATTAGGGCTCGTAGAAGACGCAAATTTCGTTTGCAACTTTCTCAACCTCTGCGTCAGTTAACTCCGGATACATAGGCAAACTTAATAGTGATCGTGTAAGCAGTGTACTAGTAGACATAAGATCAGGCTTCTCTAAATTTTCTGCGATTGGAAGTTCACTTAGTGCTGTCTTATAATGTATTTTGGTTTGTATTTCTTTATGATTCAACCATGCTTCTAATTCCTGACGTTCTGCGCCTGCATTAACTACAAACTTTGAATCGGCATGAGTTTCAAACCCTTCACTTAAACATCTTAATGGATGAATGTGTTTGAATCTGTCTATGTAGTATTCTCTAATTTGTTTTCTACGTGCTTGCCATTCATCTATATACTTTGTTCTTACTAACAAATGAGAACAATCTAGTTCACTCATTTTAGAGTTTGTACCAGAATAAAAATGGTATGGTTTTCCGTTATCTTTCCATTGACTAGCAAATTCATATAATGCTTGATTGTTTGTAACGATGGCTCCACCGTTTCCTGAAGCATTTAAATTTTTAGTAGGATCAAAACTAATTGCCATTGCAGTTCCTATGTTACCGTCTGCGATCAACCAATGTTGAGCACCATCTACAATTGCAATATTGTTGTTCAGTACTGCTACACCATTATCACTCTCAACTGCTACTGTAGGTGCTCCGAATAAACCAACATGACATTCAATCTTTTGTAATTCATCTTCTGGTTGTGGGAGGATAATACCATTTCTATCAGTGTCTACAAGTTCTACGTTTAATCCAGCACTTAAGAATGCGTTCATTGTTGCAGGATATGTCAGATTAGGAACTCTGATTGTTCTGTAAACGTCTTTATCATATTCCCATGATGTGTAAGGATCTTGGTCTGGAGACGTATCTCTTTCATAACGTGCAATTATCTCTAATGCTTGTGTTCCACTATGACACAGTATGACATAATGTGCCTTTGTTTTTATAGATAACCAATCTGCAAATTTTTTTGAATACTCACCGTCATTAAGACTACCACTAGAAAGAACTGAATCGGTTGCATCCAGCAATTCATCTTTAAGATTTGCATACTGTCTATCTAATCCAAAATACTTAATCATGTTCTTTTAGCATTGTATGTAATTCTGCATTACAATCAACTAATGCTTGTCCTCTATGTTCGTCTAACAAATTATTAAACTTAATATATTCTTGTAACATGTTTATATCTTTGCTTTCTTCTTGGCACTTATCTTTTAATGCATTTATTGTATCTTTAAAAATCTGTGATTGCCATTTACAATCATTTAACATCCACATAAATATTTTTGCAAAGGCTTTTTGTTTAAAGTCTTTAGGTAGATAATCGATATTCAAGTGTTGCGGGTCTTGTAATAATATCGGCCTTATATCAATCAAAGGTTTGTTTTCTTTAATGTTGATGTCTTCAAAGTATTTAAACAGATCAACTATCTTGTTTAAATTTCCTATTTGAATAACTGGCGTCGCCCAAAGTTTAACGTTTGGCATTGTAATTAGTTTTTGTATGCTTTCATCAATCTGACTGAACTTGCTAGGATATCTCAAATACTCTTGTACCCCTTCGTATCCGTCAATGCTTAATTGTAGTATGACTGATTTAAAGTTGGGCAAATACTGATAGAATTTTGGATTAGTGTTTGTAAGATTTGTATTAATAATTAATGTAATATCTTTACTTTTGTCTAACTCTATTAACTCCTGTAATATTTCAAAGTTCTTTTCGATGACAGTAGGTTCTCCACCTGTCATATAAATTGTATCGATATTATCTATTTGACTTTTAATGTTTGAATCAAACGTATCTGTTTCCCACCAGTAATTACTTTCTACATCAAACTGCGGATAAAATCTAGTGTATTCTGTATTATTAATTTCTAAGATTTCTTTTTCTATCTGACTACTATTTGTAGGATTGCAACTTCTACATTTTAGATTACATAGATTACCAAAACGCAAATCAAAAAATTTAATTTTAAGATCACTTTTAGTTGTAGTTGGAATAATGTCTTTGTATTGTTCGTTGTTGATTAGTCTGCGACTTTGACGACCATACTTTTCATTGTGATAACATACATCGCATCCAGAGATATACTCTCCGTCTAACATCTTTTGTCTTAAATTAACAAAGTCTTTGCTGTTGTAGATATCATCTATATTATCGTAGCCTAAGTTAAACTTAGTACCATCATCTTTTGTAATATAGTCATGTGAAATACAACAAGGCTTGATTGCACCGTCGGGGTCAACTGTAATGTTTACCCAAGGCAAAACACAAAACGACTCCGTCATTTTTTCGGCTTTGCTTTTGCTCTAGGTTTTCTTGTTGCCTTTGGTTTTGCTTTTGGTTTTGCTTTAGGCTTTGGTTCTTCTTTCGGCTTAGGATTGTATTGCTCTTGCCAGTATGCTGAATTCTGTAGCCAGTTAAAGTATATAACTAAGCCTTCATTTAAATTAGTTACAGGGTTATAATCAAAATCTTTTTGTGCTTTTTCGATACTTAAAGATCCTCTACTAGGAAAATCTTTGTCTTTTTGTTTGACTTCGATATTTCCTTTTCCTACAATCTGTTTAACCATTGTTGCGGCATCATAAAGTGTTACACCTTTTGACTTAGTAAGATTGTATGTTTCATTCTTTGCTTTATCACTTGTAGTTGCTTGAACAATACCTGTAGCAACATCATTAACAAATGTAAAGTCTAGTTTCTCCATCTTACCATTGACAACAATCTTTTCATCTGTAATTGCATTGTGAAAGAACTTAGAGATAACTCTGTCACAGACATCTAAGGGCCCGTAGACAGCACTAGGACGAATGATAGTATGATTTAAGCCGTATTGTCTTGTATAGTCTTGTACAAGCAATTCTCCAGCATACTTCATAATTGCGTATTGACCTTTCGGTGTCACGTCTTCCCATTCTTCTACTCCATCAGAAAAATCTCCGTACACCATTGATGAACTAATGTAACAAAAACGATCTACTCCCGTCTTTCTACTCAGTTCTAATAGATTCAACAATCCTTCACTCATTACTTTTGAGCCTGATGTAGGGTCTGAATTAACTACCTTTTGTCTTGGGAAACTTGCAAGATGAATTACAGCATCAAACTTTTCTTTTTCAAACAGAGTACTTAACTCAGGATTAGCAACATCAATTGTGTAGATGTTTAACTTTACTGATCCTGTCATTCTGCCTGCGATGCCATAAAATCTTTCTTTCATTACAGCATCTAATTCTTGTGCATCGATTAGACCGTAATCTGTTTTGGTATCTAAAATAGCAACATCATGTCCTTCGTTAATAAGTTTAACTACGACATGGGCACCTATAAATCCTAATCCACCGGTAACACAAATGTTTAATTTTTTCTTTTCTGATGCCATAATTTACTCGTATTTTAGTTTCCAATATGTAACTTCTTTGTCTGTGAAGTATGCCTTTATCGTATATTTATGTCCCATATAACTCGGTGAATTACTTCTTACCCACTTAGCAGTTGGGTTACTATTCTCCATAACATACTTGCCGGCTTCTGTTTGTTGCCATTCATATATAGCAGGTGCTACCATCAGATCCGGATCTTCGACATCACCCATATTAATATGATGTACGTCTACTTCAGTTGCTTCCCATTCTTCTTTCATATCTATAAGTGTACGTTATACAGACTCATTTTGCAAACTTATTGGAAAGATTTCTCAAAACCGATCATCATATTCACTGATTTTAGGGATACCCGGTGGAGGGGGTGCAGTACCTAACATGTCATGCATAGGGAATATATCAGAAATAACTTTTGCTACTGCATGAGCAATTTCAATGTGTTCTTGTTGTGTACCATTGGCACCACGTAACTCAATGTAATGAACCCAACTACGTAAGGTACCATTTACATACATTCGACTTACAGTATTTCCTTCTGGTAGTACTGCCCTTGCTTGTTCTTTAGCAATGCCGTTATCGATAGCCCAGTTGTATGCATCTAGTGAAGCATTGATGACACTACGTTGCTTGTCTTCCCACATTGCTTGTAACTCTACATCATCAGTAACCACACTGTTCTGTCTATTCTTAGGGTCTTGCAGTCTTGCTTCACGTACTTCAAAGTCTAAGTCTTTTGTAGGGTCTGCGTAACGTTGACTGAACTCCTGAAAAGAAAATGATCTATGACGTAAAATCTGTCTAGCAATATCACGTGTAGTTTCAATCTCTAAACATGCTGATACCATTTCAAGTGGTGACCAATGTTTGTGTTTCATCAAATACTTTACAAGTTTTTCACTTGTTTCTTTGTTGTTTTGATTATCAGGATTACTTACTCTTGCACAGTATGCAACTAAATCTAATGCTGACTCATTAAAGTCCGGTGCTTGTGAATGACTAATTAGTTTAACTTTCAAGTTTGTTCCTTATTATAATAGAGTGAAGGGACCGAAGTCCCTTCTATAGTTTACAGAGATTTTATAGACCACTTAGTAGTTTATCTGTTTCAGGCTGAACTGCATCTGCAATTCTTTCTATATTAAGAATAAAATCTATTGATAAGATTTCATCTTCATACTCCTCTAACAGTTTACCAACTATAATTTCTACTGTTTCGGTGTCAAGTCCTTGTCTTAAGAACTTTTCAATGTTAATGGTTTTTTGCTTACGTCCTGTCATTCGTAAGACTAGTTTCTGCAAAAATTCTACAGGTATTTTATGTTTTTCTACATCTTCTAGGAGTCGTTCCCAGTCCTGTATTGAACGAGATTTATCTCCCATCGGAGACCTCCTTGTTATTTTGCGGCTGTTTTCTTACGTGTTGCTCTTTTTGCAGGTGTCTTCTTTGCTGGTTTCGGCATCATTGCTTTTGCTTCTTTCATCAACCTTTTAGACTCGGCAATTAGACCCTTGGCTTCTGCTTCCATGCGTTCTGCTTGTGCCATAAAATCTCTTGCTAGAACATCGTCATTAATTGCCATATTAGGGTCAACAACATTAGTTCCCATAGTAGGCTCAGGTCTTACTTGTTCTCCAATTAGACCTTCTTTTCTACGTCTAACATCTGCTGGGTCTTGTAGACCTGCTGATGCATCTGCTTCTGCAAGTTTGCGAGTTGCTTCTTCGCCTGCTTTCATTTCACCTAAGATTTTATTCAACTCATCTAAACGAATTGATTGATTAGGACCTGGTGTCATTACAACATCTTCTGTTCTAATCTTCTTAAGCATTCCTTCTGAGTGTAATACTTGAAGGATACGATCACCTGACTTAGTATATTGTCTGTTTAACGCATCAGCAAGTTCTTCACTATTCTGACCGATATCACTTTCAATAGTTTCCATCAATGGATCGTGGATATTTTGATTCAACAATTGTGTATATGCTACTAAACACATATGTTCTTCGTTTGGTACTTCACGGAAAATCACTGCAACCTTACGATCACCGTGTTTTCCTACGTGTCTTAAAAAACTCATTATATAATTTCTCCTGTAAGATTTTTACATTAACAATAATATTTAATGCGAAATGAAGTGATGAAAATATTTTTAGAGGTTTAATTTGCCCGTTTTATCAACTTGGCATGTTTCTTGTTAAACTTCTTTTGTTTTTTATCTGGCAAAGGATGCAGTAAACACTTACCGCATTTGGTTCCTATAAGATGGTATCTGTCAACTTCGCCTTCTCTAACAGCATGACAGAGACATTTAAACATCTACGACCAAGTGAGTTCAAACTGAACTGCTTCTTTTGGATCTTCAAACGCAAATGTCTTTTGATAGTATGACATGAAATCATCGTTATCGAGGTTTACGTTACTGGCTATAGCAAATCGACCATGCATTCTTTCTAATACCCATTGCATGTTTTCTCTGGTAGCACGTGTTTTTACTATCGTAAAATGAGCAGGGATTTGATCAGTCAACATACGATTGTTGTACCAAGTATCTAAATTGATGTCCTCAAACTTCATACGATGTGTTGCTCCCTAGATTTTTTAGCAGTATGTACTTTACCGCTTTTGGTTTTATACTCACCAGTGATACCCTTAGTACCACCACTATCATTTAATAATAAAGTAACGATAGCAATCAAACTTGACATTATTCCTGCGGTTAATATTATTAAAAACGTTTTTGTGCCACCGTCCATTACTTTCTATCCTCACTTAAATTATAAACAATCTCTACTTGTTCTAATAACTTACTTAGAGCAGGATTATTTTTAGAAACTTCTAGTATATTTCTATACATGTGCCATCTTTCAAAGAATTTCTTTTCTTCCAACATTTCTGGGTTTTCGTAAACCTTTTTTCTTTGTGACATTTCATGTACACCTAACGGTCTTGCATACACTGTGTTGCCCCCGTCTGGTGATTCATAAATGAACTTATCCTCTGGACCTGCATTAGCAGGCCTGTGAGGTTCCAAATGATCTTTGCTCATGCGGCCTGTTTGTGTTTATGTTCATCATAGATTGCCCATGTGCCGAAAGGGGGATTCGGCTCAGGGTCACCATGAATGATCCATGTAGTGTCGCAATAGTTTTCATCGCCCCAACTACCAAACGGGTAACCATCTGTGAATACGATTAGACGATTGGGTACACGACCTTCACGTTTCAAATAGTTAAAGATACAATCAAAGTCAGTACCACCGCCACCATAGATTTCGTAGTCAGTGATTTCATCTAAGTTATCACTGTCGAATGTCTGTGGATTGTAGACTTCTGTATCGAAACAATGTACATGAATTTTGTAGTTAGTAAACGTCTCCATGATACCTTGAATCTCTGAAAGGAAAAAGGTTCCTTGCTCAGAACCAATAGATCCTGACATATCTAAGAACACATCAACATCAATCATTTCACCGGGAGTCATACCTGGCATGATTGCATCCTGATGCCAACCCCTACGAGAAGGCTTAATAAATGAATAGTCGTTGTTCATTGTGCTAGTCAAATTAGACTGAATGATATCGTCCCAGGGCATGACAGGAGCAGTTAAGTCTTTAACTAGACGTTCAACACCCTTGGGCAATGAACCTGCTTCGGCGCCTTGTGCGGCGTTGATGATTGCTTCTTTCATCTCCTGCTTGAGAGCATCCTTTTCTTCTTTAGACATTTTGACTGGGCCGGGCTTGTCACCATCTTCGCCGTCACCATCACCAGCACCTGCTGAGTCGCCATCGATATGCTCATCAAGTAATTGGTCAAGCAATTGCTCAATATCAATAACTTCTGCATTCTCATACAGAATGTCATAGACTTGCTCTGCTGACATACGGTCATATTTGTAGTCATACAAGCAAGGGACAGTAGTGATGAACTCACCAATGTTGTGATTTTTCAAGTCTGCATTGACACAATAGTCGTCAGCAATGTTCCATAGTTGAGGATCCCTAGTACCTCTACGATCCATGTGATCATAAACTACGTGGAGTACCTCATGTGCTACAAGAAATTCTACTTCCTTTTTCTTTAGCATCATAATGAAACGTGAGTTGTAGTAAAAATGCTTGCCATCAGTTGCGGCAGTTGGACACCATTCATCAGCATTGATGAGTGTCAAACGTGTAGCAAGATTACCAAAGAATGAATGTCTGAGTAAGAGTGCAATACGGGCAGTGATAAGACGATCACGGGCTTGTGCATCTACTTGAGGGTCTGTAGGACCTATTAGATGCGCCAGTTTGCTTTCTTTGTCGTTATTAGTTGTTGAAGAATTCTTAGTCATGTGTCAGTTCCAGTTGTCTAAAGTATTTAATAATTATAGCACCTTTGGGGAGACATGTCAAGTAAAAAGTTTGGGAAAGTGTAAGGAATGTCTCGGACCTTACACTCTCCCAGGTCAGCAATTTTAGTTGCCAGCCTCAACAATGTAGTTACCATAACGTTTATGGAAGTCATCAAAGTTCTTCAATTGAGAAGGTTCGATTGGTAACTTGTAAGTTTTCAGTGCAACTTTTGCACCCATGACCACTAACTCTGTTTCAAAGTTAGCCATGATGTAGCCAAAGAAGTTGTCGCACATTTCGTGGAACTTCTTGTTATCGACCTTATCAGTCTCAAGGGCACTCTTAAGTTCATAGCACATTGAGATAGTCAAAGAATACATTGCAGAGATTTCTTTGACATCTAAGTCCTTGACTTTACCTGACAAGATATCAGATGGGTTGGGCATTTTACTAGCAATCTTACGATGTGCTACAAACTTAGTAGCAAGACCCTCACCAACAGTACCTGCGACTAGATTGTAAAGAGTCTCAGGATCCATATCGTCCTCTTGCAGTAACTGAGATACGAATGTCCATGTACGTGGGGTAGCAAATGCACGTGAAGAAGACTTAGCATCAAAATCATACAAGTCCTGCTTTGCAAATGACAAGTAACCAACTACATCCTCATGCACTTGATTCTCAATAGCCCAGTTCTGCCAAGAAGCAAAGTCAGGACGCATTTCTAAGTGAATGAAACGATTAGCAAGGGGCATCGGCATACGATATGTAACACCCTTGTCAGAGTCCCTGTTACCTGCGGCAACAATATGAACATTCTTGGGCAGAACATACTTACCAACACGTCCATTAAGAACAAGTTGATAACCTGCAGCCTGCACTGCTGGTGGTGCTGAGTTCATTTCATCTAAGAAAAGAACAATACATGGATACTGAGAAGCAAGTTCTTCAGTTGGAAGTTCGATTGGGGGAGCCCAATCCATAACTCCTAAATCTTTGTTGAAGAAAGGGATACCTCTGATATCAGTAGGCTCCATCTGCGCCATACGCAGATCAATCATATGACCACCTAACTCGTTAGTGATCTCCTCGACAAGTTCAGACTTACCAACTCCGGGAGGTCCCCACAAGAATGATGGACGATTTGCTTTCATGGCCGCTTTGATCGCGGGCTTTGCTTGTTGACTTGTTACAGTCAGATTTTCAGTTAATTGAGACATTTTTTAACTCCGTTCTTTTATTGAATATACTATGTATTATAGAGCCTTCGGGTACTAATGT
>Ga0213862_10000295_pt1 | contig 21865 bp, 20 predicted proteins | sample PICome_7_FD_160092 | JGI IMG/M metagenome (GOLD analysis project Ga0213862, IMG submission 160092) | Coastal seawater microbial communities near Pivers Island, North Carolina, United States - PICO266 | ecosystem: Environmental > Aquatic > Marine > Coastal | place: USA: North Carolina... | reverse complement strand
AAGCGCGAAACCCACCACAAGATGAGATTTCTTTTAAGGGTCGTAGGAGACGACTACGTTGATAGGTCACAGGTGTAAAGGCAGTAATGTCATAGCCGAGTGATACTAATTACCCATAAATCTATCGTAACAACCTTTTCTTTTTTGTTGTTATTATCTTTTGCTAGCTATCTATTTTTAATTCTCAATATGATTGTATTGCGCAGTTTGTTGTACCCCAACTACTGCGATACACGTCTTCACTTTGGAGCAGCGTGTAAACCGTTAAGGTGACTATTGCATTGGGGCTCACCTCTTCCCATCTCGAACAGAGAAGTTAAGCCCAATAGCGCAGATGGTACTGCCACTGGTGGGAGAGTATGTCGTCGCCTTCTTATTTAAAACCCTCTAAGATTTCTTAGAGGGTTTTTTTATTCCATAATGTTACCTTCTAAATGGCCCCCAACGTGTGTTAACTGCTGACTCGGCATCCAGCAAGGCTAATAAATCATTTAAATACGTTCTTTTAAAAAATTGTAAATCCTGCTAAAGAAGGTTTGTCTTAATACGCTTTGGATAAGTTAGTTTGCTTTAACGTAAATTTTGGGAATGACAACAATTTTAAATCTAATAATCAGCATTTGCGCATTAGTTAATAAAAAAATTATCACAAACTCAAACTAATTATCTTTAAGTTTTAAAACGTTCGTTTTTTGGAAATTTCTAATGCAAAAGGGCAGCCAGGCCCAATCCAACAAGAATGACCAGTACTTTGGGTAGTTTAAGTTTGTGGTTTTCTACACTCTCAAAAAGTATCGTAGTAGAAATATGCAACATTGCACCAGCGACTAATGCTGTGATGTTAAGGGCATAGACTTGGATTTCTGGTATGTTTTCATTGCAAAAACTTCCAAGCGGTGTCATCAATCCAAATACTATTAGGATCGTGAACTTACGAGTCATGGACGATTTGGATTGCCATAGTGCGGTTACAAGTAGCATGGCTACAGGTAATTTATGAATGGCAACAGCCCAAAGCAACTCTTGGTGTTGTGCTATAGGAAAACCTTCGATAAAGGCATGTAATGATATTCCAATGACCAAAGCCCAAGGTAAGTTGGCGTTGCCATGTATGTGAATATGGCCGTGCTCTGCCCCCTTGGTGAGATTTTCCAATGCTATTTGCACCACGATACCTGCCAATACCCAATAGCTGGTTTGGCTATTTCCATGAACGAATATTTCTGGAAATACCGCCGTGATTGTGGTAGCCAATAGAAAGGCACCACTGAAAGCCAACAGCAAGGACAATTGCTTTTTTAGTGTTGATTTTCCAATTAACACAAATATTGCTCCTAGGGCAACTGCCAAAAAGGGGAGGATGTAATTCATTTTCTTGCAACCAAAATTAAACGTTCTGCGGTTTCTGCCTCAAATGGACTTAAATTATAATCGCCAAATACGTCTTGAATCATAAAACCAACCGCCTCAAGCATTTCCTTAAAATCGGAAAACTCAAGTGCTGCTACCCGCTCTTGGAACGCATAGGATTTTCTCTCATGCTGAAAAGAAATGTCTTTTTGGATCCACCCCGATTTGAAACTGCGTTTTAATGTAAACTGTATACCGCCTTTGGTGACCACTTCATCTGCCACTAGACCTTGTTTTACGATGGGGGCGTGTAGAAAGTCAATAACCACATGACCATCCGCGGCTGTGCTTTCATAAAAAGCCTGTATGGCCCTTAGATTGTCCTTTTTATCTTCGAAGTAACCAATACTTGTAAATAGATTTAACACCACTGCAGCTTGCCTGCGTGCAGGTTTTCGCATATCGTGAACATAAAATTCAGCAGTTAAGCCTTTGGTTTTTGCTTCTTCTTGCGCAAAGGAAATACTGTTAGGACTTAGGTCGATTCCTGTTACAGAAAAACCTTGTTCGGCGAGGTGTATGGCGTGACGGCCCCGACCACAAGCGATGTCTAAGATGTTTTGGTGCTGCCCTAACTTAAGATACGCCAATAGGTTTTGCAAGAAAAGTGTTGCTTCAGCAATGTTTCTGTCTTGATATAATATGTGGTAATAAGGAGTGTCAAACCAAGTCTGATACCAAGCAGGATTATCTTCCATCATCCTACAAATTTAAGCTATTTTAGCCCCATGAACTCGTAAAGCGAGATTTAAACAAGAGCTGTGAATTTCTAACCATAAGGAAATGATTAAAAATCAATTAGTTAACCTAAATTTAGGCACATGAATAAAAGCGATTCGGGACTGTTTCCTATGGTAGCCAAAACCTTATTTGGCTTGGAAGAGATATTGGCTCAAGAGCTAAAAACCTTGGGCGCTCAAGCTATTAAAATCGGCGTACGAAATGTTCAGTTTGTGGGCGATACGGGCTTTATGTACAAAGCAAATTTGTGTTTGCGTACCGCCTTGCGTATTCTAAAGCCTATTCATCGAAGTAATATCTCAAAAATTGATGATGTCTATCAAGCCATGCATGATATCTCGTGGGAAGAGATAATGAATGAAAACAGCACGTTTGCCATACGTGCTACGCTAATGACAAGTGATCCACACAATACTATGTATGTCGCCCTAAAAGCAAAAGATGGATTGGTCGACCGACTTCGTACTCGTCTAGGAACACGTCCAAATGTAGACAAGGACTTCCCTGACTTTAGTATTCATTTATATGCTACTGATAGAATCGTAGAGGTTTCACTCGATAGTTCTGGAACTTCTTTGCACCAGCGCGGTTATCGTTCTGCCACCAATATCGCACCCATAAACGAGGTGTTGGCAGCCGGTATATTGATGCTTTCTGGTTGGCGTGGTGATACTGATTTTCTCGATCCCATGTGCGGAAGTGGTACGCTGTTGATTGAAGCTGCTATGATCGCCTGTAATATTCCCCCTAATTTGAACCGAAAAGAGTTTGCCTTTCAAAAATGGTCAGATTGGGATAATGATCTCTATGAAAAAATAGAAGAATCCGCACTAAACAAAACGAGGTCTTTTGATTATACCATAACAGGTTACGACAAGGCGCCCTCTGCCATTCGAAAATCAGAACAAAATATCAGCAACGCCAATTTGGACGATTTTATCAAAATTGAAAGACAAGATTTTTTTAGAACAGAAAACGAAGACCCAGACAAATCACTTCATATCTTGTTTAACCCACCCTATGGTGAGCGCCTTCCCATCGATGTGGATGTCTTTTACAGTCGCATAGGCGACACCCTTAAACAATCCTATCCGGGTTCCCAAGCGTGGCTTATTACCGCAAATATGGAAGCCTTGAAATTTGTTGGATTAAGACCTTCAAGACGTATTAAGGTCTTTAACGGCAAGCTGGAAAGTAAACTTGTGAAGTATACGCTTTATAGCGGAACTAAGAAGATTCATAAAATCAAGCCTGAATAATGCGTGCAACGACAAAAGCCTTCATATTAAACCTGTTATGCTTTGCAGTACTGTTTCTCTTTTTTCGCTATATCCTGCTGTTGCTTGGCCTTTCATACTTGTTGGCAATGCTAATGGCTGCAGTCTTGGCTAGCTTAAGTGCGCCTAAATTTTTGCCTCAAAAGGAGGAGTTGTGGGTAAAACTGCCTTGGCGAAAAGTGCCGTATAAGTGTTGATTACTTCTTATAGATGGGCAACTGATAGCTTATCGTATAGTTTATTCCCGCACCGTAAGGATTTTCGGTTAGTACCTTATTAAATCCTGGGATAAATAAATTTTCGAAATTACCTGGACTTTTAGCTGATAACAAGCGATGCATTTGCATGCTAACACCCATATAGAGGTTACGCAGTAATTCCGCTTTAAAACCAAGATGAAGTTCAATCCATTGTCCGTTAAGCCCTTCGTAGGTAATGGGTGTGTTTAGCGACACTAGATTGGTCTCGTTCCAATATTTATTATCTATTAGTCGATTATAACCTAGCAATGTCTGTTTGTGCTGGCTAATGCCATATCGAAACCCAACAATAATTAAGTTGTCCATGCCACGCCAATTATCATAGACATTATAATCAACACCAAGCTTTAGGTAGGTGCCAGCAGTTTCAAAATGCACACCGTCTTGATTTACATTTTTGGTTTCATTGCCAAGCTCACCTGCTATGTATAAGTTTCTTGTAAGTCGATAATCTCCTACCAATTCCAACCCTTTGTACGTAGGCTCAACCAACATACGTATGGGTTTGCTTATGTCTATTCCAAGGCGTAAGCCGTAGCGCAATTCACTAGGCAAACTATCCTTTTCAACCGCTGTTTGAGACCAAACAGTGGTAAAAATAAGTAGTGGTAAAAAATTAATGTAATATTTTAACATGAGTATTGTAATTGTCTGGAATTGAATTATTTATAATTTCTACATCATGTATCCAATTCCATGTATTTGCAGTGGATATTGTCAAATTATCAAAAATAGTTTTGTATCCGCAAGCACGGCTTATAAATTCGTCTTTTGGGTTGTAGTTAAACGCAATAATGTCTTCAGCAGCAATACCATTTTGGGTAGCTTTTAATAAAAAAGAGGTGCTGTTTGTTAGGGTTTTAAGGGGAAGTGCTATCGAGTCTAAGGTGGCATCGTATAACAAAGTCTCCATATCTGTACCCTTAACCTGTAAATTAGATACTGACTTCTTGGATTCAGGTTGATTCTTATCATAAAACACCACAATTAGTTGAGGTGTTCCGGGTGTGCCTTCAAGACAGATGTCATCAGGTTCGCATGCACAAAGACATAACAATACTACAGCGCTAAGGATTAAAAACTGCTTCATGCGATCTTAGACAAAAGTACAATATTTTCAACGTGCTGGGTGTGGGGAAACATATCAACTGCTTGGCTGAGTTCTACCTTATACTTCTCTTTTAACATAGCTAAATCTCGCGCTTGTGTTGATGGATTACAGCTGATATACAGTATTTTAGATGGATTTACCTTAAGTAATTGTTCAATTACATCTTTATGCATGCCGTCACGGGGAGGGTCTGTGATAATAATGTCTGGGGTATTGTAGCGTTTGACAAAACTGTCGGTAAAAACCTTTCGCATATCGCCTACTTTGAATGTTGCATTATCGATTTTATTTCGTTTGGCATTTTCTTTTGCAGCAACAATGGCGTCTGGAACAGATTCCACGCCAATCACTTTTTTACACGCATGTGCGACATATTGGGCAATGGTTCCCAAGCCAGTGTACAAGTCATACACCACGTCGGTGGGTTTTAGCTCCGCCATCTCTAAAGCTTTGGCATATAATACTTCAGCTTGGGCTGGATTGGTTTGATAAAAGGCCTTTGCTGTGATGCGAAATGACAATTCACCCATTTTTTCAGTGATGTAGGCTGTTCCACTAAAGCAGTGGATCTCTTGATCATAGATGGTGTCGTTCCCCTTCTCGTTGATGATGTATTGTAAGGAGGTGATTTGTGGGAAGGTTTCCTTTAGAAAGGTCAATATGCCCATTTGTGCAGCTTTATCTTCGTGAAAAAACTGCATAACGACCATCAATTCACCAGAAAGTGTCGTGCGAAGCATCAAGGAACGTAATAACCCTTCTTGCGCTCTAGCATCATAAAAGCTCAAATTATTTTTTCGGGCATAGTTCCTAATCTCATTTCTGATTTTATTAGGCAATTCAGGTTGGATGTGACAATGTTCAATATCCACAATTTTATCCCACATCCCTGGAATATGGAATCCGAGTGCTGTGCGGTCTTCAATTTTGTTATCTCCATTAATTTCTTCAAAACTCAGCCAGCGTCGTGCTGAAAAGCTAAATTCCATCTTGTTTCGGTAGCCAAAGGTTTCGTTACATCCGATAATGGGTTTGTAGTTTATCTTTTCAAGTCCCCCGATGCGTGTTAAGGCTTCGTTTACCTCAGTTTGTTTGTGTCTCAATTGTGCATCATACGACATATGCTGCCAGCTGCAACCACCACATACACCAAAATGATCACATACAGCTTCAATTCTATCGGGACTGGCCTTGATGATGTTCGAAACCTTACCCTCAAGGTGGCGGCGCCTTTTCTTTTGAACGGCAACGCTTACAATATCTCCGGGGATGGCCCCTTTTACAAAGACCACTTGACCGTCTTGGGTACGCCCAACGCCTTTGCCTTTCTGGGCAATGCCGTCTATTGTTAATTTTTCGATGGGGGGTTGTGGTTTGTTTCTTCGCATGAGGCAAAAATACACATTGCTTGTGCATTATAATGCTATATACCGATGATTTAAAAAATAAATATTACATTGACATACTAATTTTTTAAACCCTTAACAATGCGATTTCTTTCTTTCTTATTTACGGCTTTATTGCTCAGTTCTCCAACCTTATATTCACAAGATAAAGATAAAGAAAAAGACAAAAGTCCTGTTGAGCAAGCCCTAAGTGGCTTTTCGTTTCGCAGTGTAGGCCCAGCGTTTATGTCGGGTCGTATTGCGGATATCGCTATAGATCCCAACAATGAAAATATATGGTATGTTGCGGTTGGCTCTGGGGGGGTGTGGAAAACAACAAATGCTGGAACTACTTGGAAGCCCCTAACAGATAAGCAATCATTCTATTCCACAGGCGCAATTACACTTGACCCTAACAACAGCCAAACCGTTTGGCTGGGAACGGGTGAGAATGTAGGCGGCAGACACGTAGGTATTGGTCATGGGCTGTATTTGAGCCGTGATGGAGGCAAGACTTGGGCAAATAAAGGGCTTAAAAAGTCAGAACATATTTCTAAAATAATTGTACACCCAACAGATTCAAATACGCTATGGGTAGCTGCTCAAGGCCCTTTGTGGAGTCCAGGTGGCGAACGCGGTTTATATAAATCTAGTGATGGTGGTAATTCATGGAAACAAACGATGGATCTGGATGAATGGACTGGAGTTACTGACCTTGTTATTGACCCCCGCGACCCAAACGTACTCTATGCAGCCAGCTGGCAACGCCATCGCAATGTAGCTGCTTATATGGGTGGTGGCCCTGGCACAGCCTTGTACAAATCTGTTGATGGTGGTGAGTGCTGGCGAAAACTTAAAACCGGGCTACCATCTTCGGAAATGGGTAAAATTGGTTTGACAATATCCCCTCAAAAACCAGATGTGTTGTATGCAGCTATTGAACTGGAAAGGCGAGAAGGTGCCGTGTATCGTTCTGAGAACGGAGGTGAAAGTTGGAAAAAAATGTCCGATACTGTCTCTGGGGGGACAGGACCGCATTATTACCAAGAACTAATTGCCTCTCCACATGTGTTTGACAAAATATTTTTGATGAATAATTACGTATTGGTTTCTGAAAATGGAGGTAAAACTTTCTATCAGATGAACGAAACCAAAAAACACGTGGATAGCCACGCGATGGTGTTTAAAGCCAACGACCCCAATTATATTTTAGTGGGTACGGATGGGGGGCTGTACGAAACCTTTGACGATACAGAAAACTGGAAATTTGTCAACAACCTGCCCTTGACGCAGTTTTACAAGCTTGCTGTGGATGATGCATATCCCTTCTATAATATTTTTGGAGGTACGCAAGATAATAATACTCAGGGAGGCCCTTCTCAGACCTTTAACAGAAATGGTATTAGTAACGCAGACTGGTTTGTGTTATTGGGAGGCGATGGACACCAGCCTGCTACAGAGCCGGGCAATCCAGCTATTGTGTATGCCCAGTCACAACAGGGTAATTTACATCGTGTGGACAGAACAACAGGTGAAGCAGTTTATATACGCCCTCAGAACGGACTAGACGAGCCTTATGAACGCTTCAACTGGGATGCACCCATATTGGTGAGCCAACACAACCCAAAACGCCTTTATTTCGGTTCGCAGCGTGTTTGGCGTTCAGAAAATAGGGGAGACAGTTGGGCTGCTATATCAACTGATTTGACAAAAAATGAAGAGCGCTTAGCTTTGCCAATTATGGGCCGAAAACAGAGCTGGGATGCCGCTTGGGATGTTTACGCCATGTCAACGTATAATACCATTACTTCTTTAGCCGAATCTGCACAAGACGAAAACATATTATATGCCGGTACAGACGACGGTCTCTTGCACACCTCCAAAGATGGAGGTGCTACATGGACTACGATGACTGTTGATAAGCTTCCCGACGCACCTGCTACTGCTTTTGTTAACGATATCAAAGCTGATATGTTTGACGCTAACATCGCCTATGTGGCATTGGATAATCACAAATTTGGTGACTTTCGCCCCATGCTCTACAAGACAACCAATGGCGGGAAGTCGTGGAAATCCATTACAGAAGGTATTCCAGAAGGAACGCTCATATGGCGATTGGTTCAAGATCACGTAAATCCGAAATTGTTGTTTTTAGGAACAGAATACGGAGTTTATGTAAGTCTTAACCAAGGTGATAATTGGCATAAATTCAGCAATGGGATGCCCACTATTTCTGTTCGTGATTTGGCTATCCAAAAGCGTGAAAACGATTTGGTAGCTGCTACTTTTGGGCGTAGTTATTATATTCTAGATGATTATAGCCCCTTACGTGGTATTTCAGCTGAAAATTTAGCTAATGGCAATCAGCTTTTTCCAGTAAAAAAAGCCTTGCAGTATGTGCAAGAGCGTGTCGGCACCTCTAGTCAAGGGGCTTCTTTTTACACAGCTAAAAACCCAACTTATGGCGCACAGTTCACGTACTATATAGCAGATGATATCAAAACCATGAAGGCCAAACGTAAGGCATCTGAAAAGAAACTAAAGAAAGACAAAAAAGACATTCCATTCCCAGGTTGGAAGGCACTGGACAACGAAGATTTTGAGAAGAAACCACAAGCCATTTTGCGGGTGACAAATGCTTCTGGTAAGGTGCTAACGGAACTAACTGGCTCATATAGCAAAGGAATCCATCGAAAGCATTGGGATTTACGAGAGCGTCTTGCATCAGCTTTGGATATCCATTCCAGTCGTGATAATGGCACAGGATTGCGTTCAGATGTAGCACCAGGCACGTACTATGTACAATTGTTTAAAAAGCATAATGGCACCTTACGCCAGCTTTCACAAAAGGAAGCATTTGAAGTAACACGACTACGTCAAAATGTGCTGACAAATCCAGAAGCTGCTTCGCATCTTGCTTACAAAACTAAGCTTAACGAACTCTATATAGCAGCAGAAAAAATGAATAAAACGCTCGAAAAAACCAAGAAAAAAATAGCTGCTTTATCAAAAGCTATTGGCTTTGCACAGGAAAACCAAGATGCTCTCTATAAGACCGTATTTAGCTTGCAGAAGGAACAACATGCTTTGGCACGCAGAATTAACGGCAGTGATGCTAAGGGAGAAGTAGGGGAGAAAGATACGCCAACGCTTTCTTTTAGAATATCTGTGGCATCTAGAGGTTTTTACTCCAACACCTACGGTCCAACGGCAATGCAAATGGAAAGCTATGATATGGCAGTTGCGCTGCTCAATACATTGTTGCCTCAAGTGGATGCACTGGCTGCTGCAACAGCGAAAGCAATACAAAACGGTGAAGCCTCAGGCTTACCTTTAATTATTGATTGATAAAATCATCAACCAAAAGATCGACCACCAGCGAGTAGCTTTGAATCCCTGCTTGCTGTTGGTTGACTTTAAGGTATTGGTCATAACTTCGCTCGAAAACCTTCTCAAAAGGGTTTTGATACTTTTCCCAAAACGTACGTACTTCGCTAATATTTTCAAGAATTCCCTCAGGTAGCTTAGCCATTATTGCTTTAGCTTGCTTTGTATCAGCCTTGTAGAGGCTATTAATCATGTGTTGAAATGCCAATAGGTGACCTGCATAGCTAACCACTGCGTTGTCAGATGCAGTCGATGCTTTGATGCTAAAATAGTTCGCTTCGTCTTCTGCTGCTATTCCCCATTGATGTGCAATCTCGTGACAAGCAGTCGTAAGTATACGAAGTTTTGGCTGCAAGGTATTTACTTGCGCTTCGTGTGTAAATGGATTTAAATACCCACCAAAACCCATATAACTCAATGCGGTAGGGAACAGGGTAGCTTTTGCTTTTCCATGTGCTCTAGAGGGACGCAAGCTGGAATGTTCCATAGTCTTGGTAGCTAAGGCAAGCAGCGCATCCGTTTCTAGCGGAGTGACAACTGCTTTTAAAGGATCATGGCTTATATGTTGGTGTTGCGCAGTTAATGTAAGGGCATAATGTTGCGTAGTCTCTTTCAGATGTTCCAATGATATTGTAGTGGGTAGCGTTCGCGAAACCCGTAATGGGGTTTTAAAATAATGCATTCCCCAAGAAATATAGAATAAACTAACGATGATAAAGACAGTAGCAAGCACCTGCCCAATATGACGCTTCAATTTAAAGTGCCTCAATCGAAAAAGGACAAATAATATTCCCATAATGTAGCCAAAGTCTCCAATTGAAAAGGGCACTTTTGACCACAAAAACTGATTGAGGGCTGATATGTTGGGATAAATGCTTTGGCCATAAAGAGCGTGTACCCATTGATTGTCAAAAGGCAGCATTAAAAAACCCAAAAAGAACAGGAATAAACACAGCAGTATGAAGTGCCGCATCTTGAAAATCATTCCCCGACGAGTGCTACAATTTCCACTTCAAAAATAAGGGTTGATTTGGGTGGAATTACGGAATTTCCCTGCTCGCCATAGGCGATTTGATACGGAAGATATAATGTTGCTTTCTCACCTTCTTTAAGCAAAGACAAGCCCTCTTTGAAGCCTGCAATAAGCGACACTTCTGGATCAATACGTGCCTCAATGGGGCTATAGCCACCACCGCTCTCACGCCTATGATCAAATTTGTCATAAGCCTTTGCAACCTCAGCTATTGAAGTATCCAATAAATCCCCATTTTCAAAATACACGGCATAGTGCGTTTTTGCGGTCTTTCCCGCAACGACCTGCGCACCATCTGTTTTAGTTGTAATCACATAGGCCAGTCCACTATCGGTGGTGGTTGTATTTTCTTTTAGTTTACTCAAGGCTGCTGCCTTATCGGATTTTACCTGTTCTTGCGCAGCAAGCTTGGCTGCTTTTCTCTCTTCAATACCATCAAAATAAGCATCAAAAATTTTGGCTGCTTTAAATTTTCTTGCTTGGCTGCCTTTACGAATAATTTTAACGGAAACGATGGTGTCATTTTGTTGAATAGAGTCAACCACTTCTTGACCAGAAATTACCTTACCAAAAACACTGTGTTTGCCATCGAGCCAAGGGGTTTCCTTGTGGGTGATAAAGAACTGACTGCCGTTGGTATTAGGGCCAGCATTGGCCATAGACAAGACACCAGGGCCATCGTGTTTTAGGGTTTCAACAATCTCATCCTCAAAAGCATATCCAGGACCACCGCTTCCCGTTGCTGTGGGGTCACCACCTTGTATCATGAAATCAGGGATAACACGGTGAAAGACAAGTCCATCATAATATTTTTTACCTAAATAGGTGCTGTCTACTTGGTTGTTTGTTCCTTCTGCCAAGGAAACAAAGTTTGCTACCGTATTGGGAGTTTGATCGAAAGCAAGTTGAAGGGTGATGGTTCCTTTATTGGTATTAAATTCAGCATAAAGCCCTTTTTCAACGCCATTTTTTGAAGTTGAGCATCCAACGATTAGGGTAAAAATGAATGCAGCTAATAGGATTTTGTTGTTCATAATTTAAAATTTAAGATTGGAAAAGTACAAAATATGCGGTCACGATAAAAATGCAGCCAGTGATTTGAGGAAATATGCCTCTGTTTCTCGAAGTGTTTTGTCCGATTTTCCGCCTGCTGCGTTGATGTGGCCACCCCCTTCGAAATAGGTTTTAGCAAAAAGATTAACGGCCAAATCTCCTTTACTTCTAAAGGAAATTTTAATCATCTCTTCCTTTTTGCTTTCTGTCATAAGTACAGCCATTTCAATTCCAGCAACAGAAAGTCCGTAATTAACAAAACCTTCTGTGTCGCCTTTCTGGTAGTTGCAAGCGTCTAATTCGTCTTGACTTATGGTAATATAGGCTGTCTTATATTCTGAAATAAAAACCATGTTTTTGAGCGCAATTCCCAATAGCTTTAGTCTGTCAGGTCTTGCATTGTCTTTGATTTTTTCGTGAATTTCACTGTGGTTGGCACCAGCATCAATCAGAGTAGCTACTGCACGGTGGGTAGCTGAGGTAACACTTGGGAATCTAAATGATCCTGTGTCAGTAACGATTCCTGTGTAGAGGCAACTTGCAATGTCTTGGTTTATATGTTTTGCAAGACCCATGGCATCAATAATTTGAAACACAAACTCACAGGTTGAGCCTATGGCGGGATTTGAGAACATGATATCGGCATAATCATCGGGTTCTTGATGATGATCAATCATGACTTTTTTGGCAGCACTTTCTGCTACACGAGCACCCATTTGGTCAATGCGTTTGAGCGTGTTAAAGTCAAGTGTAAAAACGATATTTGCCCCAGCAATTAGCTTGTTTGCTAGTTCTTGGTCGTTTTCATAAATCAATACGCTATCGTGCCCCGGGAGCCAATGTAAGAAGGTAGGGTAGTCGTTGGGCGCGATAACGGAGGTGCTATGCCCTAGTTGATTTAGCATGCCCTGCCAAGCCAAACAGCTACCCATGGCATCGCCATCGGGGTTTTTGTGAGGTATAATGACGACCGTTGCTGGCTTGTCTAGCCATTGCTTTAATTGTTTGAGTTGGTTCTTAATCATAAAACAAAGATAGCTATTGTAGGTATTAGTCCGCTTTTTGTACATTTGATAATCAATCCGAGATCGTGCGACTATCCTTTAACAAACAACGTAACAACAGAAGATATAACTACACCCCTCGTTATTACAAGGGTAAGGAGGTGACAAATCCGTATGCATTTGAAAATACTTTTGAACGCTATCGTGAAATGCCCAACAAAAACGATTTTGGCGCACATTGGCGTGAAGCTCGCAACATGAGTCGTAATCGAAATAATAAAGGAGTATCACCCTTGTTATTGATGCTTATAGGTTTGTTGTTGTTGGGTGCTCTTTATGTGCTTGATTTTGATCTCTCTATTTTTTGAAAAATATGGGAGACGTTATTCAATTACTTCCCGACCATGTAGCCAATCAAATTGCTGCAGGTGAGGTAGTGCAAAGGCCCGCGTCCGTAGTTAAAGAGCTGTTGGAAAACGCTATTGACGCTGGAGCAACACGCATATCACTTGTTGTGAAAGAAGCAGGCAAGGCACACATACAAGTGGTAGACAACGGCAAAGGCATGAGCGAGAATGATGCGCGCATGTGCTTTGAACGTCACGCAACATCAAAAATTAGCAGCGCAGCAGATTTATTTAAAATAAATACCAAAGGTTTTAGAGGCGAGGCGATGGCGAGTATTGCCGCAGTTGCACAAGTTCAGCTTATTACCAAAAACGAACAGGATGATTTGGGTGTCCGCATAGATATAGCAGGTTCTGAGGTAAGCCAACAACAACGCACAACAGCTGCGCAAGGCACTTCCATAACGGTAAAAAACCTCTTTTTTAATATTCCCGCTAGGCGTAATTTTTTAAAATCACCCCAAGTAGAATTTAGACATATTACAGACGAATTCCATCGTGTGGCGCTTGTGCATCACGATATCCATTTTGAACTTTTACACAATGGAAGTGAGGTTTTTCAGTTGCCAGCATCAAGCAGACGCCAGCGCATATCACATATTTTTGGCGCAAAATTTGACGAACGTCTTGTGCCTGTTTATGAGAAAACAGAACTGGTTGAAGTCAATGGATTTGTTTTGAAACCAAAATTTGCCAAAAAATCAAGGCACCAGCAGTTTTTCTTCGTAAATAATCGTTTTATTAAGAATGGCTATCTACATCATGCCGTTTTGGCAGCCTTTGAAGGATTGTTATCCCCAGATCAACAGCCCGGTTATTTTCTATTTCTTGAAGTACCGCCTGCACAGCTGGATATCAACATACATCCTACCAAAACTGAAGTTAAGTTTGAAGATGACCATGCCTTGTATGCCGTACTTCGCGCGGCCATTAAACACAGTTTAGGGCAATTTAGTATTGCGCCTGCCTTGGATTTTGCAACAGATCCTTCCTTTGAAACGCCATATGCCAAACACAAAGCCGCTCCCGTAGCGCCTAACATCAGCGTAAACCCTAATTTCAATCCTTTTTAGCGCATCGCCTCAATCAAAACAGCCAACTAGCACCGTACGGTTTGATGACATAGCCGAACAAGAAAATATAGAACCGCTAATAGCTCCCCAAACGGATCATGTCCATGTCTCATTTCAATGGCAGCAGAAATATTTGATAGCACCTTACGATAACGGCATTATGATTGTGCATCAGCGTAGAGCACACGAACGCATTCTTTATGAAGAGTTTATGCACAAATGGGATGATGAAACTGTTGCTTCTCAAGCCTTAGCCGTCCCTCTGGTGATTACTTTAGATAAACCTAGTATTGATTTGTTAAAAGCTCATAAAAAAGAGCTGCACGATATGGGCTTTAGTTTGTTAAGTGCTGAGGGAGATACGATTGAGTTTGAAGCCATACCAGAAGTTTTTGCTGCAGCTGATGTCCCATACTTTTTGTCAGCTTGGCTGACACCTGTATCAAATGGCACGGTTCATGCCTTTTCTCAACGAGATATCATGGCGCTTACCCTTGCCAAGCAACGATGCATCAGGTCGGGTAGGTCTCTGGCAGCACATGAACAAATAGAATTGATACATAAATTGCTCTCATGTAAAGAAATTGATCGCACCGCCGATGGTAAAGTGGTCTTTAAAATGATAGCAGCAAATGCGTTAGAAACTTTTTTTACCCCATGAGATCAATCCCTGATATCGTAAAACAACTGATCATTATTAACGTGCTATTTTTTGTTGGAACCTTTTTGATAAGCCCTGACATCACAGGATTAGTTACAGACTTGTTGGCCTTGCACTATCCTGGTAACTACCGTTTCGGCATCTGGCAATTGCTCACTCATATGTTTATGCATGGCGGCTTTTCACACATATTATTTAATATGTTTGGTTTGTGGATGTTTGGTTCGCCTTTGGCCCAAATGTGGGGTAAAAATAAATTCTTATTTTTTTATATTTCAGCAGGACTCGGTGCTGCCTTAGTACAATTAACGGTGAACTATGCGCAAGTAAGTGCCATTATTGAGCAATTGGTTTCAGCAGGCTTTTCAGAGTCAACTATTCTAGATTTATTACAATCTGAACGTTACAGCACTGCTTGGCAATCTGTAATTTCAGAATCTCAACTCAACAGTCTTTATACCTCTTTCAATTTTTCTATGGTGGGTGCTTCTGGTGCCTTGTATGGGATTTTGGTAGCCTTTGCTTTTTTGTTTCCTAATGCAGAATTGATGTTGTTGTTTTTTCCAGTGCCAATTAAAGCTAAGTATTTTGTCCCTGGCGTTGTGCTTTTGGATACTATTTCAGCACTCACTGGGAGGTCTTTCTTCAGCCCAAGCAATACCGCCTTTATTGCCCACATTGGTGGGGCCCTGACAGGCTTTGTAATAATGTGGTATTGGAAACGAAATCAGTTTAACCAAAACCGTTGGAACTAATGGGATTTTTGCAAGACATAAGGGTGCGCTTTGATAAGCTCAACACCCTAGAAAAAATCATTGCCATCAATGTGGTCTTTTTTGTGCTTCCCTTTATTTTAAGTACAGTTTTCTTTTTGTTTAAAACATCAATTTCAGGATGGTTTGACTATGTTGAGCTTTCTGCAAATATTAAAACAGCTATTTTCCGTCCTTGGACGATACTTAGCTATGGCTTTTTTCACGCCTCATTTGGTCATATTTTTTGGAACATGATGTTGCTCTACATTTCAGGTGGTCTAATGCTCAACCTTTTTAAAGAAAAGCTCTTGCTCAACACCTTTTTTGTCGGCATCATGGCAGGTGGGCTTACGTATTTGATTGCTTACAATGTATTTCCAGTGTTTAGTGCTGTTGAAGGAACTCTTATTGGCAGTTCAGCGGGTGTAATGGCCGTTTTGATTTTTATGGCTTCCTATATGCCTAATTCACCCATTCGGGTGTTGGTGTTCTCTGTACCGTTGAAGTATATAGCATTGCTGTTTATTTTTATTGACTTGGTGCAGATACCCCAATCTAATGCGGGCGGACATATTGCTCACTTGGGCGGTGCTCTATGGGGCTATATTTACCAAAGGCAATTTTTGCAGGGCAATGATATTGGCGCTTGGTTTATGAATCGTTTTGACTCCATAAAAAAAACCTTAAGCTCCAAACCTAGACGGAAGCGCCCAAAAACTGCTAGAAAAACAACTGCTACTGATGCTGTCGATCAGAAAAAAATTGATGCTATTTTAGATAAAATTGCCTCTTCTGGCTATGAGAGTTTGACAAAAGTTGAAAAGGAATACTTATTCCGTGCTGGCAAGCAGTAATTAGCAAGCAAAAAACGAAAAGACACAGCCGCCATAGCTACGGGCATGGCTAAATTGTGCAATATCAGATAAGTCGATTTGTTCGGCATGCTCTATAATTAGCAGACCCTCTGGTGCAAGTGTGCTTTTTTCAAAAATCGTATTAACTATGGATTTGTATGTTGCCAACTCAAGCGCATAAGGGGGATCGGCAAAAATAAAATCATAGTTGTTGCTGTTTCGTTCTAAAAACAACAAAACGGGCATTTTAACAGTGGTAATTGGTAGAGAAAGATCTGCTGCAGTTTGAGTAATAAAGCTAATGCACCCAGGGTGTTGGTCTACCGCAACGATGCTCGCAACACCTCTTGAGCCAAACTCATAGCTGATGCTTCCCGTCCCTGAAAAAAGATCAAGCACGCTACAATCATTAAAATCATATTGGTGCACCAAGATATTGAAAAGTGCTTCTTTTGCTCTATCTGTAGTGGGTCTAACAGGAAGCTTTTTGGGAGGACTTATACGCCTTCCTTTTAATGTGCCAGAAACAATTCGCATTAAAACAGATTTAACAAACAAAAATCTTGGTGGGTACTGATACGCGGCACTACATGCTCCAAATCATTTTCTACAGTTAGTAGATTGATACTTCTCACAAATTCGTGTAATCCTTTATAAATTTCATCATTAACAGCGATATCACCAGCTATAAATAGGGGTACCTCGTTTGGGCTGATGTTCTTTTCTTTAGTAGTGAGCAGTACGTAGTACACCACATCTTTTGGTTTGGTGGCTTCAAAGCAATTGTAAAATTGAAGTTTTTTGTTTCGTAATAATGCGATGTGTAGGTGGTCTTGTTCTTTATAGAGACTCCAAGCCAGGGCACCTTCTGTTGCGCTGTGTTGCGACAAGGCCCGTAGCCATACGGTCACGGCATGATAGTAGCTAAAAGACCCAAAGTTGTCAAGTAACATATTGTTTACGTTGACAAATGGTGCATAAACACAGATCCAATCTGAACTGGGTTCTACATCATAAGTGATAAAGTCATTTGGCTTTAAGTCAACGTCTTTTTGAACATATTCGTGAAGTGCTGTTTCTTCAAAAAGTGACTTGGGTACTAAGGTTGCAAGATTATTTTCTACGCTACAGCGTACTTCGCTATAGTTTTGCTCCAATATACCATTCTCTTTTAGCGCTGCTCGTATGTTTTCGTGAAGATTTTCTAAATGGATAAAGGTGTCAAAAACTGCTCTGTGGATTTGAGAAGCTTTGTTAGTTTTTTGGTTGTGGGTAAAAAAAGAAAGTCCATTCACGAAGACGTGAATGGACAACTTTAAGTCACTTTCTTTATTTTTGTATTTTGGCATCGTAAATGGTAGGCCAGTTTCCGTTAGTGCTAACTTCTGTCAATGATCCTAACACAATGTCAGGTCCATTTACACCATCTACGGAAATGGTTGCTTTTTCTTGTTCCAATAAGTACGGATCTTGGTCGTGTAATACCAAATCTTTTGAGATACTCACCTCAAATACAGCTACTGGATAATTATTTTTTTCGATGACATCTGCTTTCATTACAAAGCTGGTGTCGATTCCTTTAACAGGAACTTTCATCATGGAAGTGTATCGATCAGAGTCACTAAATAGGGAGTCTTTAACGGAAACAAAGCCCAAGGTGTCTACGATTTGAATTTCGCGGAGCATGTCGATGCGATAGGTACGATCGTATTCTAGATAACTCGAGTCTCTTTTTTCAACAATAATATACTCGGCAGTGTCTATAAACTTAACCAAGCTCTTGAAGTCTTGTGCATAATAGCCATTAACAGATTTGTGAGCTACTTGTGCCATACCTATATCCTTAAGATTAGAAATAACATTTCCATAACGCTCTACTTTAACATTATTAAATTGGATGGGGTCGTAAATGGAGTAAAATAACTTATATGTAAAAAATAAGATGAGGATCCATAAGACAGGTAGTAAGATTTTTTTCATGACGCCAGTTGAATTTTAAAGCATTCAAATTTACAATTTTTTTCAATCTCTACCCGCTTCAATAAAACATTACTACATTTAGACAATGGATTCAACGGCTTTAACCAAAACACTTATTGACGCATTTCCTTTTACGCCTACCGTGGCGCAAGAAAAAGCGCTGAATAGATTGGCAGTTTTTTTTGATAACGAGTCAGATAAGGCAGTGTTTGTATTAAAGGGTTTTGCTGGGACAGGAAAAACCACACTTATTGGGGCATTGGTACAATCTATTCCTAAGTTGCGATACAAAACGGTGCTTATGGCACCAACTGGACGTGCTGCAAAAGTCATGACCGCCTATGCGAATCGCCCCGCATGCACCATTCACAAGCGGATTTATTTCACCCAGCAAGAGCGCCAAGGCAACCTTAAATTCAAACTTCAAAAAAATAAATTTAAACGTACCCTTTTTTTGGTTGATGAAGCTTCTATGATTGCCAACCAGCAGCAGCAGAGTAAACTCTTTGAAAATGGTTCCCTACTGCAAGATCTAATTGCCTATGTACGTGCTGGTGAAAATTGCAAGCTGATGTTTGTGGGTGATACTGCCCAACTGCCACCCGTGCACACCAACCTAAGTCCAGCCTTGGATGCACAAGTGTTGTCTTTAGATTTTGACCTCGACTCCCAAGAAGTGGAATTAGATGAGGTGGTGCGCCAAGCAAAAGATTCGGGCATTTTATTCAATGCCACCAGAATTAGACAGCAATTACACAACCAGCACACTAATCAATTTCAGTTTATTTTATCTAAATTTCCAGACATCATCAGGTTGCAAGATGGTTATGAAATTCAAGATGCTCTTGAGACCTCTTTTAGAGAGGTGGGTCGAGAAGAAACCGCTTGTATAGTACGTTCAAACAAACGTGCTAATGGTTATAATCAACAAATACGTGCTGAAATTTTGGGCAAAGAACCCGATTTGGCTACTGGGGATTTACTTATGGTGGTCAAGAATAATTACCATTGGCTGTCTCCTACATCAGGACCAGGCTTTATTGCCAATGGCGATACGGTTGAAGTACTCAAAATTAAGGCCATTAAGGAGCTCTATGATTTTAGGTTTGCTGAAGTGAGCGTACGAATGTTAGACTATCCAGACGAAGAACCTTTTGACACCGTTTTTTTACTCGACACACTTGCCTCTGAAACCCATGCCCTTTCTTTTGAACAAAACACAAAGCTCTATCAAGCCGTTAGAGAAGATTATGCGCACCTACCACAATACAAGCAGTATTTGAATGTTAAAAAGAATCCCTTTTTTAATGCACTGCAAGTCAAGTATGCCTATGCCTTCACGTGTCATAAAGCACAAGGAGGGCAGTGGAAGCGCGTATTGGTGGAAAAGCCCTATTTGCCCAACGGTCTTGACGAAGGGTTTTTTAGATGGCTCTATACGGCTGTTACTCGCGCATCAGAAAAGTTGTTCTTGGTTGGATTTGATGAAACCTTCTTTGATGCGGAATGATTTGATTACTTTTGTATCATGCGCATAATAGCAGTTATTCCAGCCCGTTACGAAGCACAACGCTTTCCTGGTAAACTTTTGGCCGATTTGGCAGGTAAAACTGTGTTGCAACGTACATATGAAGCCGTACAACATACCAAGCTCTTTGACGAGGTATGGGTCGCTACAGATTCAGATGCCATATCAACCCATATCACAAGCATAGGTGGAAAGGTTTTTCTGAGTCAGTTAATACATGAATGTGGTAGCAACCGCGTTGCTGAATGTGCCAGTCAGTTGGATGCAGATATAATTATCAATGTGCAAGGCGATGAACCTTTTATTTCACCCCAGGCCCTGTCGGATTTGATAACGGCTTTTGAGGAAGACGTTGAAGCCAAGATTGATTTGGCTTCGCTAATGATTCCCATACACAGCAAGGCAGATTTAGAAAACCCTAATGTGGTTAAGGTAGTAAGCGATAAACATGGCAGGGCTCTATATTTTTCTCGTGCGGCGATTCCGTTTATGCGAGCTCAAGGGCAAGCATTTCGTCATGTAGGGATCTATGCTTTTCGCAAGGCAGCTCTATTAGATTTTTACGCTCAAGCACCAACGCCACTTGAACAGGCAGAAAAGATTGAAGCCATCCGCTACTTAGAAATGGGCAAGGTGATGCAAATGCTAGAAACGGATTTTGTGGGTGTGGGAATAGACACGCCTGAGGACTTGGTCAAAGCCAACTCATTACTCACCTAAAACCATGGTGTGATAGACGTTTTGTACATCTTCGTCTTCCTCTAACTTTTCAATTAGCTTTTCTACTTCTTCAACTGCCTCGCCAGAAAGGGTAGTGGTGGTAGTAGGAATACGCTCAAATCCTGAAGACAGGATTTCAATTTCGCGTTTTTCCAGTTCTTTTTGAATGGCACCAAAGCTTTCAAAAGGCGCGTATAGTAATATGCCATCTTCGTCTACAAAAACTTCGTCTATACCAAAGTCAATAAATTCCAATTCCAACTCCTCAGCATCTATACCCTCGGTAGGTATGCGGAAATTACAAGTATGGTCAAACATGAATTCTACAGAACCAGAAGTTCCCAAATTGCCATTACATTTATTAAAGTAGCTACGGACATTGGCTACGGTTCGGTTGTTGTTGTCTGTGGCGGTTTCTACCAATACGGCTATTCCGTGTGGCGCATAGCCTTCAAATAGGACTTCTTTGTAGTTCTCTGTGCCTTTGTCTGAGGCCCGCTTGATAGCACGTTCAATATTGTCCTTGGGCATGTTGACTGCCTTTGCGTTTTGAATTACCGCTCGCAGTCGTGAATTGCTCTCTGGATGTGGCCCGCCTTCTTTTACGGCCATGACAATGTCTTTACCAATGCGTGTAAAGGTCTTAGCTATAGCTGACCAGCGTTTCATCTTACGTGCTTTGCGAAATTCGAATGCCCTTCCCATAAATTCGTTTTGGTAAAGATATAAAAGCCAATAGTGTTTGGCAAAAGAAGGATATTGGTTTTGCGTAAGATGCATTCTAATTATTAATTTATGCCACACAAACGCCTCATTCTATAGCATATGCCGGCAAATACAAGCGTAATAAAGAGTAGGGTAATGATATTCCTGCCATTGCAAAACACAATCGACCATGATTCGGTTCATGATCGATCCTTACTAGAAATACAGCTAAAACAAAGGAAATAAGCCATATAATGAAATACTTATTCAATGCTTCCCTGGAGTCATCACACCCAAACAGTTTTTTACAACAGCTTCTGAAGTATAGCGCAAATGTTTTGGCAACAAGTTGCATTTTGGAAGTACCGCTATATACCGGTCAATATTACTGGCATAAACGTGCGTATAACAAGGTTTCTTGGATAGCTTTAATCCATCCACCAAATGGGCAACGAACTCATCGTGATGAATCAAATCATCGCTGCCCAAATGAAAAATACCCCATAAATTTCTGTTAATGA
>Ga0213862_10000291_pt1 | contig 22049 bp, 11 predicted proteins | sample PICome_7_FD_160092 | JGI IMG/M metagenome (GOLD analysis project Ga0213862, IMG submission 160092) | Coastal seawater microbial communities near Pivers Island, North Carolina, United States - PICO266 | ecosystem: Environmental > Aquatic > Marine > Coastal | place: USA: North Carolina... | reverse complement strand
CAGCGCCGCGCTCGTTAAAAAATACGGTGGCTCGCTCTCAGGCGAGCACGGTGACGGTCGCGTTCGTGCGGCCTTCATCAAAGATTTTTACGGTCCCGAGGTCTACCCGTGGATGGAAAGCTTTAAAAAGGCTTGGGATCCGGAAAACAAGCTCAATCCTGGTAAGATCGTGGGCGCAAAGCCCATGGACGAAGATTTGCGCTATAATGTGGACCGTGAGGAGCCCATTTTAGACACCCAATTCCCGTTTAGCGAGGAAGGCGGATTCTTACGCGCTGTAGAAAAATGCAACGGATCGGGCGACTGCAGAAGACTCCCGCATACCGGAGCCCTGATGTGCCCTTCGTACATGGCCTCTCGCAATGAATGGGACAGTACGCGTGGTCGGGCCAATGTGCTGCGGAGCGTATTGACCGAGCAAAACTTAGACGGGTTCAAAGCGCCTGAATTGGCAGAAGCGATGCAGCATTGCGTCGGCTGTAAAGGCTGTACGAAGGAATGTCCTTCTGGGGTTGATATGGCCGCCATGAAGTCTGAATACCTCTATCAAAACCGTTCTAAACGTACGATGGCGGATAAAGCCTTTGCCAACTTCCATAAGAGCTTAAGCTACCAAGGATTATGGCGTTTGATCAATCCTGTCCTGAAATCTGGACTGACCAAACGATTGATGGGCATTCACCCGGAGCGATCAGTTCCAGGGCTTGCACCACCGGCCTATATGAAAGCCTATGAAAAAAGCTATTCGGTAGAAAGTGCCGCGGACCAGGAACGCACAGTGATTTTGTGGGTGGATGAATTTACGCAGGCTCAAGATCCCCTGCTTGTGGGAAAAGCACTGGACGTGCTCAGCGCGCTCGGATATAGTCCAGCGGTTGTTTGTGGCCCAAGTGGACGCGCAGCGATAAGTGGTGGTTTTTTGCCAGAATCGAAGAAAATAGCCCAAAAAGCACTAAAAAAGCTCCAAAACGCGACAAAAACACTCAAAAACGCACCTATTTTGGGTCTAGAGGCAAGCGCCGTACTCAGTGCAAAGGACGAATACCCACGTTTACTTCCCGCAGAGAACGAATGGCTTAAGACGCAGCGCTTCGAAACTGTCGATAAATTTTTAGCATCGGAACTGCCAAAGCTGACCGGGACAAAGCAACTCTTCACTCCGCACCCAGAGGAAATTTTACTCCACGTGCACTGCCACCAGAAAAGTTTAGAAAGCGCCGGCGATACAGCCTACGTGCTCCAACTCCTGTTAGGAGCAAAGGTCAACCGCCTGAAAAGCAGTTGCTGCGGCATGGCCGGGTCCTACGGCATGAAGCGCGAAAATTTCGAAATGAGTAAAAAGATGGCCGAATTAGTCTTACTTCCGGCCGTTGAAGCATTCGAAGGTGAACACATCGTCGCCACTGGAACTTCATGCCGGCACCAGATCGACGACCTCAGTTCACGGAGCGCAGTACATCTAATGGATGTGCTTTGGGAGCAACTGCTGTTCTAAGCGGACCTAGTTTTCTGCCTGCTCAAATTTAACAACGACGTCTTGAATCCCCGTGAGTACAGTATCGCGCATTCCATGAATAATGGACAGGGTATACCGCTCGTTTTCTTTGAAGCGAACCGCACCGCCACCTATGGGCGCGAAGACCGTTTTAAGCGTACTCATTCCGGTTCCGTTCCAACGGCCCAGGTCATCCGCCAATGCGATGTTCACGGTGTCCGAATATTCCACGCCCTGACTTGAGCGTATGGTGCGAAACAGGTACAGGTTGTTGTACGGATAGTCGACTAAATGACGTACATACATGCCCATGAAAACTGGTTTTTCCGCATCCTGAGGTGCCCACTGCACGGTGATCGCGCTGTCCATATGCCACCGGTTGTTTTCAAAGGTGGTCAGTTCATCTAAGACTGGCGGTGGCGAGCAACTTTGTAGAAAAAGAAAAAACAGTGAAAAAAGACCCAAAACGAGTCCATTTCCAGCTGTTTTTATGTGTTTTTGCGCTAAAAAGGGCATTATTCTGCTTTTTTCGGTGCGTTTGGTTTTCTACCACTGCGGTTACGACCGCCACGATTGCGGTTGCGTCCACCGCGATTGCGACCGCCTTTAGGCTGATCGAAACGGGTGATGCTATCTTCTGCACTTCCACCTACGAAATCGGCCACCGCAACTTCAGCCTTCACTTTAGGCTGCTCGACGTAAGCAAATTCTGCAAGGTCGTCGGGAGTTTCCCCTTGTTTGTTCGCTTCCACAATCTCAAGCACCTGGTCGAGCTTTAACGGCACCCAGTTGTTGGGATCGCTATCGAGCGAATACCAGAGCATCTCCTTAAAAATGTCCATTTTTTGGAAGAACGCCACGCCTTTCGCGAGCTTGAGTTTCTTTGAAGGTGATGGGAAACGCTTTACCGCTTCGATGTAGCTGTCCAATTCATAGTTCAAACAACACTTCAACTTCCCACACTGTCCCGCCAGTTTCTGGGGATTCAGACTGAGTTGCTGGTAGCGCGCTGCCGCAGTATTCACACTACGGAAATCACTAAGCCAAGTTGAACAACACAACTCACGGCCACACGAACCTATACCACCCAAACGCTGAGCTTCCTGGCGTGCACCGATCTGTTTCATTTCAATACGTACGGAGAACAGTTGGGCCAGTTCACGGATCAATTGGCGAAAATCTACCCGCTCATCTGCCGTATAGTAGAACGTCGCTTTTGAACCGTCGCCCTGGAATTCAACGTCGGATATTTTCATTCGCAACCCTAGACGCTGGGCCACATCGCGGCTCTGCATCATGGTTTGTTTTTCACGCGCCCGAGCTTCCGCCCACTTTTCTAAGTCGTGTTCTGAAGCTTTACGGTACACCTTGTTCGGATGCTCTTCCGATTCGTATTTAAACTTCTTTTTATTCATCTGGAGCTTTACCAGCTCCCCGGTGATAGAGACGTTTCCTATGTCGTGTCCGGAGTGGGCTTCAACAGCCACAGCATCTCCGATCTGGAGTGGAAGACCTTCTGCATTGTGGAAAAATTCCTTGCGTCCGTTCTTAAATCTGACCTCAACCCAATCAAAAGCTTGATCTGTCGAGGGTAGTTCCATATTTGAAAGCCAGTCATAGACCGACAGTTTTCCGCATCCTCCAGTTCCACATGAGCCGTTGCTTTGACAACCCTTTGGAACGCCACCACCGCTGCCACAATTACTGCATGCCATGGTCGTTATATTTATGCTATCAAACAACAACTTTGTTGTGTTGTTTGCGATACTAAGGTCGTAAATTGAACCCATGATTGAACGGAATCTGTTTAAAATTCTCCTCACCGCTTGTTTCGCGGTTCTACTGGCCCCGTTAGCGAAGGGACAGGAAGGGAAATGGCAGGCTGCGAGCGCCTTTGAGCACTGGGTGGATCATCTTCCCTACAACACGTTTGAGCACGTGGACCAATTGGACCCGCTCGTTTTCTGCGCCTCCCAGGACAACCTGCTCATTATCGACGGCAGCACCGACGAATTTTCCAGGTACTCCCGCATCAACGGACTTTCAGGAACCAACATCACTGCCTTGCGCTCGGATCCTTCCACGCAGACCGTTTGGATTGGCTACGCCAACGGGCGTATCGATGTTTGGCGCAATGGCTCTTTTCAACCCATCACCGCCATCGAAGAAACCCCCTCTTTTACCGGACTCAAACAAATCAATGGCTTCGCCTTTTTTGATGGAAACGCCTACGTCGGAACGGACTTTGGATTGGTCGAATTTGAAATTTCTTCCCGCCTTGCCGGTCGAACTTTTCTTCTCGGCGACAACTACAGTCCTATTGCGATCGCTTCCTTTGATATCAACCCGTCGGGCACCGCCTGCGTATATTCCCCTGTTCAGCAAAATGCGTTTTTAGTCGCCAACCTTACCGAAAACTTACCGCAGTGGACCCCCATCGATTACCAGGTTATTGCCAGCGTCTACGACCCCGGCCATATCGTATGGTACGGAGTAGATGCGTGTTTCTTGTATGCCGCAACCGACCTTACTTCAGGAACACTACTTTTTGATGTCACCGAAAACAGCAACGGCGATTGGGAGGCTGGAACCTACCCGCAGCCTTGGGGCAGCGGCAGCTTAAGTCAGGAAATACAAGATGTACGCGTGAACGAGAACTGGCTCGTGGTTACGCGAGATTTCAATGTGATTGGTAAAAAATCGGACCAAAAAAACAGTCCTGTGGATTCCGTCAATATTTCCAACGCGCTCTTCGCTCCTGGGGTGCTTCGGCCCCTCTCCTCTGCGTTTGTAGCCAGTGAGAATGCCTTCTACACGGGTAATTTTCAAACAGGCATGGTACGCGTTAAGGACCGCACTAAAGTCAAACGCATTCTCCCCAGCAGCCCGTACAGCAACAAAGCTTTTCACCTCGTGCCTTTCGGATTGGGCAAGGATAACGACCCTAATCCAGATGGTGCCAATCCATACGCAGCAACCTACCGCGGCAATACAGGCGGTGTCCTTCATTTGCCGGGCGCCTTAAATGAACTGTGGTCAAAAGCCTATTCGAGCGACGGCGCCGGTCGCTACGAGAACCAGCAATGGCTGCATTGGGATAAAAATTACCTGTACGGTTTGACGGATTTTGTGAGTGCGGCGCACGAATTCACCGCATCGGGCGAGCGACTCTACCTCAGCAGTTGGGGTGGCGGGATTGTTGAGCTGACCGACGGTGATACGACGGGCTGGTTTCGCGCAAGCAATACTGATGGTGCGCTGCTCGCCGTGAACGGAAATGCAAATGATCTACGGACCGGTGGTTTGACCTTTGACGATGAGGGGAATCTATGGGGCGTGCAAAGTTTAGTCGCTGCGCCGTTGTTTAAGAAAGATGCGGCAGGAAATTGGTCCAATTTCGCTTTAAGTCCCGGTGCAGACGCGGTGGCATTAAAAAACATCATTCACCACGACGGCATGTTCTTCATTCAAAGCCGAACAAACGGCATCTACGCCTACCGTGCTTCCGACGGACTGAAACGGCAGATCAGCTCAGGTACGGGAAGCGGCAACCTGCCCTCCAACCACGTACTGAGTATGGCCGTGGATCACGACGGAGAATTGTGGATTGGCACGGATGAAGGATTGGTGGTACTGTACAGTCCCTCAAATGTTTTTAACGGTGGAAATTCAGACGCGCGTCCTATTCTCTTCGAGGAAGACGGTGTTGTACAAAAGCTTTTGGGTGAAACGCCCATAACGAGCATTTTCGTGGACGGCGGCAACCGCAAGTGGATCGGAACACGCGGCGCTGGACTCTTTTTAGTCAGTCCCGAGGGCTTGCAGACTCTACAGCAATTTACAGCGACCAATTCCCCTTTACTCGCCAATGACATCCTCAGTATTGCAGCGGATCCAACCAGCGGAGAGCTCCTCATTGCTACCGCAAAGGGATTGATCGGCTACCGCGGCGATGCCACACCCGGTTATACCGGCAATGTACCCGAAGCCGCCATCTACCCCAACCCGGTACGCCCCGGCTATGAAGGGCCCATTTTTGTGCAGGGCTGCCCGGAAGGTGCGGTAGTAAAGTTTACGGACATAACCGGGGCGCTGGTGTATGAAACGCAATCCAACGGGGGGACAGCACGCTGGAACGGAACAAACCTGGGCGGAGCGCCCGCAGCTAGTGGCGTTTACCTGGTCTACATTACAGATGCATTAGGCACCGTTACTGCACAAGGAAAAGTTCTTCTCATCCGGCAGTAAACCGGTCTGAGATATTGGTATTTTTGAGAGGCTATGGCACAAGAGACAGAAAAAAAGAAACGCAATTACCGCAAGCAAATCATCTGGACGGTGGTCGTGCTTACGGGACCGGTTTGGGGTTTGACGGTTTTGCTCAGTTTGACGAGCATGGGCGTGTTTGGTGAATTGCCTAACATCGCGCAGATTGCAAATCCCGATACAAAATTGGCCACTGAAATCATTACCGAAGACGGTGAAACCCTAGGTACCTTCTTCCGCGAAAACAGAACGGCTGCAACCTTTGATGAACTCTCGCCATGGCTCGGTAAAGCGCTCGTAGCGACGGAAGATGAACGCTTCTATTCCCACAGCGGGGTGGATGCAAAGGCGCTGGCACGTGCTGTTGCGTATCTGGGATCCAAAGGTGGAGGCTCTACGCTCACGCAGCAATTGGCGAAGATGCAGTACAACGAGCCCGCGCGTAATTTGGTGGAGCGCATTGGACAGAAATTGGGCGAATGGATCATCGCGGTGCAGCTGGAAAGGCTCTACACGAAAGACGAAATTATTGCCTTGTATTTGAACCAATTGGACTTTCTCTACCAAGCCGTCGGCATCAATTCTGCCGCCCGCGTCTACTTCAACAAGAAGCCTATTGACCTCACCATAGAAGAGGCTGCGGTGTTCGTTGCCATGGCAAAAAACCCCTCCCTATACAATCCTAAACGCTACCCGGAACGTACCAAACAACGCCGCGACCAAGTGTTCGTGCAAATGGTTAAAAACGGCATGCTTACGGTAGCAGAAAAAGACAGCCTGCAACAAATCCCCCTTCAGCTGGAATTCCGACCACAGAGTCATACGGCCGGTCTAGCGCCGTATTTCCGCGAATATTTACGTGGCTACATGAAGGAGTGGATCAAAGATTACGAGAAACGGACCGGCCGCGAATTGGACCTCTACAGTGGCGGTTTAAAAATCTACACGACCATCAATGCAGAGATGCAACAGAATGCGGAAGAAGCCGTGCAAGAGCATTTGAGCAATTACCAGCGCATCTTCGACATCATCAAAGAAGACCGCAAATACGGCCCATTCTATTTCGATGAAGATCCCGCCGGGAATGTAAAGCGCATCGTAGACCGCGCCATGAAAAACACGCAGCGCTACCGCGGCATGAAGCGCCGGGGCGCCAGCCAGGACAGCATTCAGAAGGCCTTTGCTACCCCTATCCCCATGACCGTTTTTACCTGGAACGGGGACAAAGACACCGTGCTTTCGCCGCGCGACAGCATCATGTATTACAAAGGACTCTACCAGGTGGGCATGATGAGCGTGGAACCACAAACCGGCCACGTCAAAGCATGGGTAGGCGGTAACGACTACCAGTACTTTAAATACGACCACGTAAAGCAAGGAAAACGCCAGGTGGGCTCCACCTTCAAACCGTTCGTTTATGCTTCTGCCATTCTAGAGAAAAACTACAGCCCCTGTATGGAAGTACCCAACGCCAAGATCTGTATTGAAAAAGGGGAGTTTGGGCTCATCGAAGATTGGTGCCCGTCCAATTCTGATGATAAATACGGCGGTACAAAGAGCTTAAAACACGCCTTAGCAAATTCCATGAATACCGTGACGACCTTCCTGATGAAGCAGGTAGGGCCACGTCCTGTTATTGACCTGGCCAGACGGATGGGCATTACGGGCGACATTCCCGAAGTGCCTTCTATTGCCCTAGGTACGGTCGACCTCAGCGTGTATGAGATGGTAGGCAGCTACACCACTTTCGCAAACAAAGGGCGCTATGTGCAGCCCATCATGGTGACGCGTATAGAAGATAAGAATGGTGTCGTATTGGAAGAATTTACGCCCGAAACACGTCAGGTTATGAGCGATCGCGATGCCTATGTAATTCTTAAACTCCTGATGGGAGTGACGGAAGACGGCACCGGGGTCCGATTGCGCCACGATTTAGGCAAAAACTTCTACCGCAATAATGCAGTAACCGGCTATCCCTACAAGTTCACTAATGAAATTGCCGGGAAAACGGGGACGACGCAAAACAACTCTGACGGTTGGTTTATGGGCGCTGTACCTAACCTAATCACAGGGGTATGGACCGGTTGTGAAGATCGTGCTGCGCATATGGGCGGCAGGTTTGGCACGTATTACGGACAAGGCGCTACGGCGGCATTGCCGATCTGGGCCGTCTACATGAAAAAGAACTACGCCAACCCTGATCTCGGCATCAGCAAGAGTCCGTTTGAACGTCCTAAAGGTGCGTTGGGTATCGATGTAGATTGCGTGCCCACCACGTTCGACTTTGATAGCGGCGAAGGCGACGATTTTGACGAAAATTTCTAACGACCTACAGCCAGTTTCAATGCCGTTGTAAATTCTGCTGGAACCAGCACTTCGTCTACTGGTTCGACCACAAATTGTGTGCTGCTTGGTGGAGCGGCGTTGCGCTGCGTCTCGCGCTGCTGTATTTCTGCTCTGTTTTGTAAGGCTACTTTAGTGCCTTTAATCAATCCTGCTGCCACAGAGATCACTGCACCCACAGTGGCCACAACCAGTCCTGTGAAAAACCCAACGAGCACCGCGAATCCATCACCATCGTCTAAGGACGCTATAGCCGCAAAAACTACCACTCCAGAACCTAAAGAAATGAGGTACCCTCTTCCTGCAGTCTTCGCCCCCTGGGCGGTTGCAGAAGGCAAGGGTGTAAGCTCTTGAATATACGGCTCACTGGAACCTCCAACTTCTTTGGGGCCCATGTAGAGGTAGGCCAACTGGCCCGCAGTATCCATACACAAGGCGTAATAAAAGGTCGCTGGCTTGAGTAAGGTCAGGTAACTGTTCGCTGTATCGAAGGTGAATTCTGAAAGCTCGCCGGCATCCGTGACCACTGCGGCCACCTCATAACCTTGGGTTAATGCACCACGTAAATCGTACACAACGGGGTCCATGATGGAACGTTCTGCGCGAAGAGAAAACGGCGCGATAAAAAGGGCAACGAGTGCTAGGCGGATCAAATGTTTCATAGCTGAATTTAAAAAATACCCCGACAAAACCCGGGTGCGTAAAATTAAGTCACAATGGTATAAGAATGAATTAGAACATGTCCATATCCATTCCACCACCACCACTTCCGCGGTCCATTTGACGACGACGGCGTTGTACTTCGCCAAAGTTGTAGGTTAGACCGGCTTCAACAATGCGGTTGCTCCAGCGGAATTGGCCCTCTTGGTAGAAATTGGGGCCCATGGATTCGTAATTCCATCCCATGGTATTGAAGAGGTCCCGGCAATTGATGGACAGGTTCAAACGGTCGTTCATAAACCCTTGTTTGAATCCACCGCCCATAAAATAGAACGGACGGCCTATGCCCTGCGCCATGACGCGTTTACTGCGGTAATTCCCCATGATTTGTAAGCTCGCGCCTTTCCAAAGCGGCGTGCTCACCATGGTGTTCAAACCAAAACCGTATCCGCTGTTGACCCAACCGCGGCCGTCGATATCACCGCTGACCTGGCTGTAAAAATAATTTCCTCCGAGCGTCGCAAAGGCACCTTTGCTACCGAGACGGCCGCGGAAATTAAAGTCCATACCCACATCTTCGCCATTGTTGAGGTTTTTGTGGGTGGTCGTGTTGATCCCGTTGGTGTCGACTTGGCTGAACCAAGTAATGAGATTGCTCTTATCCCGGAAGTAGACGTTTGCGCTCAGGGTAGAACCTTTTTTCAAAATGTGCGTGTACCCTACTTCATACGATCCTGTAAATTCTGGAAGGAGGTACGGATTTCCTTGACGAAGGTTGAATGGATCGCTGTAGTCTATAAATGGGTTGAGCTGTCGACCACCGGGGCGCTGGACACGGCGGCTGTAACTGAAATTAAGTTCACGTCCACGCGCGATTTCGTAGGTCATGAACGCACTGGGATATATTTGGAAATAGTCGTTGACGAAGGTCGAATCCTGCGTGATTTGTGTGGCCTCGATGTTCGCTTGTTCTGCGCGAAGTCCCAACTGGAAGCCCCACGGACCCTTTTTGAAGCCGTAGTTTGCGTAGGCCGCGAAAATATCTTCAGAGTATAAAAATTCATTTACAGAAAGGGGATCTAATGTGGCGATGCCCGTGTTGATGTCGGTGTTCGTTCTATTGAAGCCGTCGAGATCATCGCGAAGAATCATCTTCACACCCGCCTCTAATTTGCGGTCCTCGTTCCACTTCTTGACGTAATCCGCTAAACCGTTAAACTCCCATTGGTCGCCAAAACTTTCTGTTGCATAGCGCAGTGATGGCGATTTAATGCTCCCTGAGTTAAGCGTATCTTGTTCAAAGACCATGTCGTCGTGACGGTTTCCGTCGGTGTAACTGAACCGGACGTTGAGTTCCTCGCCTTTTTTCGGTTTGTAGTCGTAAATAAGGTCGGCACTGTTGTTCCAACGAATGCCGTTTTCTTCATTCGCCTGGAGAATGGTATAGATGCTCGTTGGCGTGGTCCAATCCGTGGTTTTCTCTTCCGAACGCGGACGCAACCCTTGATTGATGGTACCTTGAAGCGTGAGGGTATGTTTGTCGTTCGGGGTCCAATCGATTCCCGTTTTAATATTGTTTCCATTGCGACCACCCAGTCCATCCGTCACTTGCTCAAAACTGTAGGTGCCGTCTGTAAGGTAATTTTCACGGTTTGCCCACGAACTGCGCGGGGTAAACCCTGAACTGTGTCCTGCATTAAAAAAGAGGTTCACGTTATCCACCTTGTAGTTCAGGTTGAGTCCACCGCGCACACGATCTGCTCCCGAATAAGAGGCATTGACCGATCCATTTAAACCTTGCAACGCAGATTTCTTCAACACGATATTGATCATACCCGCCGTACCGTCCGGATCGTATTTCGCGCTTGGATTCGTCATCACTTCAATCTTCTCAACACTGTTGCCCGGTAAACTTTGCAACAACGCGGTAAGGTCCTCCCCTGTGAAACGCGAGGGGCGCCCGTCGATCATAATGCGCACTGCACTAGAACCGCGGAGCGTAATGTTGCCATCGAGGTCCAATTCCACCGACGGTATATTTTCAAGAATGTCCGTCGCAGAACCCGTCTTACTTAAGATCAGCTTCGAAGGATCGTACACTTTGCGGTCGATCTCATTCGTCATAAACTGGCGTTCCGCTTGCACGGTTACTTCGTCAAGCTCTACTCCAGAATGTTGTAGGCCAATTTCACCGAGCGACTGCTCCACACCTTCACGCCCTAAACGTACTTCCTGCGTCTTCGTTTTGTACCCTACATACGCAAATTCGATCACGTTAGGACCGAGCGTAATGCCTTCGATTTTGAACTGGCCACGATCGTTGGTCATGCCGCCAGTGACCAGTTCTTCACTCATCTTGTGGGTGACTTTCACCGCAGCAAACGCAAGCGGTTCTTTGGTTTCAGCGTCCACCAATTTTCCGGTGATCACACCAATTTTCGGGAGTTTAGAAGGGTCGAAATTTCCGCCGCGCTGGGCGCCCGGTTGCTGTGCGTGGAGTGTTCCGGTTAAAAACACTGCAAGGAATAGGAGTAGGGTATTGCTTAGGTTCTTCATGTCTAGTAGACGCGTATTGGGGTCAAAAGGTTTAATACTCAGCAATTTTCGTGCTAAGACACGCGAAGATAAGGTACTTCTGTCGCCTAAAATGTTGAAGATGTGTTAACGCCCTAAACGGCCCGGTAACCGAGGCTGTTTTTAACGTGAATGCGACGCAAGAAGATTTGGATCAACCAAAAATTCAAGGCAGCGAAGACCTCGAAGAATACCACATGAAGGTAGGCAAAGCTTTCGCTCGTAATGATCAGTGGGTTATCTGCGATTGGGGGTTCCATGAGGTACATGTAATTTCCACCGGTCAGTAGATTTACACCAAGCGCAATGAGCGCCATGAGTTGTATTCGACCGAAGCTGCGGAGCCAAGCCCGCTTTTTTAGGCGCTTGTGTTGCACCACAATAATGTAGAATCCAGCGGCAATGATGGATGCGTGATTGACATAATAATCAAAGGCATAAACCACGTTGATACCGTGGGTAAATTCCGGAGTAAGCAAGCTTTGCAAACCACCTGCAATACCGGTGAAGGTGACCAATTCTCCCATCCAGCGTTTACCTGTAAAAAAGTAACCGATGAGCAAGAGTCGCGAAAAGCCGCACATGTGAAAGAGCAAGGAACTGCCCCAGCTGAATTCGCCTCGAGAAATGGAAAGTCCCGTCATCGCGAGGTACGCAGCCACTAAAACCAGTGCCCAACCGCGCTCAAATTTTCTTCGGGCCACAGACCCTAATTGGCCGCCCAACCACAGCGGGAAGAGGATAACAAATAGTGCTGCCGCCCAGCCAAACCAGTACAGTACATCTCCAGGAGATAATGCAACATGCAAGTCCATTCGCGATTTTATTCGTTCGTTTCAGTCGTAGTGCTAGGTCGACGGGGACTCCGAATATAAAAAAAGGCGGCCATGTGGCCGCCTTTCTATCTCAATTTTAATCAGTTGAACCGATTAGTTGTTTCCCAATATCAACGGAAGTCCATCGCTTCCACCTACTACGATCACTTTACTGTTCGGACTTTCTGCCAACTTCAAGGTGGCATCAATCCCTTTGTCTTGAAGAATCTTGTCCGTAAGTGACTGGCTCAACAAACGGTTCGCTACAGCTTTACCCTCTGCTTCAATACGCTGACGTTCTGCTTCTTTTTGAGCTTGAGTCAAACGGAATTCATATTCTAAAGAAACCTGCTCTTGCTCCAGCTTGCGCTCGATCGCCTGCTTCAATTTATCCGGTAACCCTACGTCACGAATCAAAACTGCATCCAATTCAATGTATTTACCCTTGATGCGCTCTGCAGCCAAGTCAAAAATCTCCGTCTGGATGCTATCACGCTTCGAGCTGTACAGCTCTTCTGGTAAATATTTACCGATGATTTCGCGCGTTGCAGAACGAATTTCCGGTATGATAATGCGCTCGTGGTAATTCTCACCTACTTCATTGTGCAAGTAGCCAATTTTGTCTTGGAACGGACGGTAACGGTAGGAAAGCTCGGCACGAATGGTCAAACCGTTCGCACTCAGTACCTCCATTACGGAGCGGTCTTCCTGAATACGCGTGCTGTAGACAAACATGCGGTTCCACGGAGCGATGATTTTCAAACCTTGGTCGTAGACACGGTCAACTTTAAGACCGGAGACTAAATCGTATTGAACACCCGCTTCACCGGATTCAATTTTAACAAACAATCGTGACGAAAACACGAGGATTAAGAGGAAGGCTGCAAATGCAGGAATCAACCACTTTGGAAAAGAATTATTCATGTAGTTCTTTTAGTATTAATTACACGGTTAAAATAGCAAATATCCTACCAACCTGTTTCGGGTGTCAGAGTGTCGGGGTATTTACGGATTTTGTCCGATTTCACCTGATTTTCCCGCTATTTTCACCGAATTTTTGATTTTTTCGCCGATTTTTTATTGAAATCTAGCGTTTTCCCCAAACTGCCCGCGCTACACAAACAGCTCTTTCAGCACGTCTAAACTCTTGAAGGTGCCAAATCCATCGAGGTGAATGTTCATGTACCTGCTCAATCCATCCATTAAATCTGAGCGGCCCTGCTTGGATATGCCCAGCGGCCCGTCAAAATTCCATTCCAATGCAATCCGGAGGTATTCGCTCGCTTCCGGCTGAAGATACCCGTGCAGCAGGGGCGGTTCCGGGGCGAAGTTGCCGTTGTGGAGGTCGAAATAATTGGTCCCGTTCGACGCGTTGAGGTTGGGAGCGAATCCCAGGTAGGTGGTTAATCGGGCCCAAACAGCGAGGTGAAAGGCCGGCGGAATAGGATCTATGGTATCTAGCGCCAGGCATGCGGAACGGACAAAATCGAACTTTTCTGAATTCGCCTCCCCCGTCTGCAACACCTTTTGAAAGAGTTCAGAAAGGAAGAGCGCCAGCGCATTGCGCACCGGATCGTACGGAATACTCGTGAAGGTCAGGTCCATCTTCGCCTCCTTAATGCGGTCCAGTTTCCCTTCCCCCTTGTTCGTATGGACCAATTCCAGCAAGGACAGCGGCAACAGCATAGAACTGCGCACCACCCCGCGCTTGCTCCCAACACTGTTCACCAGAAAACTCAATAGCCCAAATTCCTCCGTATACACACGTACAATCCTACTGCTTTCGCCGTACTTCAGCGCGCTTAAAACAATGCCTTTACTGTGGTGGTATTGAGCCATGCCCTAAAATTAGGGAAGTCCCAGGGTCTTTAAACTTTTTGGAAAATAAGTTGTCTTAAAGATGTACCCAACCCCTTGCCTAATGGATCAACTCCACCATTCGAACTTCCTCCCATCCGGTTCCTCGGATTCTCAACCAATATGAGCCTGCAGGAAGGGTTGATAAATCCAATTGCGTCGAACAAGGTGTGCGAAGTACATGTTCTCCACGTGCATTATACACCTCAACGAATTCAACGATTGCATTTGTTTGAATATGAATTGGCCCGGTGGTTGGTGCAGGGTAAATGATCAAGGAATTGGGTTTCAAATCAACAAGGCCAATATCATTTTTAATGTAAATCATTCGGACTTCTGTTTCCGTGCAACCCGCCGCATTTTCAGTCCCCAATGTCACGAAATAGGTACCTGGGGAATTGTAGGTGTGGAAGAGCGCGGAATCTGTCGAAGTGTTTCCATCTCCAAAAGACCATTGGCGGCTGATGGGGACTAGGGAAGAATCCGAGAAGAGAATAGGACTAAGTCCAGCCGTATCGGGATATACCCCATGGGTGAACAACACATCCGGCAGATTGACATTCATGGTTACCGTATCTCCGCCCACTACATTCTGCGCAATAAGCATCACTACATAGGTGCCTGGTTTATCAAATGTGGTATTCGGATCCGTGGCGCTTGAAGAATTCCCATTGCCAAAATCCCACAGGTACGAAGTAGCAGCAGATGAGGTGTTGGCGAATGATACCTTGCCCTTACATGAATTGGTGATTTGGTAGGTAAAGTTCGCGGTAGGTGCCACTTGAGCGGTACCATTTACATAGATGATTCGAGTCGTATCGTTGCTCAATAACGTTAAAGTTCCAGAAGCATTTCCGGGAGTTTGGGCGGTGTAAGTAATGGGTAACCATTCCCCATTTCCTACCCCAATATTTTTGGTTGTCCAACCGGGAATAAACTCATTGTTACTCGAACTGATATTCGAAATTTGCAGGGTATTACAGCCCGTATTTACGACAAGAACACTGTCCTGAGCCCCACCGATGGAGGTAATAGTACCGTAATAAATAGAATCATTTGATAGGGCCAATTCTGGCAAGCTCATTACCTCAAATTCGATAGGCAATCTGGCCAACGGTTTACTCGCATCGTTCGAGCTTATGAACAACGTCGTTTTATGGGTGCCCACAGCCAAACTGCTTGGGTCTAAAGTGATGGTTCGACTGTTTTGACCCGACGTATCTATACTCCCTTGATTGGGACCTGAAAGAGTAGCCCATGGACAGGAATTGTACTGTGCTACATTCATGGTACAATATTGTCCAGTGTGGAACGTACCGTCGAACAAATACACATCAAGCTTAACAAAACCCTGATTCAAAGCATTTTGCAAAACTGATCCTGTGAAGTAACCCGAAATAGTATCATTGGTATAATCTGGTTTATCATTGTCGTAGAAGAATGCAGAACTAGTACCGTTTACGTAGATGTAAAATCTACTTGTGGAACCTGAAAACTCTCCATTGATGATCATCTCATAGAACAATGTATCTGAGCTGATGACATTGTTGAAGGTATGGGTTACTTTCTGGTAATACTGAGACGGGTTATAATTCCACTCTTGCGTGTCAGTGGAATCATAGCGATCTCCTATTTGTAAGTGGTAGTTCAGAGTATCGAGTCCAATATTTTCTAGAGAAATAACCTTATTGATTGACCCTTTACATTGATTGACCGAGGCGTACAAGGTGGTATCTGGATCAAATTTGAGTTTGGCCGCACCTAAGCTTTCATAGCTCACACATAGCGCTAAGGTATCGGCATTCGTGTAGAAGGTGATGGTATCTTGGTGTACACCTAAGGACGGATGGTTCAGGGACAATGGGAAGGCACTAGAATCTGCTGGCGCTATTCTGACCCCTGGCAACGTAGCCCATGCAGAAAGCGAGGTATCTGTGGATGACATTGATTGCAGAAGAAGATCTGCACACCCAATGTTCTCCAATGAGAGGGTAGCAATGGTCCGTGCATTGTACGGCACCTCGCCAAGATCTATACAACCCGAGCCCGATGCCAACTCACCCTTGCCTTGTAGGTTGAATTGCAGCGGTAGAATAGTACTTGATTGAAGTGGATCATTTGTGCTGATCTCGATCACACATTCTTTAATACCGCTACGTAAACTACTAGAAAAAATCTGTCCTGTTACTTGGGTAGAGTCCCCGCCGGTGATGATACCTTGTGTCGGCGAAAGGCTTAACCACGAAAAATCAACAGATTTTCGGTCATAGGCTTCCTTCATGAGGTTATGAAGCAACAGCTTTATTTCATCATATACCTGCGCAAATGTGAATCCAAAATAAATCAACTTTCCATCCTCAAGATTCATGATGGAATAGATATGATCATTGGCAGTTTTGGTGATAATATGCTGCGCAGGCGGCTTCACATGATTAAAGATCAATGAATACGCAGCGTTTTGAGCAGTGAAGCTGGTCACACCATTAGTATATGGCGGGACGTTACTCACACTTAAAAGTTGATTACTGTGATTCGAGCCCACGGTGGCGTTCATAAAGTCGATGGACAGAATCTTTGAGATGTTCGGGGAACCCATCACAACCATCGTTCCTCCCTTGGCGACGAAGTCTTGAAGGTCTGTTTCGATGTTTTGGTAATTTGAGGAAACTGCATTCGTTGTTACCGGCGGGAAGATGACGACATCCGCCCAAGATAATTGGGCAACAACATCTTGTACACTGTTGACTTTTTTGATTTGAATTAACGGATTCTCCTCTAATACATCCTCAATATTTCCTGCTAACGTGGCGAACACTTGAGCGTTGACCATGACCACGTTCAAATGGTTCTTTGGCGCCAAGGACCATCTCAAGGATGTGGCCGAAGGGGCGTCATTTCCTACGTAAAACTGAACGTCTATGGTATCTTGACAATCTAAGGATACGGCTGTTATAGAATCCTCACTCAAGGTTAAGGAGGGGGCCTCCAATACCCATCCAGAATAGCAAAGGGACAGCAATGAATCTGTCGTGCTAATAAAGATGGAGTCTTGAATGCTTTTGATTTGCTTGGCCTCATATTGGACCACTAGATACGTGGTATCAAAAGGCGCCAATGCAGTATCTGCCCAATAAACAGTCAGCAGAGAGTCGGTAGACCATGCGGAATCTAATTGGGCCCAACCACACCCCTCATTCCATAGCAAAATGCTATCGACGACTAGAGCATTACTTAATAACGTATCAAAATTTGAACATGATAAGGCCGAATGCGCCAAAGACGAAGGGCCGTCCAGTTCCAGCGTAACAGGCAAATTCATCAACGGATGATCGGGATCTCCATTGATGAACTCAATGCCTAGGTTATACATCCCTGAGGCCAATCCTTTGGTATATACCTGAAGGACGACCTTTTGCGAATCTCCGGGCAATATGGATCCGGAGGTGGGGTTAGTTTGTACCGACCTGTTGGCATTACTCATGATTTTTACATTATCCACCACCCAACTATTCCCGCTACTCGCATATGTTTTTTGGATGAAACGAATCTGTGTATGTGATGACCTCCCCGCAATGGGCAGCACCGCAGAGAAAGTTGGATAGGTGGACCACTCCCAGGTGTGGAATTGGGCGAAATCTGTCCAATTCGTTCCATTCAAACTGTACTGAAGGAACATAGGCATGTTGCCTCCAGCCGTGCCACAATTCCCTTGATACATCTGAAATTCGACGGTAGCGCCATCAATTACATTCAAAGGCCGTGTCGTAGCGGTCCGATTGTTGCCCCAGGCGCCTTTGAAGGTCAAACTCTTGCTGCCGGCGATGGTACCGCAATTCAATGTGTCGCTCGCTCCTGGACCCCAGTTCAGCCAAAGCGTACTATCCATTCCAGCGCCTTCAAAATCGTCGAAGTAAAATGTATCTGATTGTGTGATGGACCAATTCAAATTCTGCGTTCCCAGATTATATATGGTCATCGTATCCGAGACCGTGTCCAAGCAAAGTGTTGAATACAAATAATAGGCATTGGTGTCCAATTCCGTGATGGGCGCATCTGATACATTGAGCGCGACACAAAAGGCATAGGTACTGTCCTGGGTGGCTATAAAAATGGTATCAGAGAATTGACCACTCGTTGCACTAAAAAAGTCAAAGGGGACATACATCGAATCGTACGGCTGGACATTAGCCGGCAAAACCAAATTTTGTAGTCTACCGCTCGAACCTTGAATGGAAGTAAACCGCAAAGAATCACACCCCGAATTATACATCAAAAGTGAATCCCGGTGAACTCGCTTTGCATAACCGTAGCTCAAAGGACAACTGCCCTCTGCACTGTTTAATATCCCGGTGCCTTCGACCAACACCTCAACGGGTACGACTACGGTTGCATTGACCGTATCGTTCAACTGGAACACCATGTCGTAATGTTGCGTGCCTACACTGCCATTGGCTTGGAATGAGAATGTCACATAGGTGGAATCCCCGCCATACACAACAGCTTGATCCGTGCTAAGTTGAGTGCTGTAGGCGTCGCCCTCGAAGGATATTTCGTCAATAAAACAAACCGCACTTGTGCTGTTCGTGTAGACCTCAAAGGAGCGTATGTCTTGGGCTTGATCATAAAACTCACAATCTGCGATGTAGAGCGAATGATTCAAATACAAATCGAAGGTTTCGTTTTCCCAATCAATATTTTCATAGCTCACATGCACCCATGCAGGCCCTGTTGGTGAGGCAATAAAATTTTGGTTGGTTTGGGTATAGCCGTTTTTTCTATACCCCACCGTGAGATATGCCGTGGCATAATCATAGGCGACAAAGCCAAAAACCGAATTATCCTGGTCGTCTCTTAAGTAAACAAATGAGCCCCGTTGATTATAGGTTCCTCCCCTAAAAGCAAATGAAACTTTGTTAGGACGCTGGGCCGGAAAAGTTCTTTGAACTGGATCGTATCCACCGGTTTTTCCAGAAATACGAAGTGAACTCCCTCCATCATAGTTCTGGGTACTGGATTGCAGCGTGACCGCATTATTTCCATTAAAAACAAACCCGTCGAGGTTGCCCGGCAAATCAAAATCAGCGTGGAAAGACTCGTTGGTATCGAGCAAGGAGATATTGGTAATCATCCGGCCTGAACTGGCCAAATTATAAATGGTCACACCTGCGGTTACGGAATCACCACATGATGCAACCAATTGTACGCTATCCGGGCTTACATCAAACACTGGGCGCTCCTCGACAATAATGGTTTTTGTGGTAGAATCAGATCCCTGACAATTCGATGCTTTCAGTTGAACCAAATGACTTCCTGCCGCGCTAAAAACATGGCTGGGTGAAAACTTTGAAGATGTTATGCCGTCGTCAAAATCCCATTCCATTTCATCTTGACTGGAGCTCAAGTTTGTGAAATCCACCGAGGTGTTGAACGGAATTACTGTGTCACTCGCAGTAAAGGCTGCAGACGGGGCGGTTGTAGAATCTGTGGTCCAGCTCAACTGAAAACCAGGATTAGAATTAAAACTGGCATAAAACCTGAAATACAACACCTTGGCGCTCGTCACTATGGGAGTACTTAATGTAGGAGGGTTTGTATTCGTATAGACGGCGATCCAAGAATTATTAGACTCGTCCCTACAATACAAAGCGGAACCAGCGCTTCCTACACTAAAAGATGTAAAGGTGAATGTCACCACACCATCGCCTGGAGGATCGATAAACACTTCGCCAACATCGCCGGAACTGTAATTACCGTTGGCCCCTCCACCGTCTACCAAGATACCAGAACACGCTCTAATGGTATCCTTAGAATAATCTGTTGGAATCAAATATGTGTTTTGACTTTTCGAAACGAAGGCCATTCCCAAAAACAGGATTGAAAGTAGGGCTTTGATAGATTTCATGGATTGGTATAGAGGCAGGTCAAATAATCTCTATCCAATTTAACGCTTTATTCTTCAATTAGGTAAAAAATTTCTTCCGTACCGTGAACTGACCCAGTGCCCAAAATAAAAACCCGAGCCTCCGGCTCGGGTTTTTGCTTTTCTAGGAAAATTTTCGGAATCGAAAATTATTCTTCAATCGCTTCAGCTTCTGCCGACGCAAGCGACTTAATCTTCAAGTTGCGGTACCACACGTTATCGCCGTGGTCCTGCAGCGCAATCCCACCCTTGCGGTAGGTGCCGTATCCAGGGAATTCATGGAATTTCGAAGCCGCAACATCCGCACGCCACGCATCGTCGAAGAGGTCGCGATCCACGGTGACCACACCGTTGAGCTTCTGGGTGAGGTGACCGTTTTGAACGATAATTTCGAACTGGTTCCACTCCCCTGCGAGCTTGGCGGCGCCTTCCGGAGCTGCATTGATATCGTACAGATCGCCTGCACGGTGTTTGTGGATCGCGGCATCGGGATGGCCTTCAGTGGAATCGGTCCCGTTGTCTAACACTTGCATTTCTAATCCCGTCATCCAGCAGTACGGATACTGCTCGGTATCCTCGTTGATGAGGTAGATGATGCCGGAATTTCCGCGTTCGCCAATTTTCCATTCCCCCTTGAAGTGGAAGTTTTCAAATTCCCGGATCGAACCGTCAATATCCTGGTACACGATATCGCCACCACCGTTGACTTGCCAGTCCTCTTTGTTGCTCGCGTCCAAATGCAAGGCTTCGTCTTCGATGACCCACGCTTTGCCAATCACCGTATCGCCGTACTTGCGGAAATTGCCGGTGCATTGGCCGTCGAACAGGAGCTCCCAACCGTCGATGATTTCGGCTTCTGTGATGTTATTGTGCAATTTTTCAGAAGCGGCGGCCGTTACTTCGGCCGGCGCATCAACGGGTGCTTCAGCAGGTGCGGTGCAGGCGACGGCAAAAAGAGCCGCGGCAGATAGAAGGAGATGTTTCATTCGTGCTAAAAATTGAGTTTTTAAGTTGAGTTTATGGTTTAATCTTCACGGTCAATTCGTCCAGACGCTCTTTGTAGCGGGGCAAAGGATCCAGTAAAATCGCTTTTTTCATGCATTCTGCCGCCGCGGGATAGGCTTGAGTGGCTTCATAAAAATCGGCCATAGAATCATAGGCATTCGCACTGTTGGGAAAATGTTCCAGCGCTGCTGTAAAATACATTTCTGATTTCTCCAGATCGCCCATATCCATTTGCATGTAGCCCGACATGTTGAGCAATTCCTCTGGATACGGGGGCACCGCATAGCCGAAGTTTTGTTCCAATTTTGCTGCCCTGTGATTGATAATCTTCGACAGCGCTGCAACCGACGTCGCTGGATCGTTGATTTTGTGCGTACCCTCCATTTGATACCAATCGAACAGGGCAATCAACCCCTCCATTAAAGAGGGCAAGGGTACCGTACCGTGCAAATCTCTTTCAAAGAATTGGAATCCCACACGAAGTCCAGTAGGGGCTAATGCTTCCAGTTGGTCGACGGTCTTGAGGATGGCACGAGGAAATTCGGTTGGCCAAGAATCGTCTTCTCGCACATTTTCCAATGTTACAGAAGTGTCTTGCATATGCAATTGGCCACTCATGGTGATGAACACCGAACGGCCCTCAAGAGATGTCTCACTCAGTTTTTCTGGAAGGATGTAATGGTAATGCCCCCCGCTCCAATCCATGCTTGGATCGATCGCGAGGTAATAGTTGAACAGTGCGGGGCGCTCGGCTAGGGCAAATAAGGTGAAGAGTCCACCGTAGGAATGTCCGATCAGGGTTCTGAATTGGGTCACCGGATAATTGGCCTCCACATGAGGGACCAATTCTTTCTCAATAAATTCCAGGAAAGCAGCTGCTCCACCATCAGCAACGGCATTGGGCGTCATCGCCACCTCCATCTTATCTGCAGACCCAGTGGCCTGCGCTTTAACAACCTTCGGAGGCGTTAAATCCCGAGTTCGATCTACGGCATTTGAAATGCCAATGATGATCATATCCGGCGTGTATCCGCCACTGTAATAATCCTGCACCGTACCTGCCGCCGGCAACAGCACATCGCCGTCCAGTAAAAATGCCACCGGATACTTCTGC
>Ga0213862_10000290_pt1 | contig 22130 bp, 10 predicted proteins | sample PICome_7_FD_160092 | JGI IMG/M metagenome (GOLD analysis project Ga0213862, IMG submission 160092) | Coastal seawater microbial communities near Pivers Island, North Carolina, United States - PICO266 | ecosystem: Environmental > Aquatic > Marine > Coastal | place: USA: North Carolina... | reverse complement strand
ACTGAAGCACGCGTCCAGTGGCTGGTTGTGTCGTCGTTTGGAAAAATCCAAAACCAGGCGTGGCTTCTTCAACGCCAGCCCCTGTCATTTCCGTTTGCTGCTGCTGTTGCTGCAGCGTCGTCGTCGTCGGCGGCGGCGGCGGCGGCGGTGGATACTGTTCTTGATGATATGTCAACCCTTTACCACCGCTCGAGCTCATCACGTAATTAATATCCCTTTCGTGCGCCCTATTAATCTCTTCTTTCATCGCTTTCAATTCAGCTTGCACCGATACCAACTCCAATCGCAAAACGTCCCTTTCCTTCTCGACGTCTTCGCACCGTTTTCTCGTCATCATCTCCTCTCTCGCTAATTCTTGAGATAAAGCGGAAAGTTCTGCTATTGTTCTCGAGTGTTCGTTCGTGTGACTTCTTCCGTTCTCGTTCCTTCCGCCGTAATTATTATTCGTCGCCAAATCCAAACACTTCTTCTCCAACGCCCTCGTTTCTCGAAACAACTCGTCCCTCTCCTTCTTCTTCTCCTTGGCATCCTCTATGGCTTGCTTCGCGCGTAACTCCGCACTTTGTGCACGATCGGTCCTCGTCGTTGCAACGCTTTTAGCTCGCTCCATCTCTTGAATCGCTCTTTGCGTCCTCTTCTCCGCCACGTCCACTTGCATCTTCGCATCCCCGACTTTCGTTTCGCTCTCGACTAACCTTCGCGATATAGATTGTATTCGATCTCGCAACTCTCTATTCTTCATATCCGCCGCATCAAACGCGCGCTCGTACTTTTGTAACCTCGCCAAAGTTTTTCGCAAAGCAATCTCGCAGTCTCGTTTCGTCTCTCTCATTTGTTCCACAACCTGTCGATATTTCCTGTTTTCGTACTCCGCGCGTTTCCTCTCTCGTTCGAGCGCGTCTTTTTCCCTATTTACGCGCTCGAGCTGGACGGCGAAGTTGTTTATGGAAACCTTCGATGGAATTCCACCATCACCGCCGCTGAACGAAGAAGCCTTCATCGTTGTCAATTGCTCTCGCGCCCGCATCGCGTTCTCTCGACTTTCTAACACGTCCGATTTTAAATGTTTCACTAAACCAATCAACTCTGTTCGAGAGCACATTCGATTTGAATCTCCTCTCAACGGCCAATCTAAAGCGTCTCTCAACGCTTCTTCCACCGCGCGAATCGTTTCCGTCGCTTCAATCGCGTCTTTTTTCAATCGTTCGATTCGAATTTTGTCGTTGTTACTATCGTTTTCTGGTTGTTGTTTTGCTTCTCGATCGAGCGTCGTCGTCGTCGTCTGTGGTTGTTGTTCACTCGTAGTCACAGAACGAAGGGGAAGAAGAAGTCCTTCGTTGACTGATGATGATGATGATGATGACTTTTTATTCGCACTCGTATTCGTGACGCGTGTTCCTGGGATTTTATGCTTCACGAATTGGTCGAAGAAATCGTCCGGCATCGCGTCTTCGCCGTATTTGCCCGGGTCGTCGTCGTCGTCGTCCGACGCGTCGTCCGGACGATCGTCGTCGAAGACGATCAGTTGCTCGTCGGTGTCGCCTTGGAAAACGTCGGCCTGCATCTCAATTTTTATGAGGAATAAAAAGCAAAATGTTAGGGGATTTGGGCACACAAGCAAACACAAGAAGGGGTGTTCAGAAACTGTATTTATTACAACAAAGTAAACATGGCAACATCGTCGTATCATTTCTCGTTATATACACAACACGCGAATTCATGAATTCGCGCGTTTTCAGTTCTTCGTCTTTTATATACACATACATTCTTTATCTTACTTTTTCTGCGTCCGTCGATAGCGCGAACCAAAATCCAACCATCATCGCGAACGAAGCGAGTGTGTATTCATAAATCTACTTTTCGTTGATCAACTTCAAACCCAAAGCGATCAAGGCGATTTGCAGAACAATCTGCGGGTACCACGCGACTTTTGCGACCGGGGAGAAGAAAGTGACGTTGATAAACATGCAAAGATGTCCAGTTAACATCGCCGTGACTTGCTTCAAGTACGCCTTCGTAATCTCCGCGCCGAATAAGAATGGGCCACCGAGGAAAGAGAGGAAGAGGACCGCAGTCATTCTCGACCACCAATTCGCGATCACACTCCCGCCGTCGACGTTCCAATACGACATGGCGATGTGCATGAACTTCGGGAAGGGCGGATCTGGACCGAACCAAAGTTGCGCGGAGCCAGGAAGCAACATCCCTATGGAAAAGAAACCAAACATGGCGAAAATAAAAGTACAAAACTTTTTCTCCAAATCGGCGTTTCCGCCGGCTTTTACCGTTGGCACCGGATTCCCTGCGGTTGACCTCATGGCGACAGACCTCGTCGCTTTCGTTTTGTTGTTGTTGACGAACAAAGTCGCTTTGAGCGCAACCTCTTTTTCCATCGGAGAAAAAAGAGAGTGTGCTGACGAGGCAATTTTAATTGCACCTCTTCTGGAAACTTTTCTCGCGTTGAAGTTTTCGACGCGCGATCGCGATCCGAGAACGGCGGATGATGAAGACGTTAACGCAAACATTATTGTTTTGTTTTTGTTGAAGTTTTTTGATTGGTTGTGTGTGTGTGTGTGTGTGTGTGTTTCTGGTAGACAGAAGTGACGATCAACTCAATAATTATTCCAATTGGACCTTTCAAAAATATCTTCTCTCGCCTTTTTTGTCGACCAATCAAATGCGACGAGAAAATACCTAATTTTGCTGCTGCTGCTGCCGCTGCTGTGCGTATTCGATTCTATTATTACAAAGTTCTTTAAATCATCCTTAAATATCTATGACGATGAAGTCCTCGTCGGTGTCGTCGTCGTCGCTATCCACGTATTCGTAACTCTTCCTAATGCTTTCGCCGAAACCGTCGTCGACGACGTTGAAAAAATCCTCGCCTCCACCTAAAGCGTGTTTGCTTTCTCCTCCTCCCGCTTGCGTGTTGGAGTTTTTAGTAGGCTCGTAGGTTGAATCGCCGCCTAGGGCGGAGTACATGTCGTCGACGATGTGCGAGGTGTAATTTTGGCTGACACCGTAGGTTTGCGCGTCCAAGCAGTCTTGAAGCATTCGATTCCGGTCGGTCTCGAATTTACCTCCGGATTTTGAAAAGAGAAAGACTAGATTTTTGGTCGCGTTTGGAATCCACGTGTCGTGAATTTCTACGTCACCTCGCATGTTCTGCAAAGCGCCGCTGGATGCGCCAAACATGCTGTTGTCGCCGTTTTGCCACTCTACTTGTTTTGGCTGACCGTTGGAGTCGCGCTCGCAAATTACATATTTGTACTCGTGGGTTACGTCCAAGCCTAAAGGGACTTCCTTCGTCCACGTCATTTTGTTTGCGCACGTCATTTCTTCGCTCGCGTTGACTTTCCAGTCGCACCAGGAACCAGTGAGAGCCAAGAACTGATGTGGAGGTAAATCAAACTTGACGACGAATTTTGCGTCCACCGAAAATGGAAGTTGCATGGATGTATCTTCGAGCTGGATGCGTTGTTGCTCCGTGGCCATCGTCGCCATTTGAATCTCGGCTCGAAGCTTTTCGTTTTGTAAAACCACCATTTGCGCTTCGCTTTCCATTTCTTTTTGACGGAGAATGTTCGTCGAAGATGCGACTGTGTCTTTCAAGGCGTTGACTTCGTTTTGAAGGTTAGCGAGTTGGACCTCGGAAGACTTCTCTCGCGTCTCCGCGTCTCTTAAATTTTCTCTCGCCTCTGAAACTTGCCGTTCTAATGCGCGCTCGGCGTTTTCAAACTCCTCAATTTTCACGCGCAACACTCTCGCCTCTTCTTGGAGGAGATTTTCCTTCTCTTGACTTTGCGCCTCAAAATTTTCAATCCTCGCGCGGAGATCCATCAATTCAGACTCCGTGGCTTTGACTTTCTCGTTTGCCGCTTCCACGTTTGTTTCGGCAACTCTTTGTTCTTCGTGCGCCGCAGATAATTCAGCCTCAAACGCAGACCTCGCATTTTCTAAATCTGCTTTCGATTTTTCGCTCAACTCTTCCATTTCAAACAAACGCTGCTCCAAATTTTGCACTGTAGAATTTCTACCGCTGATTTGGGATTCCTTCTCCTCGACCTTCAAGCGCAAGTCGCTGAGTTCTAATTCAGACGCGCGAACTTTCGCCTCTGCCGCAGCGACGTTGGATCCTGCATTCTCCAATTCTAATTGAGCGGAGTCGAGTTCCTTGCGTAATTCACCGGACGATAATTCGTACGCGGTTAGTTTTGCTTGCGCCTCGTCGAGTTGAAGCTCTAAACTGCCAATTGCCAAGAGCTCGGCCTCGTAGGACTTGATTTGCTCGTTCATCTCCTCGACATTGGATTCAGCGCTTTTCTGCGCTTCGTACGCTGCGTTCAATTCAGCCTCGAAGTTCGTTCGAGCGGATTCCAACTCCGCGCGAGACTCTTCCAGTTCCAAGCGAAGTGACTCCGCGCTGCCAGAAAGCGAGGATTCAAGCTCTTCATTCTTTAACTGCAGTGCGTCGAGCTCTGCTTCCGACTCGCGGAGCTTGTCTTCTGCTGCTGCGACTTTGGACTCGGAGTTCTCCAATTCAAAGCGAGCTGAATCCAACCGCTTTTGCAATTCCCCCTTCTCTATGCTGGAAGTGGTTTCATACTCAGTCAATTGGACTCGGGCGTCGTCGATTTCAGATTCGAACGATTTGATTTGCTTGTTCAATTCCTCGACATTGGATTCAGCGCTTTTCTGCGCTTCGTACGCTGCTGTCAATTCAGCCTCGAAGTTCGTTCGAGCGGTTTCCAACTCCGCGCGAGACTCTTCGAGATCCGATCTCAACTGCTCTTGCTCGAGAACCGAGGACGCTTTCATCTCATCCAGTTGCTCTCGAAGTTCTATCATCTCCGTGTTACGATCGTTCGATAGCGACGAAACCTCATTTTCAAAGTTTAATATTTTCTCAGTCGCGGCGTATAAATTTGACTCGGCAATTCTCCTTGCCTCAACCGCAACACTTAATTCACTCTCAAACTTCTCATGAGTAGAATCCAACTCAGCTCTAACTTCTTCTAGCTGTCGTTTCGCGTTTTCTGCTTCACCCGTAATCGCTGCTGCAGCAATGGATGATCCCATTTCTTCCTCCATCTTTGAACGAACTTCTTCGAGTTCGTTTTCAAGTGTAACGACTCGGGCATTGGCAGACTCTACTCTTTTACTCTCTTCGTAACTTTGATCCCTCATAACTTTCAACTTTGCTTCTAACGCGTACACTTTTGAGTCGTATTGTTTTCCCAATGCTTGAATTTCTTGTTTATGTTCGCTGAAAGTGACCTCGAGAACCGCATTGAAATTTTCCTTTGCATCGGACATAATCTTTTCCGCTTGCTCTTGCGCCTTTGCAGCAAGCTCTAATTCTTCATTTAGTGCAATAAACTTATCGTGCTCTTCGCGGAACTTATCGAGAACGAGCTCCATAGCTATCTTATCAGCCTCGATAACACTTTTAGCTTCTTGGACGTTTTCAAAATTCTCCTCGGCTAACTTTTTACTCTCCTCGGCACCTTCCAGTTGCTTTTGCAAATCTTCAATCTTTGCGTTCAGCTCACGTTCAAGTTTATTGGAACGCTCCAACTGCTCTGCGCGTTCACGATAAACGTCCGCTGTCGCTTCGTCTCTTTCTCGCCACGCATCTTCGAGCTCAGCTTTGGACTCCATTTGGAACATTTCGAGGTTCTTGACTTCATCCGATGCTTCTTGCAGCTCTGTTTCCTTAGATGCAATTTTATCTCGTAGAGCAGTGAGTTCTTCCTCGAGATCGCCTTGGTTGGTCAATGCCGATTCGAGCTCGGCGATTTTCTCCCGCGCTGACATTCGAGTAGCTTTTGCTTCTATTTCTTCCGATTCTAATTGCTTCATCCGCTCTGATGCTTCTTTGAGTTTGCTTTCCGTGAAAGAGACCTTTTCTCGCAAAACGTCAAGATTTTTCTCAACGTCACCGTACTCAGCCAATTGTTTCTCGAGATCTTCAATTTTCTCTCGCCACGCTTTCTCGTTCGACTCTGCTTCTTCTTTTGAGGCCAGCGCTGCTTTCAATTCCGAGTCGAAAGATTGCCTGGACAATTCGAGAGCATCTTCCGCTTCCTTAATTTGGAGCTCTAAGTCGCGCCCAAAGGCCGCAAACTCAGTATTTTGTCGATTCAAACGCTCATCGAACTCAGTTTTTAGCACGTCTCTCTCTTTCTCGACATTTTCAAGAGCTTGTTCTAGGTCACTTATTCTTCCATCAACATATTCCGAACGTTGTGTTTCACTTCTCGATACCGCAATATTCGCAAATTCAAGCTTCTGCTTCAAACCTGCAATTTCTTCGGTCAGAGATTTATTCGTCTCTTCAAACTGTCGAACTTCATCCTTGATTTGCTTCGAATCCGCTTCGCGCAGCTCAATTTCTCGTTCTAAATCAGCCTCTGCTTTTCTCTGGAACGTATCAAACTCAACCTCGAGATTTTTTCTCGAGGATTTAACGTTTTCGATTTCAATAAGCAACGTTTCTCTCTCCTCGCGGAACTTTTCAGCTTCTGATTCGAGCGAACGCTTTGATTCAAGTTGTTCCGTCAAGTTTCTGATTTCTAATTCCATAGCGCGTTGCTCGACGCCAAGTTCTTCTTTTTCTTTCGATACTCTCTCCTTCAGCTCTTCGAATTGCAGTTCCAAGGAATCTCTCATAGCCGACACTGAAGCGAGTTCATCCTCAATCATCTTTTTCTCGTTATCGGCAATTTCAGAAGCTTCCGAAAGCTTTGATGCATACTCCGAGTTTTTCTCCTCCAAACTTCGAGTCTCATCCAACATCTTGCCTTCTATTGACTTCACTTTTCCAACTAACTCCTCTACTCTCTTTTTGAATTCTAACTTTTGCTCCGAAAAGCCTTCACTCGCCTTTATGAAGCGACTTTCCGCTTCCATTAGTTTCGACTCAGTCTCCGCTTGCGCCGAAAGCGCCTCCTTGAGCTTTTCTTCTTGGGTCGAACCCGTGAGTTCTGCAGACTTTTGAAGACGTTCCAACGCCTCGGTTGCATCTGCGGCGCGAGTCGTGGCCATTTCAGCTTCGTTTTCGAGTTTTACAACGCGTTGATTGAAAGCAATAATTTCGAGTTTCATTTTCTGTCCTTCCGTCGATAACGTGTCGATTTCCTCGCGAGATTTGGATTCAATCGTTTTCAACGCACTTACGGCATCTTCTTTCATGGTAATCGCTTCTTCAATTTCGGACGCGTTCGCAGTCAACTCGTTTTTAAGCTTTTCAATCTCTGACTGCAAATACTCTTCGCTTTTCATCTTCTCGCTTAAACGCCTTTCGAGATCAGAAATTTCAGTCTCCGCGCGTAGGGTATTTTCTTCTTTCAAATCATTCAAAGAAGCTCTTTCGTCTTGTAATTCCTTTTCCATTTGCGTGATGACAAACTTCATAGAATTCAATTCAGACTCTCGAGATGCTTGCGCTTGTCGCAAAGACTCGCGCGCGAGCTCTAAATCTTTTTGCAACTTTGCATTTTTCTCTACGGACTCTTCAACCGCGCGCTTCATTTCCGCCTCTACCGCCGCCACACTCTTCGCAGCAGCTTGTTCGTTATTCTTCAATGAGTCCGCCATTTCTGCTTCTTTTTGTTTAATTTCATTCGCGAGTTTCTTTTGTTCACTTCGTGCGTGTTCTAATTGAGCTTTCACTTCGTTTGCTTCATCTTTTCTTCGTTTCGCTTCGTCCGCGAGTTTCTCCTTCTCCTCTTTCGCTTCCTCGAGCTGAGACTTAACGTTCCTCGCTTCAGAATCGGAAGCAGTCAGCTTCGCTTTCACGCCGTTTAACTCTTTCCTCAACTCCGTAAACTCTTGCTGAGACACTATGTTTTGTGAAGAAGGAGACGAGGACATTGAAGACGATGGTTGTGCATTGGTGGCGGTAGCGTTTGTATTCAAAGAGCCGAGCGGTTGCGTCATCGCTGCGAATACTTCCGGAGTTTTCAATCGCCAAGGTTCTGATGATGATGATGATGATGATGATGATGATGACGCTTCGCCTCTTATCGACGACGACTGTTCGCGCGCATCAGAAGAAGACGCAAGCATCGCTTTCACTTTTCCGAACGTATCTAAAACGGGGTTGAAGAATCCGAGACGGGTCGAGATGGCGAGCACCGGTACAGAAGCCACAAACATAGCCGCGCCAGCGTTAAAAACCGGAGCGGCCCTTTTCGTCGCTTGGAGTTGAACTTGCTTTTTCATCTTTTTTTGTTGTTGCCGTTGTTCTTTCTCAGCTTTCTTCAGTAACTTCTCTTCTTTCTCTCGTCGTCGTCGTTCGTTCCTCTCCTCTTCCATCCTCGCCGCTCGCTTCTCTTTTTCTTTGTTCAGTCGTCGCTCTTGATTCTTATCAGTGTTATTATTGTCTCGTTGCTGTGTATTTCCTTGCGAATCTACTACCGCGGCAACTTTCTCTCGAACTCCTTCATCTTTCACCTCCTTTTGTTCTCGTTCTCGTTGTCGTTCGACGTGCACGACCACCCGATCTCCGGGAAACACAAAATCCAAATCCACGCCTGGATTGAGCGCTTTCAGCGCCTCGACGTCTACTCCGACATACTCCGAGAGCATCTCCACCGTCTCCCCGGGTTTAAACGTATAAAACGTCCGCACTTGTTTATCTTTATTCTGCCCTTGCGTCTCGTTCTCTTTATCGATAAAATTTTTAGAAGAAGAAGAAGAAGCTGATGCTGCTTCAACCCGCATCATCGCCTTCCTTTTTTGACGACGACCCCAAAATTTTGTTGTCGTAAAACCCTCTCCGTTGTTATTCCTTTGAGAGGAGGAAGGAAAGAGCGGTGGTCGTAAACCGACCGCCTGGTGATGCGTCGCCAGTGCGCCACTGTTCGAGAGAGTAAGAGATTTAAATTTATGGTTAGTTTGATTTTTAAAAATTTGGAGGGAAACGCATATAAAATATCTAAAAAGCATCGCGCAAAAAGAAACAAAAGAGATCTCATCAAAACACAAGAGTAAACGACGCACCGCGTCGTCATCATCATCTCTCTCTTCTCTTCCGCCGCTGCTTTTCCGTCGCTTCTTCTTTTGTGAATGAAAAAAGTCCAAACCCTTTTTGTTGTTGTTGTTGTTGTTCTTGTTGTTGTTTGGCGATGATTGGGAGGAAAAAAGGAGGAGGGTCTTTTGTTTTTTTCTGGAGAAAGAGGAGCCAAAAATCAAAAAAATTTTGGGCTTCACTTTCTCTTTTGTCACGCGGGCAACAAACACAGAAGAAAAAAAAGCAATTTCTTCTTGCTCCCAAACTGCGTTTCTTTCCCCCGGTCCGTCCGTCCGTCGTCGAGAAGGATTTAGAGGATGTACATCACCGCGGTGATGTTTAAGAAGAAGGAGACGACGACGATTTCGTGATAGAACAGAACAGAATAATAAAATGCCGGCACTTCGTCTGTGCGGTCGCAGTTGGCTCGTGGCTTTGGACGATTTAGTCGTCCCATCGTTCCTGCTTTCTTTTTTGCACGTTTTATGGCTGTGCATACTCGCGACTGCGTACGCGAAAATGTCAAAGTCGTTGAAAGAGACGTGCGGTAAAGTCGGGGAGAAGGCGTTGGATTGGGTGTTCGCGTCTCTGTCTTTATTCTTTCTCGCGGCGAGTGTTGAGTTTTTGATTTGTTTCGAGAGCTCGAAAGGGAAGATATTGGAACCGAACAAAAGGAGGAGAGCGATACCGCTACTGATTATACACGCGATTATTTTAGTCGCGATAGTAGGCGCGATGGGGTACGGAGTCAATCTGATGAACGAAGAAGGTGGCAAGGAGTGTTACGAGACGGAAGGAGTGAACAATTTGGTACTGACGGTCATCGTCGGGAACTTTATCGTAGTCGGTTTGACGGCGTTTGGCGTGTTTGCCATGTTTTCCGCTTTCGCGCACTTGGATCCCGAGGAAAGGTGGCAGAGGATATTTTCCATCGTCGGGTGTTTGATGTGCATGGGGAGAGGTGGGAGTGCCACGTCTTCCAGTGGAATAATTCGGAAAGATTCGGCGGCGGGGGAGGATTTAGAAAGCATCGATGAAAAAAGCAGAGAACGAGGAGGGGTGACCGCGGGAAGAGGAGGTGGTATGGGCGCCATCGCGGATTGTTTTAGCGAAATATTCCAGGGCGCTGACTTAGTGCCGAGCGATATTAGTGCCGGTCTCGCGCTTTTAGCTATACAAGACCGACGGATGCTCAAGGAGGCACCGAAAGGGGTTCTGTTAAAACCGTCGAGCGCCGCGGCTGCGATGGACGCTGCTTCATCATTCACCCCTTTGAATGAAGGAGACGACGTCGAGCGTGGTGAAATTGAAGCGTCGCTTTTGACAACAAACGAGTCGCCTCGAAGCGCCACTTCCTCTTCTGTATTTTCTCAACGAGAAACGACGACGATGTCGTGCGACGTGCCGATTAAATCTTCCGGGGAAATGCTCTCGAAGACGCTCGAAGACATGGCGCATTACGCGAGATGGTCGTTAGCGGCGTACGGCTGGACGTTATACGCTTGGGCGCATCCATCGAAGGGATTTAAGATGGCGTTTTCGTTCAAAGGGATGAGTCGCGTGTGCTGTGGGGCGTATTATAGGAAACAAAAGAGTAGGAAAAATATCGGCAGTGGTCGCGGTAGCAGTAGTAATAGTAGTCGTAGTAATAATAATAGCGGAGACGTCGTCGTAGAAGTGAGGGAAGATGTGGAAGAAGACGAGGAAGCCGAGAAGGAGCGTTTGTATAACTCTCGGCAAGACGTGACGCTCGATCGCGCGGCGCTGAAAGCGTGCGCTGGAATCTCTTCGCGAGATATCTTCTACATCTCCACGAAGGAAGGCGTAGGTAAAGCGCCGTACTTCATCGCACGGGACGTGAAGAAACGCTCGGTCGTTTTATCCATTCGCGGAACGCTTTCCATCGCCGATTGCGTCACGGATGCCATGTATAAACCGACGGAGTTGGATATAAACTTGCTTGGTAAAGATATCGCGAGTAAAAAATTCACCGGATCGCAGTTGCACTGTCACAAAGGCATCGCCGAGGTCTCGGAATTTATTTTTAACGATTTGAACAGACATCGCATTTTGGACCAGGTCATTCTCGGTGAAGAAGGCACGGCAGAAGGCGATTCGATTCCTGCAGATGTTCTCTCGGAATGTCGCGGTTGGCGATTGGTGCTCACCGGACACTCGCTCGGCGGCGCGACGGCGTCAATCGTGGCGCTCTTTCTGCGCGAGAAGTTCCCGACTGTGAAAGTCGTCGCCATCGAACCTCCGGGAGGGTTACTCGGCGCAGAACTCGCGAAAGAAACGGAAAAATTTTGCACTTCTTCCATCCACGGACTCGATGCCATCACGCGTTTATCCGGTCCAACCTTGTTAAAGCTTCGATCGGAAGTCATCAACGCGTTGGTCAGGTGTAAACTGAGTAAGTTTCAACTCCTTCGAAAACTGACGACTTCGCGAACTGCTCTGGTCGAATCGGACGTATTCAACGATGACGATACCGACGGCGCCTTACCTTCCGAAGCGACGAGCTTGCGTCAAAGTTTTAACGCTTTTTCCGAGCAGCAAATCTCGTCCGATCCAAATATGGCGGCGCCTTTATACCCGCCCGGCGAGTTATTGTACCTCCGAAAAGTCAAATACTCTCCAAACGACGTGTCGTCCTCGTCTTCAAAGTCGGGCAACCGACGAAGGGTGAGTAAAACTATCCGACATTTCAACTACGAGATTTGGAGAATCGAAGCGAAAGATCTCATGGACCGCGGTTTTTTAGTCGGACCGTCTTTTTTCATCGATCATTTCCCGGACACCGCGGCGGCTGTTCTCAGCGGTTTAGCCGCGTCGTTTTATACAACCGACGCGGAAGCGGAAGAAGAACAAGAACAAGGAGAACACGAGCTCCCTGCGGATGATCAGACGGATCAAAAGAGAAGAAGAAAAGCTGAACTCGTGTTAAACAGAATGCGTTTGCCTAAAGACAAAGCGCACATCGCGAGCGATTTAGACCATCTCGTCGACGACGACGTTTAATATTATATTTACGAATACTCGTCTCTCGTACTCGTTTTGAAGGAGGAGAATTGTACCAGAGAGGACATTTTTTCTTCTTTGGACACTTTTTTTTCCTTCTTTTCGTCGACGTGTCACCTTTTGTCTTATTACATTTTCCACGCGATTCTTCTCACCCACATTCTTTCGTCCTTTACTTCACAACACTTTGCGCGCGCTTTGAGGACTAAAAGTGAGCGTATTCTCGTCCTCGTTAAAAGAGTAAAAGAAAGAACCTTCCAAAAGTTTGTGTTTTTGAACAACAACAACAACAACAACAACAACATAACAACGTCACAAAACGGTGGTTTTTTGATTTTACAAGCAGAAAAGAAAGAAAAAGACAGATCCCTTCTTCTCTGCTTGAATTGTACACGCGAAGAAGAATACGATGAACGCTTTACTCAGAAACTCTATCGGCAGAAACAAAAATCAAACGCTGTGCGCGTTAACTCGAACCTCTGGAATCCTTTCCACGAGCACAAGCACAAGCACAAGCACAAGCAGCAGATTGTACCACAAAAACGTCGTCGACCATTACGAAAAACCGAGAAATGTCGGTGCTTTCGATAAGAAAGACGCAAACGTGGGGACGGGTTTAGTCGGCGCGCCGGCGTGCGGGGACGTGATGAAACTCCAAATCCGCGTAGACGACGACGGGAACATCACGGACTCGTGCTTCAAAACGTTCGGGTGCGGGAGTGCGATCGCGTCTTCCTCGGTCGCCACGGAGTGGGTGAAAGGACAACACGTCGACGAAGCGACGCAGATTAAAAACAGCGAAATCGCCAACCACTTGAACTTGCCGCCGGTGAAGTTGCACTGTTCCATGTTGGCCGAAGACGCGATTAAAGCCGCGGTGAAGGACGTGAAGGAGAAGCAAGCGAAAGCGAAAGAAGCCGCTGCCATGGCTGGTGGTGGTGGGAAGTAAAATTTCCCTCTCTTCTTCCGGGGTTACACAACGCAAAAGGAGCGGAGGAGAGGCACCATCGAAACATCTCATCAAAACGCACTTATCAAATTGTTATAATAAACACATCATATTTAGTAGAAGCTTTTCACACACCAATAATGAATGAACCACATCTTAAACGCGCGGAGCGGAGGAGGGGGCATCAAAACATCTCATCAAAACGCACTTATCATCACATTGTTGTTCTAAACACGTCGTCGTAGAAGCTTTTCACACACCAAGAATACGAACCAAAGACAGAAGAGGTCGTTATAAAAAAAAAATTCTCTTTCACGAAAATCATCAGAGAAAGAGCGCGAGAGAGCAATCATCATGGCTGCTGCTTTCGCGTCGTCGTCGCACTTTGCGTCGTCGTGCGCGCATCATCATCCCAGGAGTAGTTCTTCGTGTTGCGTGCGAGCGCACTCTTCCCAGTTTGCGACGACGACGACGGAAACGATTCGAAGGAGAAACCATCCAATTTTAGTCGTGTCGGATTTAGACGGAACGATGGTTGGAGACGACCAATCGACGCTAGAGTTTCGGACGTTTTGGGAAGAAGAAGAGAACAGCATTAATAACGAGGATGAGAAGAGTAAAAGTAAACTGGTATACAGCACCGGTCGGTCGTTGGAGTCGTTTCGAGCGTTACTGAGAGAGAAAGGAAACGTGATGGTAAAACCGGAGATGTTGATTTGCGCCGTCGGTACGAAAGTGTACTCGCGCGGCGACGAGAAGAAAGAAGAAATGTGGATCGAAGACGAAGAGTGGACGAGAACGTTAGACGTCGGGTGGGACGAGGCGATTGTCAGAGCTGGGTGCGCGAAAGCCATCGAATTATGCGGGGAAGAGTCGGCCCATTTTCGACCAGAGGAGGAACAGAACGCGCATAAAATAACGTGTGCGTTGAAGGATGAAAATGTAGGCGAGTTTGTGGCGACGTTGGAGAGATATTTGGAAGAAAAGAACGTGACGGCAAAAATAATCAGTTCCGGCACGGGCGGGTGGAAGTACGTGGATTGCGTGTCGAATCAAGCCGGGAAGCTGGAAAGTTTAGAGTTTGTGAGAAAGAAGTTAGGCTTCGAGTTGGAGCGAACGGTAGCGTGCGGAGATAGCGGGAACGACGAGTTGATGCTATCGGGGAGGAATTTAGCGATAGTGGTAGGAAACGCGCAGGAAGATTTAGTGAGGTGGGCAGAAAGAGCGCTCTTAGAAGAAAAAGAAGGAAGTAGAAAGAAACGAGTAATCGTGACGAAGGCTTTCGAGGCGAGAGGGATTATAGAAGGCATACGCGAGCATTTTTATTAATAATCCAGCACTACCTGTCGCCTAATCGATGGAATCTTGCGCGGGACCATTTCGACCGTCGATCGTAACGCGTCCATATTCGCGCAGCACGGAACAACCGTCACTTTAAACGCCTTCTCTCCGCTCGTTCTACTTATAAAATATACTGCGTTTTGGCCAAAATTTCGGCCTATTTCGAGCACGCGTTGTTCCACGCTCATCTTACTCTCTTCTGTCTTGTATCCAATGAAAGGCACGAAGTATCCACATTCGATCCATTTCATTTCATCGGGGTCATCCGAGTCATATTCTGAAGTCAGCGAGCGACCGAGCTGAACGCGTGGAAATGCATCCAAGAGCTCGTGTTCGAGCGCTTTCTTTGCAATTGCGTTTGCTCCAATACCCGTATTCATCGAGTGGGGATTGTCCGCCGTGATTATCCAACCTTCTAATTCTATTGTTTTTGCACTACTACTACTTATTATATTTACATCATCACCGTCGTCATCTTTGCCTCTGCTTCTTGTCATAATTGTCACGCTTTCTCGGCTTTCATAATCCAGCGAGAAGGCGATGAGCGCGTTGGCGTATGATTCTGCCAATTCGCGAATCGTCTCTACTCCTCGTTCTTTCGGTATCATCATTCCCTTTGATATGAGACGCGCGTATTCTGTTTCGTCGTACGCCAAAGCTCTCTCTCTTCCTATTTTTGCTACTTCTTCTAATCTATTCTCGTCGATGTTTGTGATGAAATCCGCGAGCGCTTCGACGGATTTGTTCTCATAGTCGAAGGAAAAGACACCTTGGTTTTCCATGAGAAGTTCACTGGATCCTACTTTGCCTCCAGAACACACCAAACTTGGTGCTCCAAACGCCGCCGCTTCGATAACAGTCATGCCGTACGCATCTTTACGACACGGGTGTACGTTCAATTTCGTTCTCGAATAAATCTCACCGAGCTGCGTAGCGTTCAAGAAGGACTCGATGCACAACTCGGAAGCGTTCGGTATATTCTTCGTCGCCTCTCGAAATCGCTTTTTCAACCCTTCAGCAAACTCTGAAGTTGCAGGAGCGACGAGAATTGGTACCAACGTATCACCAAAAGCGTCGCGCTTGGCGAGTTCCTCGACGAGCTCGACGAACCTTTCCGGTTCCTTCTCTTTGCTCAACCGAACGACGCACGTCAAAGCGTTTCGTTTCTTTTTCGCACCAGTAGTAGAGGTAACAAGAGATGGTTGTTCTCGAGCGAGTGCATTCTTGGCGTCTCTTAAAACGTCCTCGCGCAAGGGCGGGTGAAGCACCACCGCGACGACCATCTCTTTGCCGTCATCGCCGCCTACGAAAGCGTCTCGCAAAAATTTCGCGTCGTTGATGCACAAACAAATAACGTGCGTCGAAGCGGTAATCATGCGTTGCTCTAATGCCCGGTGCGATTCGTCGTGTAACGTAAACACGCGGTAATTCAGATACGTTAAAGGAGGAGGCGGTGGTGAAAACCCGTCTTCTTCTTCTTCTTGATATCGTTTTCGTATTCTCTCGTAGACTTCCAGCGAGGACCAATCTACGCCTAAAACGACATCTGCTCGGAACTTTACGATTGCCTCCAACTGCTTCTCGGAGACGTTCGTCGCGAACTCTTCGTGCGCGCACGTTTTATCTAACCTCCCCCACTTCGACTTCGGAACCGGAACAGAGAGAACACCTTTGTCTTCTTCTTCGTCTTCTTTTTCCATACGTAATTCTTCCTCCAATTCTGTTGGTCTCGCGCACACCACCAAAATCTCCGTCGTCATCGCGTCTTCGTCGTCGTCAAAGTCGGAAGAATCGTCGTTCAAAAATCCTCTCACCGTGCTCGCGGCTAAGACACCGTTCCCAGAAAACGTCCCGAACGTGTATTCGTAGGAGATGAATAGAACCTTGATGGTCTTCTTTGTCTTCTTCACGATGAGAGCTCCCATTTTGGAACGAACTTTTTTCTCGCGAAAGTGTGTGTTTTCGTGCGTCAGCACATTTCAGACAGACAGAGATCTCTAAAAAAAAGGAATTTTTCGCGGCCACAAAATGCAATGAAAAATGTGTGCCACTCGTTTTTCATTTAATTCCCACACGAAGAGGAGAGCTTCCTTGTGTCGTGAGACCACAGACTCTCGTTAATACACTTTGTATCTCAAAAGCAAGAAGAAGAAGAAGATTAAAAAATCATGTCCGCTTCTTTTGCCACCGCGAAAGCGAGCGCGTTTACCACCGGGGGTGCACGTTTGACCACCACCCGGGGGAAGAAGTCTTCCACCAATAACGGGTGCGTTTTTAATCGTTTGGATGATTCGTCGCGTGGGTTTCGTTTTGTGTTCGTTTAGTATTTTCGGGAGAGAGAGATCCGAAGTGTGATATATATCCAATAATCATTCCGTGATGGATTGCCCGTGTGGGATATTTTTTTATCCGCGCGCGCGCTTAAAGGGGTTCGTGGTGCACCTTTTAAAAGAACAACAACGGCGCAGAGAGAACGCGCGTTCGCTCTTCTCTCGTTCGAATCGAAGCGAGGTATTGTTGTTGTTGTTGTTCTCATCTCTCGTCAAGTCTCTTCTTTTACTAATATCTCATTTTTTTCCCAAAACACACAAACTTTAAAAAACAACAGAAGAAGAATCCAAAAAACGATAACGCGCTCGGAAGCCATCGCGCAACAGCCGCAGGAAAACCAAACTATGTCGGCGATGTCAAACACGAAATCTGTGGCGGCCATCATCTTGGGTGGCGGCGCCGGTTCGCGTTTGTACCCGTTGACGAAGACTCGTTCGAAGCCAGCCGTGCCTATCGGCGGCGCGTATCGTTTGATCGACGTGCCGATGTCCAACTGCATCAACTCTGGGATCAATAAAGTGTACATTTTGACGCAATTTAACAGCGCGAGTTTGAACAGACACTTGGCGAAGACGTACAACTTTGGTAACGGGATTGTCAACGGCGGGTCTGGGTTTGTGGAAGTTTTGGCGGCTACGCAAACGCCGACGTCCACGGAATGGTTTCAAGGCACCGCGGATGCAGTCAGACAGTACTCGTGGTTGTACACGGACGTGAAGAACAAAGACGTCGAGGATATTGTCATTTTATCGGGTGACCACTTGTACCGCATGAACTACATGGACTTTGTCAACCACCACAGAAGAACGAACGCGGACATCACTATCGCGGTGTTGCCGCTGGACGACAAGAGAGCGTCGGACTTTGGTTTGATGAAGTGCGACGAAAACTTGAGAATCTTTGAATTCTCCGAAAAGCCGAAAGGGGACGCGTTGAAAGCAATGCAAGTCGACACGACTTTGCTCGGCCTCTCTGCCGCCGAAGCGAAACAAAAGCCGTACATTGCCTCCATGGGAATCTACGTCTTCAAGAAGTCTTCTTTGGACGAATTCTTGAACAAAAAATACGCGGACAACCACGATTTCGGCGGAGAAATCATCCCGTTTGCCGCCAGAGACGGCTATAACGTCCAAGCCTACCTCTTCAACGATTACTGGGAGGACATTGGAACCATCAAGTCCTTTTTCGAAGCGAACTTGAACTTGGCTGCGGATGAGCCGGACTTTGAATTCTACGACGCGGATTCTCCAATCTACACTTCGCCGAGATATTTGCCGCCGGCCAAGATTCAAAACTGCGAGGTTAAGAACGCCATCATCTCGCACGGTTGCTCTTTGTCCGATTGCAAGGTGAACGATGCCATCATCGGTATCCGATCCAACATCGGTAAGGGCGCGAACATCGACCATGCCATGATCATCGGCGCCGACCTCTACGAGTCCGAAGAACAACGCGCCGCTTTGTTAGGCGCCGGAGAAATCCCGATCGGTATCGGAGAAGGTTCCGTCATCAAGAACGCCATCATCGACAAGAACGCGAGAGTCGGTAAGAATTGCACGATCACCAACGTCAACAACGTCGATTTTGACGATAACGAAGCAGCTCACCCGAACTACTTCATCCGCGACGGGGTTGTCGTCGTCTTGCAAGGAGCAACCATTCCGGACGGCACCACCATCTAAGATGTTAGAGAGAAGAAGATAAAAAGAATACAACTGAAGGGGTTTATAAACGTAAATATATAATAGAGAGAGAGAGAGAGAGTGAGGAAGAGAGAGTAGTGAGTCAAACGAGAGAGAGTGAGTCAAGTGATGTAAATACAAAACGCGCTTAAATACAACAAATGAACAAAATAATTCAGAACACAAACGCATCCAAATGCGGTGCTTTTTCCTTCACTCATCTTTTATTCATGTACGCGCGGTTACATTCGATAGAAGCGCCGCTCTTCATCTTCTCCAATCATCATCGTTCTCGTTGTCGTCGTCAGTGCGAGTCGTCGTCGAGTGTTGTTGTCGTCCGAATCAGCCAAAAACGCTGTTCCTCTTCCTCTTCCTCTTGCACTTCCTCCTCGGGGAAAGTCGTCGTCGCGCGTTCTCGTTCTCGTTTGAAGAGAAGCAACGACAGTCACACCGCGAGCGAGAGAGAAACAGCTACTCCTCTGCGACTAAAAGTCGAGACTCTCTCGTCGCTCTCGTCCACGTTTAAGAAGAAGACGAAGAAGAGGCTTCTAGTAGAAACAAACGGACTCAGCGGTGGTGGTTTCCAACAACCATTTTCATCAGTAGAACAGTTGTTTGTAATCGCCATCGCGCTGAGCGCCATCGTAATCATCGCATCCGTATTGACGAGGAAACAGATCGCGAAAACGAAAAAAATGAAGGACAGGGGAAGAAAAAAAGTCGTCGTCATCGGCGGCGGGTTTGCCGGGATGCAAGCGGTGTTTGATTTATCCAAGACGTGCGATGTCACTTTGGTGGATACGAAGGCGTATTTCGAGTACACGCCCGGGGCGCTCTCTGCGATGGTTGGAGGTGGACCAATGCGGAGGTATAAAGGAAGCGAGAATTCAGGAGAGAGGATTGGGAAGTTGCACAGATCGTACGAGAAGATGTGCGAGAGAGTGGGGGCGAGATTTGCGCACGCGGCGGACGACGGCGTGAAGAGCGTGTGCGAGGAGTACGTTTCCGTGCGAACGGCGGGCGAAGAAGGAGAGGAGAATAAAAAGCTAGAGTACGATTATTTGATCATAGCGACAGGGAGTAATTACGGTGGTAGCACGTCAGGTATCAAGCCAATGGGAGGGACGCCAGGAGAAGGCGCGAAGACTGGATACGCGAGACAAAAGACGTTCCAACGAGACGCCGAACGCGTAGCGTTGCCTTCTTCTCGTAAGGATAACGACAACATTAGTAACGATGAACAAACGACTTTAATTGTTGGCGGTGGAGTCGTCGGCGTGGAATTAGCGGCGGATATAGCTTGTGTGCGTGCAAAAGGAAAACGAACTGCAACGAATGTTGTTTTAGCGCACGATAAAAATAGACTTTTGGACACGTTGCCGAAATCCGCCTCGGAGTACGTGGAAAAGTGGTTCAAGAAGAAGAACGTTCGCGTCGAACTTGGCCAGAGATTCGAGAGAGTGAACGGCGAAACTTCTCCACCGTCGTCGTCTTCTTCTTATTCTTCTTCTTCTTACGTCGGATCTAAAGACAAAACGGTAAAAATTGAAGCGAAGGAAACGATCTTCGCCGTCGGCTCGAAGCCGTCCACCAACTTTCTTTCGTTTGAAAATCCAACCGTTTTACTTTCCGCCGCCGAAGCGAAAAAGAACAACGAGCCAATCCTCGAAATACCGCTCAGTAAGCTCGGTTATATCGAAAGAGATCCAAAAACTTTACAAGTTATAGGATTTGAAAACATATACGCGGTTGGCGACTGCGCGATGAAACCGCCGGGACAGTTCTTAGCCTCTTTCGCGCACTGGGAAGCCGAATACGTCGCCACGAGAATAAAGAAAGATCAACAAAGAAAGCAGAACGACGAATATTCTCTCCCGCCTCGATTTATGGCCATCTCTCTCGGTCCTTGGAACGGTTTATTCCTCTGGGGAAACCTCGTTCTTTGTAAAGGCGTGCTCGCGGCGATTGTTAAATTCCTCGTCGAGCTGTGGTTCTCCAACTTTTTCCCGGCGCCGTACGCGCTGTTGCGACGGTTGCCGAAATTCGAGTTTACTTTGAAAGAAAGCGAAGGAGAGGGGGACGAGATTCAATCTTCGTTCGGGAAGAGTTCGCTCGCGTGATTTTGACTGTCTTTCTTCGATTGAGTGAGCGTTAAAGTGTAACCGAAAATTTTGTATTATTATTCAAAGTGATGTGAAAAAAAGCGTTTTTATACGAGATTTTTAAGAAAAAGTCTCCTCCTCTTCATTCCAACGCTTTCGTCGTCCTTGTTTATTTATTATTAGTAGTAGTAGTAGTATCGAAAGACAGCATCACTCATCGAAGAGAACGGAAGTGAACAGAATTATTCGTATTATTCGTATTATAATGCGTCGTGGTCGTTGAGAAGAAGAAGAAGAAGAAGACTTTTGCGAATGAAGAAGAAAATTGGATTGAGAGCGCACTTGGCTTGATTGAAGAAGTCAATAATAACATGCGCCTTCAGTTGGAAACGGACGAGCTCCCGATCGATGCCGCGGATTTTTGGTTCGCAAAAAACACCCGAGCTTTTCTCACCGCGCAAGCGGAGCATTTCAACAACCGGAAGTGTGATTTACCGCTGTATGAAGTCGACGAAAAGAAAAGCGAAGTCCGGTGTATAATTCGAACGCAGCCGAACACATACATACCGTCGATTGTGAAACGAGCGCTCGGATTGAAAAAAGGCCAGAGTTTAGAACTGTACGACGAACTTAAATTTAGCAAGAAGAGCGAAACGGCGCCGAAATTATTCGAGGCGGAATTAGTGAACACGAATAACATAACGAAAGCGTCGAAAGTGGAAGGTATTATTCGGTGTAAATCGGTAGGCGTGAAAGCGTGTAGGATGTATGTGGATTTAACTATCGACGTGAAGTTAACGGGTGTAGGGAGGTTAGTAGAATCAATAATAGCTAAGGAAGTTCGAACGATGTACGAAGGGTTTCGACCGCTGGTGGAGAAGTACATTCAAGCGAGAAGAGAGAGGCAGATGGAGGCGTCTCTGAGGAACTCATCTTTGGCGCAAGAAATGATGAAATCGGAAGCGTTGGCGGAGAGAGACGCGGCGCAGTTGATTCAGATGAACACCATAGATAGCGCACAGCAGCAGGCTCCGGGGAGTCCGTCAAGCGATAGCGCGGATCCAAAGAAGGACTTCCAAGATGAAACGTTTTCAAACGAGTATTCGACGCTAAACGATGATTTCGAATTCATGAGCGTGAACTCAGATTTAACCGATTTGCAAATTTTAGAGTCGCGATGGAAACGCTTGGAAGCGTTCGAGACGGAAACGAGACAAGAACAGGATTTAACAGGGTTTGAGAGTCGAAATAAGTGTTTACCTTCGTGTTTTTCGTGTTTTTCGAACAGAAGGAAGAGGAAGAAGAGAGCGCTATTGGTAGACTCGTCCACGTATGTCGAGATGGAACTTTGAAGAATTTTTGTATTTGTAATAATAGCCCCCTTTATTTATCATCATCATCATCATCATCACCACGTCGTCACAATCTTCGACGGAACTTTTAGGAACTTTGTCAACTTGAATTGATGGCGAGGGGTGGTGGCGTCATCCGAAGATGCCAACAAGGCTCTCTTCGTTTGCGCGGAAGTTGCGTGTCCCAAAGACGCTCGCGTTTCTCTTCCAGCTCTTCCGACGCCGCCTCCCCCGAACAGAGGTCTCTTCTTAACCTCTTTTATATTCGCTCGCGTCGTTACGAACGCGTGCTCGACAATTTTTGCAATATCGACTCCTTTTTCCGTCGTCTTACCG
>Ga0213862_10000288_pt1 | contig 22221 bp, 14 predicted proteins | sample PICome_7_FD_160092 | JGI IMG/M metagenome (GOLD analysis project Ga0213862, IMG submission 160092) | Coastal seawater microbial communities near Pivers Island, North Carolina, United States - PICO266 | ecosystem: Environmental > Aquatic > Marine > Coastal | place: USA: North Carolina... | reverse complement strand
CCATTGCGCTATTCTCTGTTTTATTTATCAGTTTCTTTTTGCTAAAAGACAGTTCACTGTTATTGAGAAGTATTTTGCTCGTATTTGCAGACGACAAAAAGGAACGAATTGAGCGCTCTTTTACCCGAGTTGTTAGCTTGTTATCTCGATATTTTTCAGGTATCCTGCTGCAAATAACCATCTTGTTCTTGTTTTACTCTGGTGTTCTGCTGATTTTTGGTATTCCAAATGCATTGACTATTGCACTTATCTGTGCTTTATTTAATATCATTCCTTACATAGGCCCCCTAGCAGGCGCCGTTTTAATGATTATTCTTACCATGGTGAGTAATCTTGATGCAGACATCGCCAGTGTAATTGTACCCAAAACCATTTATGTGTTTATCGGTTTTGTGATCGGTCAACTCGTAGACAACTTCTTTTCACAGCCTTATATTTTTTCAAAAAGTGTTAAATCACACCCCCTTGAAATATTTCTTATAATCATTTTAGCAGGACTCTTGGCTGGACCAATAGGCATGCTTTTAGCGGTACCTATGTATACGGTTATAAAAGTGATTTTAAGTGAGTTTCTTAGTGAAAATAGAATAGTAAAAGCTTTAACTAAAAACATGTAATTATGCTATACGTAACTACCGAAACCATAGCTGGAAAAAAAATTGTTGAATCTTTAGGCATGGCTCGAGGCAGTACGGTTCGTTCTCGCAACATTGGAAGAGACATTTTCGCCTCGATTAAAAATATTGTAGGCGGTGAAATTGAAGAGTATACCAAACTACAAGCAGATGCGCGTGAACAAGCCTTAAAACGTATGATAGATGACGCAAACCGCATGGGTGCTGATGCTGTGGTAAATGTTCGATTTACAACCTCTGTTGTTTCCCAAGGGGCTTCTGAGATTCTTGCCTTTGGTACTGCTGTCAAAATAAACTAGATGAATCGTATTATTTGGATTGCTATTATTGCTGCTGTAATATTTGCTGTTATCAACCGAATTCGTCAAAAAGAAAAAGAAGATTTTGACCAACGCGATAATTAGTTGGCGGATTGCTTATGATAACGTATTTTTGCCGGCGCTTTATTACTTTAAAGGAGAGGTGCCAGAGTGGTAATGGAGCAGATTGCTAATCTGTCAACGCGTAAGTGTTGCCTGGGTTCGAATCCCAGTCTCTCCGCAACTTAACTCAAGCTTTTTGGAATTCTTTTAGAACTTTCAAAAAGCTTTGAAGTTAACTAGTAAAAATTAGGTCGCGTAGCTCAGCTGGATAGAGCATCTGCCTTCTAAGCAGACGGTCCTAGGTTCGAATCCTAGCGCGATCACGAATAAATCAACAAAAAAGTTTAAATTAAGCAAGCTCAAATAAAAAGCTTGCTTTTTTTTGGTGAAGCTGCCGTTTTTTTAATCGATTTTCAAAGTAGACTACAGACAATTTGAATGTATTTATAGCCTTTTTATATCCACAAGGTTTCTGTAATTCTCTGGAAAGATAGTGTCCTTTAAAAACTAAAAACAACCATTTAGCCACAATAAATAAAAAAGTACGAGTGAAGCTACTATTCGGGATAAGAAACCCGCAAGTGATAGCTACTGATGAGTTTCTCAACCAATACTTTTTTAATTGTTTCAATCTCACGAAGGGTGATGTCAGCCGCTAAGAATTGTTTCTCATCCATAAGGCGCTGCACAATCTTGTCTACAAAGGCATTGATTTTCTCTGCTGTGGGTTCTTTTAAACTTTTTGATGCTGCCTCTACGCCATCTGAAATCATGACAATAGCCGTTTCCTTTGAAAAGGGCTTTGGACCAGGATATTGAAATTGTTCAATAGCTACCTCATCGTTATTCTGTTTCGCCTGTTGATAAAAATAAAGCACGGTTGTTGTGCCGTGGTGCGTGCGTATAAAGTCAACTACTCTATCTGGTAACTTGGCCTTTCTAGCAAGTGTAATCCCATGCAGCACATGCTCAATGATAATTTTAGCACTTACTTCAGAAGAAAGATCATCATGTGGACTGTAAGAAGCTTGATTTTCACTAAAGAAAACAGGATTTTTCATTTTTCCTATATCGTGATACAAGGCACCTACCCTAGTGAGCAATGTATTGGCATCAATAGCGTTGGCAGCAGCTTCGGCTATATTGGCTACTTGCAAAGAATGTTGAAATGTTCCTGGGGCTTTATCAGCCAGTTCACGAAGGAGTTTACTGTTCGTATCTGAGAGTTCCAACAGGGAAGCATCTGACACCAAACCAAATACCTTTTCAAAAATATAAATAAGCGGTTGTACAAATAAAATAGCTAAACCATTCACTACAAAAAGCAGTAATACATCATAAGATAACTGATTCAAATTCCCGTCGCGAATTAGGGTAAAGGCAATATAAGAGACAACATACAAACCCACTATAAGTCCTACAGAAATAAACAGTTTCGCGCGTCGGTACAGGTCATTGACGGTAAGGGATGCTAAAATACCAGCCATCATCTGTAAAAATATAAATTCAAAGCTATTGGGAACCAAAAAAGCAAGAATAAATAGAGCAATCATCAAAGAAAATAGTGCAATTCGGGTGTCAAAAAAAGTACGCAAAAGTAAGGGCAGCATACAGATAGGCACCGCGTAAACATATAACGGGTTTACATCTACAACTGCTTTTGTCAGCAAGACCATCAAAAATATAATAACACACAAAAAGGTAATGCGCTTGTTGTTTTCAAAGACCAAGGGTCGTGTCCGCCACAAGAACACAAAAAGAAGTAACACAGGTACACTAATCAATAATGTATATCCTAGAATAATCCAAGCCGTATTGGACTGGGTCCAAGTTTGAGACTCATATTCAAGTTGAAGCGACTGTAATATTTTTAGCTTTTCCCCTTCAACCACCTCACCTTTTGCGATGACTCGCGTTCCTTTAGTAACCAATCCACGAATGGACACTATTCCTGCAAGGGCTTCCGAACGAAATTGTGCAGTTAAGGTTTCATCATACGAAACATTGGACGTTATCAAAGAGAGCAGATACTGTATACTGGCATCAGATAAAATAGCCGATTCTACTTCAGTCAATTGATTTTCCAATACATTTTTAACGTCTATATCAGTATATAAGTCGGTAAGTGTAATCGTCTTTTTTCTCGTGTTGTTTACCAGTGCGATCTCTTCTTCAAAAAGGGTCTCAGAAAACGACACCACACCAATAGCATACATGGCTTCGATTGTCGTGCGCCAATTAACAAAAAGAGCATTTGATGCTTCGTTGGCAGGAAGCGCAGCGACGTATTGGTCAAAAGCATCAATGACGGCTGGCAATACCTCTTTATCTACCGAAAAGTAGCGTGGAATATTTGCTTTTAAGCGTGTCCGTTCTTCTTCTAACTCATCTGCTGTTTTTTGAATTGGAAAATCATAGGGCGCTAAAAGGGTTTCATATTGCCAAGGCTTACCTGCCTGAATTTCATATTGGAAGCTCCCTGCTCTTGGAAGGAGGTATACTACCATAACCACCAAAAACAAAAAAAGCAGTATTTTATATAGACTACCTTGAAATCTATAAAAGACCATCATAAAAAATATTTAAACAAAAATACCACTTTTCAATAGACATCATGACTGGAATATGGTAGATCTTGGTTTAAATTATTTTGCATTAAGTGTAGATAATCAAAACCAATTAGACAATTCAATATTATCCAATCACTACTTCAGGTATAATATGCACTTACGGTAGTTATTCTCAATTAAATGTAGTTGTTTATGTTATTAGTGGAAACAAATTAATGAAGTTAACTATTACTGACAGAAAGATATCAGCCTATTAGAAAAAGGGGTTACATACTGCACAACTTTATAATGGTATTAAACGAATAACACAAAGAATTGTAAAGAATTAAAAAAATGTTATAAATTATCCAACATGTCTCTATATTTCTTGAAATTTACTGTGTCTCCGATAGTACCAAAAATATTTTTCAGAGTGGTTAACGCGTCTTTATTTTTAGGGTTAATATCAACCAGTGTTTCTAGAAATGGTACAGCTTCTAAAAAGATGCTTTCCCGCTTCTGCTTTAAGGCATCATATTTTTTGTTTTCAGCTGCAGAATTTCCCAATGCATTCATCTGATCAACGATATCCGCCTCACCATCTAAAATCATTGAAGCCAAATTAAGATAGGTCGGCTCATAAGTAGGGTCCAGATCCATCGCCTTTTTGTAATACAAAATTGCTTCATCGCGGTTGCCGTTATTACCATTCACAACTCCTAAATTGTAGTACAATACTGCATTATTTGGATCTTGTCCTATCGCTTCTTCCATAAGCAAAGCAAATCGTGCTTCATCACCAATCTTATTGTATAAATCTGCTTCTGTTAAAATCAAGCTTACATCCTTAGGAGATACAGAACGAGCATCTTTTACGGCCTGCATAGCAGCTTCGTTGTCGCCTTTTTGTACATATATTAGAGCAATATTTTTAACAATTTCTGGGAGTCTGGATGGGGTTAAATCTTCACGAAAATTCTTAAAATCTTTGGATTTCTTGTAAATCTCGAAAGTTGCTAAATCAGGAACCTCCATTTCATCACCAGTAGAAACTCCGGTAGCGTAATAGACTTTTTTTCGCCCCTCATAGTTGAGATCCTTAAGTTTCGTGTAATAAACCAGTGAGGTGTCATAATCTCCTGCATTAACTGCGCTAGAGGCCGCATAGTATAAATAGTCTGTATTATTTTTAGTATCTATTTCGTATGCCGTAAACAACAACTTTGAAGCAGCTAAATATTCGTTTTGACTATTCAAATCAACCGCTTCGTTAATCAAGTCATTTGTTAAGCTTGGAATATTGATTTCAACTAATGAAGAGTACTTTTTAAGGTTACTGTTTTTCTCAATAAAATTGACTTTTTGAAAAGCAGCAATGGCTTCATCAAAAGCTTTGGCTTTCTGCTTAGAGATACCAAGTAAATAATAATACTGTGAGCTGTATTTTGCATCTGCACTATCCATAAGGGGCTTCATTTCGTCTAAGGCAACAAGTGCCTTTTCGAATAGGCTTGCATCAACAAGCTTTTGTGCAGCTTTAAGCTCCTTTTTTTGTGCCATACCCGAAAAAGAAATTAGGGCAGCTAGAAGCACTCGGGAATAAAATTTCATATTAAGTTGTTTATGAATTATCGTTTTCATCTAAAGTTACATCGATGTCATCTACATCTTGAATCTCATCATCGTCATTCATCACCTTGGCAACGGCAGCAATTGAATCATCGCCTTTAATATTAATTAGACGAACACCTTGTGTGGCTCTTCCCATAACACGAAGAGTGTCTACTCCTAATCGAATGGCAATACCCGAACGGTTGATAATCATCAAGTCATCTCCATCATTAACGTTTTTAATCGCAACCAAATTACCCGTTTTATCCGTTACAGAAAGGGTCTTTACCCCTTTTCCGCCACGGTTGGTTATGCGATAGTCGTCCAAATTGGAGCGCTTTCCATAGCCATGCTCGGAAACAACCAAAATGTCAGAGTCTAAATCATTTACAGTAACCATGCCAATAACTTCATCGTGTGCATCCTTTAAAGAAATACCTCTTACACCGGATGCATTTCTTCCCATTGGACGGGTCTTGCTCTCTTCAAAACGAATGGCCTTTCCAGACTTAACCGCTAAAACAACTTGCGAAAGTCCAGTCGTGAGTTTGGCTTCTAGTAATTCGTCTCCTTCACGAACTGTAATTGCGTTAATACCATTAGTCCTTGGTCTTGAATACTGTTCTAGTGATGTCTTTTTGACCTGTCCTTTTTTAGTGGCCATTACAACAAACATGCTGTTTATATAATCCTCATTTTTCAAGTCTTGTGTACAGATGAAAGCTTTCACCTTGTCATCTTGCTCAATATTGATGAGGTTTTGAATGGCTCGTCCTTTGGCTGCCTTGCTTCCTTCTGGAATTTCAAATACACGCAACCAAAAACATTTTCCTTTTTGGGTAAAGAATAACATATACTGGTGGTTGGTACCAACAAATAAGTGCTCAAGAAAGTCTTCGTTACGGGTCGTAGAGGCTTTTTGTCCTACTCCACCCCTGTTTTGAGTACGGTATTCTGCAAGCGGTGTTCTTTTGATATATCCCGCATGCGAAATGGTGATCACCACTTTCTCGTCTGGAATCATATCTTCAACACGGAAGCTTCCACCGGCGTATTCAATCGTAGATCGGCGTTCGTCTCCGTATTTGTCTTTGACTTCATGGAGTTCTGTTTTAATGATTTCCATGCGGCGTTCTTTTTTGTCTAAAATATCCTTTAGATCGGCAATGGTTTTCATCAATTCGTCAAACTCGCTACGCAATTTGTCCTGCTCTAAACCAGTAAGCTGACGTAAACGCATTTCAACAATGGCTTTTGCTTGTATTTCTGTTAATTCAAAAGTATCTATCAACTTTGTGCGTGCTTCATCTGCATTGGCAGAAGCTTTGATCAAAGCAATGACCTCGTCTATATTATCAGAAGCAATGATGAGTCCTTTTAAAATATGTGCGCGCTCTTCTGCTTTTCGCAACTCGTATTGAGTACGACGTACCACAACCTCGTGACGATGCTCCACAAAATGGTGAATCATATCCTTGAGGTTTAACATTTGTGGTCTGCCCTTGACTAATGCAATATTGTTAACACTAAAAGAGGATTGTAAGGCTGTATACTTATACAGCATATTGAGCACAATGTTAGGAATTGCATCACGCTTTAAGACGTAAACAATACGCATTCCCTTGCGATCAGACTCATCGCGAATATTAGAAATCCCTTCAATTTTTTTGTCGTTGACTATTTCAGCGGTTTTCCGAATCATATCAGCTTTGTTAACTTGATATGGAATTTCGGTAACGATAATACATTCACGACCGTTTACTTCTTCTATTTCGGCTTTTCCACGAACAACAACACGTCCTCTGCCTGTATGGAAGGCTTCTTTGACACCTTCATATCCATAAATAACGCCTCCTGTAGGAAAGTCTGGTGCTTTGATGTGCTCCATCAGACCGTCGATATCAATCTCTGGGGTATCGATGTATGCAATCGTACCATTGATCACTTCTGTGAGGTTGTGAGGCGGCATGTTGGTTGCCATACCCACAGCAATTCCTGAAGCTCCATTGATAAGTAAGTTAGGAACCCTAGTAGGCATTACGGTGGGTTCTTTTAAGGTGTCGTCAAAATTCAACTGATGGTCAACGGTATCTTTGTCGATATCGGCCATCATGTCTTCTGAAATTTTTTGTAAACGTGCCTCCGTGTAACGCATGGCTGCAGGGCTATCACCATCAACAGATCCAAAGTTTCCTTGGCCATCAACCATCATGTAGCGCAAACTCCAAGATTGAGCCATACGCACCATGGTATCATAAACCGATGTATCTCCGTGCGGGTGGTATTTACCAAGAACTTCCCCAACGATACGTGCAGACTTTTTATAAGATGAGTTTGCTCTGACTCCCAATTCATGCATGCCGAAGAGTACACGACGGTGTACAGGCTTAAGTCCATCACGAACATCTGGCAGTGCACGTGACACAATGACCGACATTGAATAGTCGATATAAGCCGACTTCATTTCGTCTTCAATGTTGATTGGAATCAATTTATCTTCAGTAGCCATTAGGTTTTTTATTTAATGTTATGACATAATTGCTAAAATACATATTCATCGAATGAATATATATTAATTTATGCCCTATTTTCTTATAATTTATTAACAAACTATTTTTGAAAGAATTGCAAAATTTTTTGCTGATTTTATTTGTAATTCAACAATTTTTTTTGTCTATTCGTTATGTATCTGGTTCGATTTTTGAAGACAGTATTTAAAAAAAGCTATGGACGATAACTTTTCATCTCGCGTTAAAGACGTCATAACCTACAGTAAGGAAGAGGCTTTGCGACTTGGGCACGACTTTATTGGCACAGAGCATCTTATGCTTGGATTACTACGAGATGGCAACGGAAAAGCAATTTCAATACTCTCAGCTCTAGAGATTGATTTGGATTATTTGAGAAGAAAAATTGAAATTTTAAGTCCTGCCAATCCGACCAATTCACCCGAACCACAACACAAAACAAACTTGCACCTAACCCGACAAGCGGAACGTGCACTAAAAACAACTTTCCTCGAAGCCAAGCTTTTTCAAAGCACTTCAATAAATACGGCACACCTACTGATGTGTATTCTCAGAAACGAGAATGATCCAACAACTAAGGTGTTGCACAAACTTCAGGTTGATTACGAAACAGTGAAAGATCAGTTTAAATACATGTCCGTCGATTCTGATGATGATGACTTTATAGACATGCCTTCTGCCGATGCATTTCCAGATGATGCCGCTGAAGAAGAGAGCCGTGGGCAGGGCGCATCCTTTTCTTCGCCTACCGATGATAAAAAATCAAAAAAATCCAGCACACCTGTCCTTGACAATTTTGGTAGAGACCTAACCAAGGTTGCCCTTGAAGGCAATATGGATCCCGTTATTGGCAGGGAAAAAGAAATTGAGCGTGTTTCACAAATTTTAAGCCGCCGTAAGAAAAACAATCCCTTGCTCATTGGTGAACCTGGTGTGGGTAAGTCTGCCATTGCAGAAGGACTAGCCCTTCGCATTATTCAAAAAAAGGTGTCAAGAGTACTCTATAACAAACGCGTAGTAACACTAGACTTAGCTTCGTTAGTTGCAGGTACAAAATACAGGGGGCAGTTTGAAGAACGTCTAAAAGCCGTTATGAATGAGTTGGAAAAAAACACCAACATCATATTATTTATCGATGAAATTCACACCATTGTTGGTGCCGGTGGCGCAACAGGAAGCCTTGATGCTTCCAATATGTTTAAGCCTGCACTGGCTAGAGGCGAAATTCAATGCATAGGGGCAACAACCCTTGACGAATACCGTCAAAACATTGAAAAAGATGGTGCTTTAGAACGTCGCTTCCAAAAAGTTGTGGTAGAACCGACTTCTTTAGATGAGACCATTGAAATATTACAAAATATCAAAGACAAGTACGAAGCGCATCACAATGTAAACTACACGGATGAAGCCATTGAAGCTTGTGTTAAACTATCAGACAGGTACATAACCGATCGTTTTTTACCAGACAAGGCCATAGACGCCCTTGATGAAGCAGGATCAAGAGTACATATCACCAATATGGAAGTTCCTGAGAAAATTGTCGAAATTGAAAACGAGCTTGAAGATGTACGGGAGCAAAAAAACAGTGTTGTTAAGCGTCAGAAATATGAAGAGGCTGCTAAGCTTCGCGACGATGAGAAGAAACTGGAAAAAGAATTATTGCTAGCACAAGAAGACTGGCAAGAAGAACAACGTCAGAATAGAGAAACCGTTACTGAAAACCATATTGCTGATGTAGTTGCCATGATGACAGGAATTCCCGTCCAACGCTTATCAGACGGCGAAAGCGATCGCCTTGCAAAACTCAAGGAGCTCATACAAGGAAAAGTTATTGGCCAAGAGAATGCCGTGGTAAAAGTAGCCAAGGCCATTCAACGTAACCGAGCAGGACTTAAAAACCCGAACAAACCCATTGGTTCCTTTATTTTCCTAGGTCAAACTGGTGTTGGAAAAACACAACTTGCCAAAGTACTGGCAACCGAACTTTTTGAAAGCGAAGCCTCACTTATCCGAATAGACATGAGTGAATACATGGAGAAATTTTCTATTTCAAGGCTTATTGGTGCGCCTCCGGGATACGTAGGCTATGAAGAAGGAGGGCAATTAAGTGAAAAGGTCAGAAGAAAACCTTATTCCGTTGTTCTTTTAGATGAGATTGAAAAAGCACATCCAGATGTCTTTAACATGCTGCTTCAAGTATTAGATGATGGTTTTTTAACGGACTCGCTAGGCAGACGTGTCGATTTCAAAAACACCATTATCATCATGACTTCAAATGTTGGCGCAAGACAAGTCAAAGACTTTGGGTTAGGTGTTGGATTTGGTACAGCAGCCCAAAAATCTCAAGAAGACAAAAATATTCAAGGCGTTATTCAAAATGAACTAAAAAAGAAATTCTCTCCAGAATTTTTAAATCGAATTGATGATGTGGTAATTTTCAATAACCTTGACAAAGACCACCTAACAGAAATCATCAAGCTTGAACTTGGCGCATTACAGGACAGGGTTAAAGAACTCGGCTACAGCTTATCATTGAGCAAAAAAGCCATTACATTCCTGATTGACAAAGGCTATGACAAGCAGTATGGTGCTAGACCACTTGCGCGTGCCATTCAGCGATATGTAGAGGACGCCATGGCAGGAGAGATTCTTAAAAAATCGCTTACCAATGGCTCTAAGGTGACTTTTGATTGGGATGGAAAAAGCGATGAACTAAAACTTTCTATTGAAAATAACAAGGCGACAAAAAAATCGTAGCTACTCTTTAAATTAGGTTATTAATTTACAGCAACTAAACTCAAGTCTACAATAGACGCAGAGTGCGTTATTGCTCCCATAGAAACAAAATCTACCCCTGTTTCGGCATATGCAGCTGCATTTTCTAAATCAATATTTCCGGAAGCCTCTGTTTGAATAGCTCCATTGATGTGAGCTACTGCCAATGCCAAATCTTGAGGTGACATATTATCCAATAGTATTCTGCTAATCCAAGGGTGTTGTAAACAGACATCAACTTCGTTGAGGTTACGTGTTTCAACTATTACAGGGACAGGCTTGGTCAAACCAGCTACATAGGCTTTTGTTTTAGCAAGTGCTTGATTTAGACCACCACAAAAATCAATATGATTGTCTTTTAAGATAATAGCATCATAAAGCCCCATTCGGTGATTCATACCTCCACCAAGGGCTACAGCCCATTTTTCAGCAATTCTAAAGTTCGGTGTGGTTTTTCTTGTATCCAAAACCCTGCAGCTAGTATGTCCTATCCGCTCTTGAACCTGACGTGTAAGACTTGCAATACCGCTCATGCGTTGCAAAGCATTTAGCATTAGTCGCTCGAGACTAAGTATGGTTTGGGCCGTTCCCTCTAGATAAAACAGCACATCCCCTTTTGAAAACGTATCTCCATCTTTAAAGTTTGGGATAAGACTTACGCCTTGTCCGTGGTGTTGTAATACAAACTCACAAAAAGCCACCCCTGCCAAAACGCCATCCCCTTTTGCGATTAGTTGCGCCTTAGATTTATGATCTTTTGGGAAAACAGCTTTTGAAGTATGATCGCCTTGACCTCCTAAATCTTCAACAACCGCATTGGCAACGCAAGCTATCAACTCGTTTCTGTAAGTATTGACAAAGGAATTAGACATAATCTTGATTGTAATAAACCCCTTTATTTTGAGGCTGTTGTTGGGATTGTTTAACCATAATATAGGCCACACTCACAAGATTCCGAAGGGTCGTGAGCTGAGGGGTTAATTTGTTTTTTTGATAAAGAGCTGCAGTAGCCACATATACGTCTTGAAGTGCTTTTTCTGCTTGTTGTAGACTGTCAAAAGATTTGATAATACCTACATGTGCGCTCATGATTTGTTGTAAATTTGACCGTAACGAACTGATTTGTTTAGTACGCTCATTTGAAACATCTTCTGTTCCCATCCAATCTGGAATGGTGTCAAAGAAAGAGGCTGGCAAGCTGTTTTTGTGCAAGGCGTCAGCGGCATGCTCAGCAGCACGAGCAGCGTATACCAAAGCTTCTAGTAGTGAGTTTGATGCCAAGCGGTTGGCCCCATGCAAGCCAGTGTGACTACACTCCCCTATAGCATAGAGGGCAGACAAGCTGCTCAGACCATTTTCGTCTACATCGATACCCCCACAGAAATAATGAGCTGCTGGCAGTACAGGAATAAAGGATTTACGAATATCAATGCCCAGTTTCATACAAGTCGACATGATGGTTGGAAACTCCTTTTCCAATATTGATTTGTCAATTTTGGTTGCATCCAAGTACACGTGAGGTATATTGTACTTTATCATTTCAGCATTTATGGCACGCGATACCACATCCCTTGGAGCTAAATCTAATTGCGCATCGTATTCATGCATAAAAGCTTCCCCGTTTTTGTTGCGAAGTATAGCGCCTGCACCTCGAATTGCTTCAGAAATCAAAAAGGTATTACTGTCCACTTTTGGATATAAAGCAGTGGGGTGAAATTGAACAAAATGCAAGTTTTTAACCTGAACTTTTGCACGATAGGCTGCTCCAAGGCCATCGCCAGTAGCTGCATTTGGATTGGTAGTATGGGCATATACCTGCCCAGCACCACCTGTAGATAATACCGTTAGTTGAGAGGTGATTTTAATAATTTCTTCGTCCTTGATGGATATTACATAAGCACCATAACAACGTCCATGTTTTTCTCCCTTAAGATGGTGGTCTGTGATTAAATCAACTAATGAATAATTTTCAAAAAATTGAATATTGTCGTGATCTCTGGCTTTTGCTATCAGGGCATTTTGAATATGTAAGCCTGATTGATCTTTGTGATGCACGATGCGTTTGGCAGAATGTCCACCCTCTTTTCCAAGATGTAGCGAAGAACCACTTTTATCAAAATCAGCGCCCCAATCCATCAATTCTTGTACGCGTGAAGGTCCTTCACGAACAACAAAATCTACAACCTTTGGGTCTGAAGTATAATCACTAGCACGTAGGGTGTCTTCAACGTGGTCTGCATAAGAATCATTAATAAAATTGGAAACTACGGCAATACCGCCCTGTGCGTATTTGGTGTTGCTCTCCAGTAAATCACGCTTGGAAATCAGGGTGATATTTTTGTCTGGACATTTTTCCGCCAAACGAACTGCATAACTCAATCCTGCTATCCCAGTCCCAATAACCAATACATCTGCGTGCATACTAAGACAAAGCTAGCATCCTATCAATGGGTGCTTTTGCAGCAGCCATTAAAGAAGGTTCAAGATTAATTTCGGGTAACTCATGCTTTAGACACAAATAAAGTTTTTCGATAGTGTTAAGCTTCATAAAAGCACATTCGCTACAAGCACAGGTATCATCCGAAACAGGTGCGGGGATAAACGTTTTTTGCGGGGCACGTTTCTTCATTTCGTGTAAAATCCCGGCTTCTGTTGCAACGATATAAGCAGCTGCGTTGTCGTTTTGTACAAAATTAAGCAGCCCAGAAGTACTGCCAACGTAGTGCGCAATAGCTAACACTTGTGATTCACTTTCTGGATGAGCAATAAATTTTGCCTTGGGATGCTGCTGGGCCAACGCAACAATTTTGTCAAATGAAAAGGCTTCGTGTACAATGCACGAACCATCCCAGAGAATCATATCACGACCCGTTTCCTTGATGAGGTAGCGCCCCAAATTTTTATCAGGCGCAAAAATAATAGGCTGATCTTTAGGTATGCTTTCAATAATACGAACAGCATTACTAGATGTACAAACAATATCGCTTAAAGCCTTGATTTCTGCAGAGCAGTTGATGTAAGTAACAACTATAGCCTCGGGATGCTTGGCCTTAAAAGCGGCAAATGCATCCGGAGGGCAAGAATCTGCCAACGAACAACCCGCATTTAGATCAGGCAATAAAACTTTTTTAGTAGGATTGATAATTTTAGCGGTTTCAGCCATGAAATGCACACCTGCAAAAACAATAATTTTGGAGGATACTTCGGCTGCTGCTTTCGCCAAATATAGACTATCACCCAGATAATCCGCCAAATCCTGAATGGCATCTTCTTGATAATAATGCGCTAAAAGCACGGCATTCTTTGCTGCTTTCAATCGCTTGATTTCTTCAATCAAAGAAATGTTTTTCGGAATAGGTGCATCTACAAATCCCATTGCGGTTAGAGATGCAGAAGTAGTGGGCGTTTTAATGATACTCAATTTTTAAATAAAATTAGTGAAAATAATGCCTTCTTAAACTTTACAATCAACAAAAATTATAGGGATAATACATGTATTGTAATCGAATACCAACAAAAATAATGTTCAGCGCATTATTTTGGAGATAAAACGGTTACTTTTGTATCGTTTTTTTTAACACTTGGAAATGATAGTTTTAAAGTTTGGTGGATCTTCAGTAGCTGGAGCTAATGAAGTTGAACAGGTTCTTGCTGTTTTATCAGCTCAAAAGAAACCCATGGCAGTTGTGGTTTCAGCCCTAGCCGGAATCACAGATGAACTGCATGCGTTGGGCAAATTGGCCGCCAATGGCGATGCCTCCTATGCAGATCGATTAAAACAGGTTGAAGAGCGCCATGTACACATGGTTCAAGCACTTATTCCTGTTTCTAAAAGAAGTGCTATTCTTAGTGCAACCAAACAAATCATTAACAAACTCGAAACTATCCTTGAAGGCACGTACATGATACGTGAACTTTCTCCCAAAACATTAGACACCCTGCTGAGTTTTGGTGAAATCCTCTCACACAAAATAATAGCAGAAGCGGTAAAAGCAAAGGGCATTGATGCAATTGCAAAGAATGCACAAGATCTTATTGTAACCTTTCAATCGCTTGGGAGAACTCTTGTAGATTATAAAAAAACCAATGCTAACCTACGTGCATTTTTCAAAAGCAACAAACATCAAGTAGTTGTGCTGCCTGGTTTTGTTTCCAAAAATGCAGAGGGTATTGTAACAACACTTGGGCGTGGCGGTTCTGACCTTACCGCATCCATAACAGCTTGTGCGCTTGAGGCTGAATTTTTAGAAATCTGGACAGATGTTAGTGGTATGTACACTGCTCATCCCGCCTTGGTGAAGCAAGCCAAATCCATTCCGGAAATTTCTTATCAAGAAGCCATGGAGCTTTCGCACTTTGGTGCCAAGGTTATCTACCCACCTACCCTTCAACCCATAATTGAAAAAAACATTCCGGTTTACATCAAAAACACTTTTGAACCTAGTGATGCTGGCACCCTAATCACCAACACTACTGAAGCAGAAACAGTGGTAAGGGGAATCAGTCATATCAATGACATTGCACTACTCACCCTTGAAGGAAGTGGCATGATTGGTGTTCCAGGCTATTCGCAGAAACTACTAACAGTTCTAGCACAACATCACATAAATGTGGTGATGATTACACAAGCATCCTCAGAACACTCTATTTGTTTGGGTATTGATGCTACGGAAGCTGATTTTGCACAAGAAACCATTGACGAAGCCTTTGCGCTCGACATAGAGACCAAAAAAATTAATCCTATTCGCGTTGAAAAAGAATTGTCCATCATTGCACTTGTTGGTGAAAACATGAAAAATCACCAAGGCATCAGTGGACGGATGTTCCGTGCGTTGGGTAACAACAATGTGAATGTCAAAGCCATTGCACAAGGGGCTTCAGAAAAAAACATCACAGCAGTCATAGAAAGCAAAGACATCAAGAAAGCCATAAACACACTGCATGAGGCATTCTTTGAAGCTCAAATTAAAAAAATACATCTATTTGTCACTGGAATTGGCAACGTGGGAAGCAAGTTTTTAGAGCAAGTACACCAACAGCGCGATTTTCTAAAAGAGCATTTCAAACTCAATTTAAGTGTTATTGGCATTTCCAATTCTCGTAAAATGGTTTTTGATGTATCAGGTATAGACCTAGACAATTGGGGGGAAATGCTTAATGCAGGCGAAAAAGCTGACAAGGAATTGTTTTTCGAAAAAACCAAGGCACTGAACATGCGCAATGCCATATTTGTAGACAATACGGCGAATCCAATTATTGCCGGAACCTATGCGCAATATTTAAAAAATAACATTGGTGTAGTGACTTGTAATAAGATTGCTTGTGCCGATGAATTGGCCAATTACCAAAACCTTAAAAAATTGTCACGTAAGTACAACGCACCTTTCTTGTACGAAACCAATGTAGGAGCTGGTTTGCCTATTATTGACACACTAAACCACCTGATTGCATCTGGCGATCAAGTGCACAGTATTCAGGCCGTGTTATCGGGAAGCTTAAATTTTGTTTTTAATTCATTCAATGAAAACACATCATTCCGTGAAGTTGTGGAGCAGGCCATGCAAGAAGGTTACACTGAACCAGATCCTAAAATTGATTTAAGCGGCATTGACGTGGCAAGAAAAATATTGATTTTAGCAAGAGAAAGTGGGTTTGAAATGGAGCTTATCGATATTGAGAACAAATCCTTTTTACCGCAGGCCTGTTTAGACACTACTAGCAACGAAGCCTTTTTAGCAAGTTTGGATGCGCACAAAACACATTTTGATGCCCTTTTCCAGACTGCAGCAACTGAAAATGCACGTCTTAAGTACGTTGCTACATTTGAAGACGGCAAAGCAACTGTAGGCTTAAAACATATCCCGCAAGGACATGATTTTTATAACCTTGAGGGCAGCGACAACATCGTATTGTTCTATACAGACAGGTATGCACAACAACCCCTTATTGTTAAAGGGGCAGGTGCAGGTGCTGCTGTAACCGCTTCTGGAATATTTGCAGATATCATTAGAATTGGAAAAAGTTGATATAAAAGGCGTTAAACTATTTGCGCCAGCCAGTATAGCCAATATTTCGTGTGGCTTTGATGTTTTGGGACTCTGTCTCCAAAACATAGGAGACCTTATGGAAATACGCCGTAGTGAAAAATCGGGCATACACATCACTTCTTTAGAAGGGCAAGATTTACCTCTAGAGGCTGAGAATAATGTGGCGGGAGTTGCCGGCCTGGCTATGCTTGAAGCCTATAATCCACAACTGGGATTTGAAATCAGAATTGTGAAAAACATAAAGCCAGGAAGTGGCATCGGAAGCTCTGCTGCCAGTGCTGCAGGTACAGTAGCAGGTATAAATTATTTGCTTGGCAATCCATTTTCAACTAAAGAATTAATTCCTTTTGCTATGGAAGGAGAGCGTTTGGCTTGTGGAAGTGCCCATGCCGACAACGTAGCGCCAGCACTCCTTGGAGGTTTTACACTAGTCCGCGACACCAATCCATTGGACATCTGCGCATTACCCACACCACTAGAGCTTGTGGCCACTGTGATACATCCAAAAATTGAAGTAAAAACAGCTGATGCGCGTGCCGTACTCAAAAAACGTGTAACGCTTGAAAAAGCCATCAGTCAATGGGGAAATGTTGGTGCGCTGGTCTCTAGTTTATACGAAGAAGATTACGACTTGTTGAGCAGGTCTTTGGTAGACGGCATAGTTGAGCCCGCAAGGTCAATCCTTATCCCCTATTTCAGCGAATTGAAAGCAGCTTGCGAAGCAGCTGGAGCATTGGGCTCAGGTATCTCAGGTTCTGGCCCTTCTGTTTTCGCCTTATCTAGAGGCATGAGCATCGCCAATAAGGTTGCACAAGCCATGCAATCTGTTTTTGAAAAAACAACTATTCCGTTTGACATTCACATCAGCCCTATCAAAAAAACAGGCGTAAGCTTTATAGAAGATCTCAAATGAAATATTACAGCCTAACCGACAACAGCAACACCGCCAGTTTTTCAGAAGCGGTAATCCGAGGACTTGCACCAGACAGGGGCTTATATTTTCCTGAAAAAACACCAAGATTAGATGCATCCTTTCTTGCAGACATCACCAACAAGTCTATGGTAGAGATTGGTATTGAAGTCATGCGCCCTTTTGTAGGAGGCACCATACCTGAAGGACGCTTGGAGAAAATTGTTGCCGATACCCTTTGCTTTGACTTTCCAGTCAATAAAATCAACGACAATACGGCTACTCTAGAGCTTTTCCATGGACCCACCATGGCGTTTAAAGATGTTGGCGCTCGTTTTATGGCGCGCTGTATTGGTTATTTTAATGAACAAAGTCCCAAGAAAGTCACCGTATTGGTAGCTACATCTGGTGATACTGGTGGCGCAGTTGCTTCTGGTTTTTTGGGTATTGAAGGTACTGAAGTTATTATCCTTTATCCCAAGGGAAAGGTCAGTCACATCCAAGAACTGCAACTCACCACCAATGGCAATAACATAAAGGCCGTAGAAGTTGATGGTGTTTTTGACGATTGCCAAGAGATTGTCAAGTCTGCGTTTATAGATGAAGAATTGAAAGGAAAATTAAATCTGACTTCTGCCAATTCAATTAATGTAGCCCGTTGGTTACCACAATCCTTGTACTTTTTCTTTGCCTATCAGCAGTTTCAACGCATGGGTGTAGATAAAAAACTGGCTTTCTCTGTGCCTAGTGGCAACTTTGGAAACATCTGTGCAGGCATCGTAGCAAAAAGACTTGGTTTGCCTATCAGCCATTTTATTGCGAGTACCAACATCAACGATACCGTACCCCGCTATTTAGAAACACAAGACTACCAACCCAACCCATCAAAGCAAACCACTTCCAATGCCATGGATGTAGGAAATCCATCTAATTTTATCCGTATTCAGTCTCTTTATGGAAATGATTTTGATGTACTTAAGCAAGACTTTTCATCTTATGCTTATGATGATGTCGAAACAAAACTAGCGCTTGCGGAGCTACATCAAAAGCACAACTATGTTGCCGATCCACATGGAGCCGTTGGCTATTTGGGGTTACAGTGCTTTTTGGAAAACAATCCAGACCATTACGGCATATTTTTAGAAACAGCACACCCTATTAAATTTCGTGATACTGTAGAAGAAACACTAGGCCTAACCCTAGATATACCAAAACAGATTCAGCATATTCTCGATAAAAAGCCAGAAAAAACGTCTTTGAGTGGCTACGAAGCGTTCAAGGAATACCTATTGTCCCAAGCTGTCTAATTCAGGCAACACAAAAGCATCCAATACACTTGGCTGCTGCATCATAGACTCAATGCCTTCGGCCGTACGAGGCGCATAAGCAGACAGGTTTACAGGTCCATCGTTCGTAATTAAAATATCATCTTCTATGCGGACGGCTATTCCCCACCATTTGGAATCACAAGGGCTATCCTCAGGAATATAAATTCCTGGCTCAACAGTAATCAAGGTGTTGTGTTTAAAAGGGCTATAGGTGCCTGCATCGTGCACATCTAATCCTAGATAGTGTGAAGTACCGTGTGGGAAATATGTACGTGCTTGTTCACGATTTTCTATAATACCCAAGGCTATGAGTCCTTCAGCAATCACCTCAAGGGCGGCGTAGTGAGGCGCACGCATGTTAGCTCCTACTACGGAGGCTTTTATTCCAGCTTCTTGTGCCTTATAAACGATGTCATAAATGGCACGCTGTTCTGCTGAAAAAGTACCATTGGCAGGGATAGTCCGAGTAACATCGGCAGTATAATTGTGGTATTCAGCACCCAAATCCATTAAAACCAAATCGTCTCCAACTGTGGGTTTGTCATTTGTTATATAATGCAAAACACAGCCATTGTGTCCTCCGCCAACTATAGAAGGGTATCCTTCATACTCCGCTCCATATTTTTTAAATACAAATTCGTGTATCCCTTGAATTTCACGCTCCGACATACCGGGATGCATGGCTTTCATCACCTCCACTTGACCAACCGCTGAAATATAGATGGCCTTTTTGAGTAATACTAGTTCTTCAAGTAATTTAATTTCACGCAAGTTGTCCATGATCATTGGCAATGTTTGGGTATCTAGGTTAGTAAGTTGGGCAGACATCTGCTGTTTCAGCTCAGTGCGCTGGCGCTCGTTTATGGCCGTTTGATAAGCGCTAAGCAATTCATCTTGCGCCAAGTCTTTATTGGTTCGCAAAGAACGTGACAATACTTGTGCAACATTGGCAGAACTGTTGACATCAGAAGTGGTAATATATCGATACAGCGAGGCTTTTTCTATATTGTAATTGACTGGGAACTTCGCCTTTTCTTTAAAGCTGTTTATCAACGAATAGAGATCCGCTTCATTGCGAGTATCATCTCTAACATCGTTATTAAAATCAAAGAAGAGCACTTGATCAAAGCGTTCAAAATCAGTTTTGAAATCCGAAAATTGGGTGTTAAAAAACACATTGGGTAAGCCTAGTTTTTCTTTGGCTCCTGTGATACCCAAACGATAACCATCCCATTGCTCTCGTAAAGGATCACGCTCCTGTACAAATAACACATCATGCATAGCAACCCCATCCACAACTTGAGGTTCTTTGTAAATCAACAGCACAGCATGTGGTTCTTTTAGTCCTGTCAGGTAATAAAAATTAGGGTCTTGGTGGTAGTGGAAATCCACATCATTGGCTCGATTTCGCACAGGATTAGCAAAAAATACAGCAACGCTGTTAGGAGGCATTTGGGTACGAACCGCTTGGCGACGTTCTTCGTGAAAGGCAGGTGTTAAATAATCGTTCGGAACTTCTTGGGCGTGCAGACTAAAAACAGCAACTATTGTGAATAAAATGGAGCGTAACATAAACTTCTTTTTAGCTAAAATAGCTAAAACTGTGCTACTTTTGAAGATATGAAGCAATTGACCTTACATCAACAGCACACCCAACTGGGCGCCAAAATGGGCCCTTTTGCTGGCTTTGAGATGCCCCTATCTTATGAAGGAGTAAAGGCCGAACATTTGTGTGTGCGTAAATATGTGGGTGTTTTTGATGTTTCCCACATGGGAGAATTTATTGTGTCTGGAGATGCAGCCTTGGCTTTATTGCAACACACCACAAGTAACAACGTTGCGGCACTTGCTATAGGCGATGCTCAATATGCCTATATGCCTACCAATGAGGGGGGGGTGGTGGACGACCTATTGGTGTATCGATTGGCAGAAAAAAGCTATCTATTGGTTTTAAACGCCAGTAACCTGGCCAAGGATTGGAATTGGCTTTCAGCGCAAAACAAATCCTTTGGGGCCACCTTGGAAAACAAATCAGACGACTATGCCCTTTTGGCCGTTCAAGGTCCTAAAGCACACGAAGTGATGAAGCGCATCAGTACGGTAGACACGGCTAAACAAAAAAACTTTTCAATCATTGAAACTTCTGTGGCAACTGTCGAAAGTGTATTTGTCGCCACTACTGGATATACTGGTGCTGGGGGCGTAGAGCTTTACGTTCCAACAGCAGCTGCCATACAAGTCTGGGAAGCCTTATTACAGGAAGGCGAAGCACTTAATATCCAACCCATTGGTCTGGCAGCTAGAGACACCTTACGTCTTGAAATGGGTTACTGCCTGTATGGCCACGAATTAAGTGATCGCATTTCACCCATAGCAGCGCGATTGGCTTGGTGTACTGATTTTAATAAATCTTTTGTGGGTAAATTGCATATTAAAAAAGATAAAGCAAAAGGCACTACCCAAATACGAATTGGCCTGCGCATGATAGATCGTGGCATTCCACGACAAGGCTATGCGCTCATTGATGCGGATGGAAATACTATTGGGGAGGTTACCTCTGGTACTTCCTCGCCTTCGTTGAATGTGGGTATTGGCATGGGATATATAGACAGGACATACGCCAAGGTAGGTACAGAAATATTTGTCCTCATACGTGAGAAAAATGTAAAGGCGTGTGTAAGCCGTCTTCCTTTTATTACATAATATGAAACGCATCCTCATCATTGGCGGAAGTGGTTTTCTGGGGCGTGCTTTATACAAAGAGCTACACCCTTACTTTAATGTCTATGCTACCTATTGCAACCAATTAGGTTACGGGAAAAACAAACGATATTTTGAGTATGATTTTAGAGAAGACTCTCCCACCAAATTACTAAAATTCATCAAACCAGACCTAATCATTTCAGCGCTTCGAGGCGAAGATGCGGGGCAGTTTGTAGCCCATGATATGCTGATTAACTATGTGGTACAACAACAAGCTCGTTTGATTTTTTTATCGGCAGCTAATGTGTTTGACAGTTTTAGGCATTACCCAAGCTATGAGCACGACAAAACTTTTTCTGAGAGTGCCTATGGCAAGGGGAAAATTAAAATTGAAAACAAGCTAATGCGCATGCCCCCTTTCAGTTGGACTATTGCGCGTTTGCCCATGGTCTTTGGTGCGGGTGCGCCCCGCTTATTAGCACTAAAAACAGCTATTGAAAATCAAACCCCTTATGAGATTTTCCCTAACTCGGTCATTAATGTTGCGGCAGCTTATTTTGTAACCCAACAATTGCATTATATCATTAACAGAAATTTATGGGGTATTTTTCATTTGGGCAGCGATGATTTGATTCATCACGATGAGTTCGTTGCCCATTTGGTGGATGGATTAAAGCTGTCCAAGAAACCTTGTTATACGCACGTTTATGCCAGTAATATTTACCGGTATATAGCGGTACTTCCAAAATGCAACTTGTTGCCAAAACATTTGC
>Ga0213862_10000286_pt1 | contig 22253 bp, 18 predicted proteins | sample PICome_7_FD_160092 | JGI IMG/M metagenome (GOLD analysis project Ga0213862, IMG submission 160092) | Coastal seawater microbial communities near Pivers Island, North Carolina, United States - PICO266 | ecosystem: Environmental > Aquatic > Marine > Coastal | place: USA: North Carolina... | reverse complement strand
AGAAATTTTCTTCGCCTTCAAACGAAGGCATATCTATTTTATTAGCATCTCTAGAGGTTCCTAAAGTAACGGTTGCTAGTGCTTGTGTTTCGCCACGAGTAAAGATAGAAGATCCATGAGTTGACGGTAAGTAATCTACTTCACACCAGATAGGCCTTATTTCGTCTGTTTTACGCCCATCTAATCTTAAGCCTTCATCTAAGGTTAGGTTTCTAATAGCAGCTTTTTCAGCCTTTCCATAATATTTTGATACTAAATCGCCAAAATCTTCCAACTCTTCTTCTGAAAAAGTTCCTTTAATTTCTTCTTTAATTTCAGAGAAAGCCATACCACGCTCCTTTTTAGAGGAACCTGCTTTTGCAATGGCATAAACTTTATCGTAAGCCATGTCGTATACTTTTTTCTCTAGGTCAACGTCTTCTCGTTCTCCTTCGTACTCGCGCACTTCTTTTTTTCCGAATGCTTCAGCCAAACGAACTTGAGCTGAACATTGTACTTTAATGGCTTCGTGAGCAAACTTAATTGCGTCAGCCATTTCTTCCTCAGAAATTTCATTCATTTCACCTTCTACCATCATTACAGAATTAGCGGATGCACCAATCATCATGTCAATATCAGATTCTGCAAGTTGAGCTCTAGTTGGATTAATAACAAATTCACCATTTACGCGCCCCACTCTTACTTCAGAGATGGCACATTCAAAAGGGAAATCAGATAATTGAATAGCAGCTGATGCTGCTAGACCTGCCATTGCATCAGGCATTACGTTCTCGTCATGAGACATTAATTGAATCATCACTTGTACTTCTGAATGATAGTCTTTAGGAAATAATGGACGTAAAACACGATCTACTAAGCGCATCGTTAATACTTCACCATCACTAGGCCTTGCTTCTCTTTTAAAGAATCCGCCTGGATATCGACCAGCCGCTGCAAATTTTTCTCTGTAATCTACTGTTAATGGTAAAAAGTCTACAGGACTTTGTTTATAATTGGATACAACTGTACATAACATCATGCACTTTCCAGATTGTACTACAACGCTACCATGCGCTTGTTTTGCTAATTTTCCGGTTTCGATAGATATTTCTCTACCATCACCAAGGTCAATGACCTCTCTAAATGTTTTTGGAATCATAATTTTTAATTATGCTCTACATCTGTAAAGCAGTTAACAATGGTCAATATTCGCCTTTACGAATATAGTTGTTGTGTTGTGTGTAGTTGACCAATGAAAAACTTACTATAGCTTTTCTGTTTAAACTCTATGAGTTTTTATGTTATTTCTCTAAAATAGAGAATTCTTATGCAAAAGACACTAAAAATAAAAGGGAGCAAAAGGCTCCCATATACTACTACTTTCGTAAATTTAAATCTTTCACAATTGCACGATATCTCAAAATATCTTTTTTCATTAAATAGTTTAAAAGAGATCTTCTTTTACCTACTAGTTTTACCAATGAGCGCTCTGTGTTAAAATCTTTATGATTTTGCTTTAAGTGCTTCGTTAAATGGTCAATTCTGTAAGTAAATAATGCAATTTGTCCTTCAGCAGATCCGGTGTCTTTATTTGATTTGCCGTGTTTTTTGAAAATTTTTCCTTTTTCTTCAGGTGATAAATACATGCCAATATTATTTTAAATGATTTTTATGTACTGATTGCCTCTTTGATAATCAGGCGGCAAATATATTGTTTTTCTTGTTAAATCAGATGTAATTATTGCTTTTTTTAAGTGGTTTTTTCTCTAAGAGGTCTATTTAATATTAAATCTATATAGAGATTAATCTTTGATTTTAAATCTTTACGATGCGAAATGAAATCTAAAAAACCATGTTCCTGAAGAAATTCAGCAGTTTGAAAACCTTCTGGTAATTCTTTTCCAGTGGTGTCTCTTACCACACGAGGACCTGCAAAAGCAACCAATGCACCAGGCTCACTTATATTGATATCACCCAACATAGCAAATGATGCTGTGGTACCTCCAGTTGTCGGATCTGTACATAACGAAATGTATGGTATTTTTGCTTCAGCTAGTTGAGCTAATTTAGCAGATGTTTTAGCTAATTGCATTAAGGATAATGCTGCCTCCATCATTCTAGCACCTCCACTTTTTGAAATAATCATAAAGGGTAGTTTCTTATTAATAGCATAACCAGCAGCTCTAGCTATTTTTTCACCAACAACACTTCCCATAGACCCACCAATGAAACTAAAATCCATACAAGCAATAACAATATCTTCTCCCATCGACTTACCAACTGCTGTCCTTACGGCATCATTGAGCTTTGTTTTTTCTTTGGCTTGTTTTAAACGATCAGTGTATTTTTTTGTATCCTTAAATTTCAAAGGATCTTTAGAAGTAAGTTTTGAGTTTAATTCTTTGTAGGTATCATCAAATAATATTTCAAAATATTCGTTACTCCCAATTCTTACGTGATATCCATCTTCAGGACTTACATAAAAATTTTTCTCCAATTGTTCGGTGTCTACTATCTTTCCAGTAGGAGATTTATACCAAAGTCCTTTTGGGACATCTTTTTTTTGTTCTGTGGGAGTTTGAATTCCTTTTTTTGTTCTTTTAAACCAACTCATAGTTTGTATTGTTTTTACATTTTCTAGAATTAAAAATTGCAGCTATTAACCTAGAAATTGATTATAAAGTATTAACGTTGTTAAGGTCTTTAAAAGCTTTCTTTAGTCTTGTTTTGAATGTAGCCTCACCTTCGCGGAGCCACTTTCTTGGATCATAATACTTTTTATTAGGTAAATCTTGACCATCAGGATTTCCAATTTGTGTTTTTAAATAATCAATATTATGACTCATATAGTCTCTAATCCCTTCGCTGAATGCAAATTGTAAATCAGTATCAATATTCATCTTAATCACCCCATATCCAATTGCTTCTCGAATTTCATCTAAGCTGGAACCACTACCTCCATGAAACACAAAATCTATAGGGTTAGGTTTAGTGTTGTATTTTTTTTCAACAAATTCTTGAGAATTCTTTAGTATGATTGGAGTTAGTTCTACATTTCCTGGTTTGTATACTCCGTGAACATTTCCAAATGCAGCAGCAATTGTAAATTGATTGCTTATTTTAGAGAGTTCCTCATATGCATAGGCAACTTCTTCAGGCTGCGTGTAAAGTTTTGAAGAATCTACATCACTATTGTCGACTCCATCTTCTTCTCCGCCAGTAATCCCTAATTCAATTTCTAAGGTCATACCTATTTTTGACATTCTTTCAAGATATTTTTTACAAATCTCAATATTTTCTTCAATGGGCTCCTCTGATAAATCGATCATATGGGAACTGTAAAGCGGAGTGCCCATTTCTTTATAATGTTTTTCGCCAGCATCTAATAATCCATCAATCCAGGGTAATAATTTTTTTGCACAATGATCTGTATGTAATATGACTGTCGCACCATATGCTTTTGCCATTTCATGGACATGTTTTGCGCCTGCTATTGCTCCTGCTATTGCAGCTTTCTGATTTTCGTTAGAGAGTCCCTTTCCTGCATTAAAATGGGCTCCTCCGTTTGAAAATTGTATGATAACAGGAGAATTTAACTCCACAGCAGTTTCTAAAACAGTATTAATGCTATTTGAACCAATCACATTAACAGCAGGTAGAGCAAATCCTTGATTTTTAGCATATTGATGTATTTTTTGAATTTCTTTTCCGGTTGCAATACCCGGTCTAATTGAATGACTCATAGATTTATTATTAGACTACAAAAATAATAAAATATAATGGTTTAAAATGGATAGTTGATTCCTATATTATAAACAGCATTTCCAAAATTATAATCTGTAAACCATCTGTTTTCTTTTTGGTAAGCAGGGTCATAAGTTTTAAAACCAATATCTAACCTAAAAACAAAAAATCCAAAGTCATAACGAAATCCAAAACCAGATGAAATTGCAATATCTTTGAAATCTTTTAAACTTGTAAATGTTTCTTCTGGGTTTGTAATGTTATCAAGAGTATTCCAAATATTTCCAGCATCAATAAAAAGAGCTCCATTAAAAGCACCAAATAATTTAAACCGATACTCATTATTAATACTTATTTTAAAATTTGCTTCATTAAAATCTAAGACACCACCACTACTGCCAGGGCCTAATTCATAGGCTTGCCATCCTCTGTTGTCATTACCTCCTCCCGCGAAATAACTTCTGGTAAAAGGAATACTTTTACTATTTCCATAGGGAACTGCAATACCCACAAAACTTCTAAATGCAAATTTATTTTGATAATTTAAATCCCAGTGTTTGATGTATTCGATTTCTGCCTTTATATACTGAGAATAAGCAACGTCATTTATAAGGTAACTTCCTAAGGAATCTTTGGGAGTATCTAATACTTTTGCAAATTCGTTAAGTATTAATCCTGCAGATTCTATTTTCCATCGAATTCTATGGAAGGAGTTATCTTTTATACTCTCTCGTGTATCCTTAGTCCAAGTAAAATTCATTGCTAAGATTAAGTTGTTTTCAGTAAGTCTTTTTTGTCTTTCAATAATACTTAAAACATCTTCTTGCTGTTCGGAGTTTAGGTTTAATGGATTGGTAGGGTCTAGAGATTCAGCCAAAAAATCAGTAGTTCCTCCAGGTATCTGGAGTTGTTTGTTTTCTGGATCATCAAATTCATAGTTAGATTCAATGGCTATATCATTTAAACTGTTGTAAGAACTTGTATAAACATTGTAATAATTTTCTGGATTTAAATTTCTTACAAACTGAATATTAAACAAGTCTAGATGATTGGTTATTTTAACTTTAGGTTTCCACCGATAGTTATAAATTAAATTAATATTTTGTCTGTCCAAACCAATATTATTTTGATTTGTAAAACCAATAGTTGCTGAAGTTGATGGTGACATTGATTTTGGTATGAACTTTTCTGTTTTGATGGGAAAAATAATCCTAGGGAATATAAGTTTCATATCAGCGCCTATGTCTGAGTTGTTAAAAACTCGACTTTCATTATCTCCAGCATCTTTTGATGAGCCGACTCTTCCTTTTGCCGATATTTCGAATATTTCTGCTCGTTTGAAAACATTTCTAATAGAATACGAGGCTTTAAAACCGATACCAAATTGTTGGATTGTGGAGGTAAAAGCGTCAAAATCTAAACCTAGTGAATATTTTTTACGTGCTGTCAATAATATAGTCGCTATTAAATGATTTCCTGTTGAATCTTTTGGGTCTTCAACATAGGATATTTTGGGATACTTAAATATTTTTAAATCACTTATTTGACTGTAGGTTAAACTCCGTTCCGAATCTTTAAAAATTTTTCCTGGTGAGATAGCGATTGCATCAGTTATTGCTTTTGGAAAATATTTTAATTTATCATAACTATAGAGATGATATCCATTGTATTGGATAGAATCAGAGATAGTTTCATTTCTGTTCTTGTAATTATAATCAGTTACAATTTGTACTTCACTTATTTTATAAATTTTAAAAGGTTCGGTTCGTATGGTATCGTTTTCTCTGATTTTTTGATCAGGTATCTTATATATAATATTTACTTTATGATTAGTATTTACGGAGTCTGCCTCAAATTCAATATAACTTGGATCAAAATAATACAAGCCTGAATTTCTAAAAATTTTAGAAATACGTTCTCGTTCTTTATTAAAATCAATCGATGAATACTGATTTCCTCTTATAATTAAAGAGTTATTTTGAATAGCGTCAAACAACGAATCCACAATTGGTGAATTTATTTCTTTTTTAATAGTACCAATTTCATAAGGAGTATTTTTTTTAATGTAGTAAGTGATTTCTGCACGTTTATTTTTAACAGTGTCAATTTTAAAGCTTGTTTCTGAATTAAACCAACCAAAACTTGAATAGTAATTATTTATATATTCAAGATTGTTTTCTAATTTTTTCTTATCAATAATAGTTGGTTGATTCCCAATTTTTTGAAGCCATTTATTGAATCCAATAAAACTTGTAGCCATTTTTTCTACCTGTTTTTTTGAATAAATATTATTCATTTTTTTTTCTCTATTGGGCTTGTTTTGGAGCCAATTTTGAAATGTAGAATCTGGTTGCGCTTTTGCTAAGTTGTAAAGATGGAGACTTAATGGTACACCAAGAACTTTTTTATTTGGTTGCTGGTAAATTAAATTTTTAGTTTTGAAGTCTTTATTTATAATACTATCTACAATTATTGTGTTTTTAGTTAGTAAATGTTTATCACCTGGAACTCGTTTAACAGTATTACAAGAAACAATTAATATAATTAATCCTAAAAATAATGATATTTTTGTCAGAGTTTGGGTCAAATTCCTTTATTTAATAACTTCAAAAATACATTATTTTGATAAGCAAAAGTCAAATTAAATTAATAAGAAGCTTACAGCAAAAAAAGTACCGTAGTAAATTAAAATTATTTGTAGCAGAGGGACCAAAAGTTATCAATGAATTTTTGACCGCTAAATTTAAATTACATTCTTTATATACTACTGTCGAAAATCTTTTTATTGACGTCGACTCTGAAATAATTTCTGATGAAGAAATATCAAAAATTAGTTTTTTGAAAAATGCTAATAATTCGGTTGCTGTTTTTACTATTCCAGAACAAAAAAAACATAAAAAAGAAGGATTAACTCTACTTTTAGATTCAATTAGAGATCCTGGCAATTTAGGAACCATAATTAGGTTGTCTGATTGGTTTAATATACCTAATATAGTATGTTCGTCAGATAGTGTTGATTGTTTTAATCCTAAAGTTATTCAAGCTACTATGGGTTCTATATCAAGGGTAAGTATAAGTTATTGTGATCTAGCAAAATACTTATCTTTAAATGATCTTCCTGTTTATGCAGGTACAATAGATGGAAATAATATTTATAAAGAAAAACTACCAGAAAATGCAATTGTTGTGGTAGGCAATGAAGCTAATGGAATTTCTGATACCATATTGAACTTAGCAACCTATAAAATCGGAATCCCTCGATTTGGCAACAATCATGAAACGGAGAGTCTAAATGTTGCTGCAGCTACTGCAATATTACTTAGTGAATTTAAAAGAATTACTGAATAGTAAAATTAATAAATACTCCTCGTGAGGTCATTTTTTCAATGTTTTTTGTCCAACCACTGTTTGGGTCATTATCTCTAACTAATTGATCGTTAAGCCCGAAAACACCTCGAATTGAGGGAGTAAATTTAAAATAATAAAGATAAATATCGATTCCAAATCCCAACTCATAACTAAAATTACTACTGGTAGATCTGAATGTTCCTGTAGCGTTATCCTCAGGGTTATCTTCGTTACTTGTTAAATTAAAAGATCTGGAAAAACCTCCAATCAAAAAGGGTTTAATATTATTTAATCTTTTTGTAGATACTTTTAAAAGTAAAGGAATGTGTATATAGGTAGCTTTAACTTCTCTTAAGTTATCTTTTGGATCTGTAAATCCAGGAAAAACTAGGTTTCTTTTTGTGAAGCTTAACCCAGGTTCTAGCCTTAAGTCAAAATATTTACTGATTCGTAAGTTTCCTAATAACCCTACATTAAAACCAGTTTCTCCAGTAACTAAAATATCAGTATTATCACCTTGGTTTTGATCTTTATAATCAAAATAATAATCGTAATTGTTAAAACCAATATAATAGCCCCATGAAAGTGTTTTTTTATCAATATTAGCCCTATTCAGGATTCTTTCTTTACTAAATAATTGTGCCTTTGCAGTTTGTGCAATAAGCAGTATCATAAGAACAATAATTATTTTTTTCATTATGATTTGGTGGCGGTGTAGATTGTTGCTACGCCAAAAGTTTGTGGTTTGTTTTTCACATTTATAAACCCAATATTTTGTAAAATATTGTTGAGTCTGGTGCCATAAGGAAAAATAGACGCACTTTCGCTGAGGTAATTGTATGCGAATTTATCTTTTGAAAATATTTTTCCAATAATAGGAAGTAGTATTTTTGAATGGAAATGATACCCTTGTTTGTATGGAAATTTTGTTGGTACAGAAGTCTCAAGAATAATAAAAAGCCCATTTGGTTTTAAAACTCTTAAAATTTCTGAAAGCCCTTTTTCTAAATTTTCAAAATTTCTAATACCAAAAGAAACTGTAATTGCACTAAAACTATTTTCATCGAAGGGCAATGCTTCAGAATCACCTTTGATAAAGTTAATTTTATTTTTTAAAGAAGTAGCTACGACCTTTTTTTTTGCTATAGATAGCATTCCCTCAGACAAATCCAATCCTACAATTTTAGAAGCATTAGTTTTTTTAGCAAATTTAATAGCTAAATCTCCAGTCCCAGTTGCTATATCTAAAATGCTTTCTGGTTGATGATTAATTATATATTTTAAAACTTTTTTTCTCCATTTTAAATCGGTTCCAAAAGAAATTAAACGATTTAGACCATCATAGTTTCCAGAAATAGTATCAAACATTTTCTCTTCTTTTTTTTTTTTGTTTAAGCTAGAGTCTTTATATGGAGTAACTTTTTTGTTTAATATCATAGCGGCCATAAAATTACATATTTTTTGGTATATGTATGTATGTTTTATAAAAATAGATTTGTGATTTACAAAGAGTTGGTTTTATTTTATTTCAATACATTTGTATTATGATATCATTTATTTACTATGAAAATAATTATTGCAGGCGCTGGTGAGGTAGGATTTCATTTGGCAAAATTATTATCTTATGAATCCCAAGAAATTACGTTAATTGATCAAAAGAAGGAAAACCTTTTATTTGCAGAAACTCATCTCAATGATGCAAATGCAGCTGATGCTGATATGTTTATTGGTGTTACAACAATGCAAGCTATTAATTTAACATCCTGTTTTTTAGCTAAACAATTAGGAACAAAAAAGACTATAGCTAGAATATCAAATACTGAGTATATACAATCTAAAAATAATTTAAATTTTTCTTCATTTGGAATCGATGAGTTAATTTCACCAGAATCTTTAGCATCTGATGAAATTGATTTAGTAATAAATCAATCTGAATTTAATGATACATTTGAATTTGAAAATGGTGCATTAACTACCCTTGGTTTAGTTTTATCTGCGTCAGCTGTTCTTATTGGTAAGACTGTAGCTGAATCTGCTAATTTTTTCCCTGAAAATCATTTTTTTCCGATAGCCATAAAAAGAAATAATAAAACAATTATTCCAAGAGGTGATACCATTTTTTGTATTGGTGATAACGTTGTATTTATGACTACAAAAGGGGGAGATGATGAGCTTTGTAAACTCTCCGGGAGGGAAAGTATTGATATTAATAATGTTATGATTCTTGGAGGTAGTAGAATAGGTAGAAAAGTTGCAAGCAATTTATCTAATAATAACTTCAACGTAAAATTGTTCGAAAAGAACAAAGAAAAAGCTCAAATTTTAGCAGAAGTATTACCCGAATCATTGATTATTTTAGGAGACGGAACAAACGTAGAATTGTTAGATGAAGAAAATTTAAATCAAATGGATGCATTTATTTCTGTTACTGGTAATTCTGAAACTAATATTATGTCCTGTTTAGTTGCTAAATCTAGAGGAATTAAAAAAACAATAGCACTAGTTGATAATATGGATTATTACAAACTTTCTCAATCTATAGGTGTTGATACACTAATTAATAAAAAACTTTTGGCAGCAAACAGTATATTTAAATATATTAGAAGAGGAGAAGTTGTTGCAATATCTCAGTTGAGTAATATGAATGCAGAATTATTAGAGTTTGTTGTTAATGATAATTCTATGATTTGTAATAAATATATTAAAGATCTTAAATTTCCAAGAGCTGCAATAATTAGTGGAGTAATTAGAGATGGTAAAGGTTTAGTAGTCTTGGGGGATTTTAAAATATTAAAAAATGATAGAGTTGTAGTGTGTTGTGAAATTACAGTTATCAAAAAAATAGAACGCTTTTTTTATTCCGAGTAATTATGAAAAAAGTAAATTATAAAATTATCTTCTATTTTATTGGCGTATTACTTATGTTTAATGGAGGTTTTATGTTTTTGGCATCTTTGTTAAGTTATTTTTACGATGATGGAATAACCAAAAGTTTAATTTTATCCGGTCTTTTAGTTTTTTCTTTAGGTACCATTTGTTTTTGGTTTAATAAAAGTTTTGATAAACAATTAAACAAAAAAGAAGGATATATTGTAGTTATTCTTGGCTGGGTTATTATGATTTTATCGGGTACAATTCCTTATTTATTTTCTGGTACAATAAATGGTTTTTCGAATATTATTTTTGAAACAACATCTGGTTATACAACGACTGGAGCAACTATAATTGATTCAATAGAATCATTACCATATGGAATAATATTTTGGAGAAGTATTACTCACTGGATAGGGGGTATGGGTATTATTGTGTTAGCAATTGCAATTCTACCACTTTTGGGTATAGGGGGTATGCAATTATTCTCAGCAGAAGCACCAGGACCAAGTACGGATAAATTACACCCAAGAATTACAGATACTGCCAAAAGATTATGGTTGATCTATTTCGGTTTTACTTTGTTAGAGACAATTCTTTTGACATTTTTTGGTATGTCATTTTTTGATGCAATTAACCATTCTATGAGTAATATTGCCTCAGGAGGTTTCTCGACAAAAGATAATAGTTTAGCTTATTGGAACTCTCAGCCTGTAATTCAGTATATAGTAATTATATTTATGTTTATAGCTGGGACAAACTTTGTTCTTAGCTATTATATTTTTAAAGGAAAATTTGATAAACTAAGATCAGATGAAGAATTTAGACTTTATTATAAACTTATTCTATTTTTTACTTTTGTAGTGGCATTAATCATATTTTTTAATTCATCTTTTATTGTAGATGGTGATCAATCTCTATTTTCTCAAATTGAAGGTGTTATTAGACATTCTTTATTTCAGGTTGTCTCAATAATAACAACAACAGGATTTGTAACATCTGATTATACAGCATGGACTCCATTTTTACTTCTTATTTTCTTTGGTTTAATGTTTATAGGAGGTTCAGCAGGAAGTACATCAGGAGGTTTTAAAATCGTTAGACACCTATTAATTATAAAAAATGGATTTTTAGAGTTTAAAAGAATCCTTCATCCAAATGCAGTGGTTCCAACTATGTATAATAATAAATCTGTTAGAACTGAAATTATATATAACGTTTTGGGCTTTTTTATAATTTATATGCTGACATTTATAATTGGGGCATTAGGATTTTCATTATTTGGTTTAAATTTTGAATCAGCTCTTGGTGTATCTGCATCTAGTCTAGGAAATGTTGGTCCCTCAATAGGTGAATTTGGACCAATGAATACTTTTAGTCAAATGCCACAACCAGCAAAATGGTGGTCTTCTTTTTTAATGTTAGTTGGAAGACTAGAGTTATTTACAGTTTTAATAATTTTTACAACTTACTTTTGGAAAAATAGGTAATATATTTGAATTTAAATTATAGCCCTTTTAATTCTTTTACAAGCTTCTACGATAGCTTCCTCTGATGCTGCATAAGATATCCGAATACAATTGGGGTTTCCAAAAGCCTCCCCCGTTACCGTAGCAACATTCGCTTTTTCTAGTAGATACATTGAAAAATCTGAGGCTGTATTGATTTTAGTACCTTTTAGTTTTTTACCAAAATAATGGGAAATATCAGGAAAAATATAAAATGCACCTTGTGGTTGATTGGTTTTAAAACCTGGTAATTCTGAAATTAATTCTAGTATTAATTTTCTTCGCTCTTTAAAAGCATCGATCATGTATTTTATTTTTTCAGGAGAACTTTCTAGGGCAGTTATTGTTGCTTGTTGCGCAATACAATTTGCTCCACTAGTAATTTGACCTTGCATTTTATTACAGGCTCTAGCAATCCAGGCTGGAGCTCCTATATATCCTATTCTCCATCCAGTCATTGAATATGCCTTAGAAACTCCATTAACAACTACCGTTCGATTGTACATATCCTCAAAAACTGCCATAGAGGTATGTTCACCTGTAAAATTGATATGCTCGTATATTTCATCACTAATTACAATAATTTCAGGATAATCGATTAAAACATTTGCCAATGCTCTTAATTCTTCTCTCGAATATACAGAACCACTTGGATTGCAAGGAGAACTATAGATCATCATTTTAGTTTTCGAGCTTATGGATGCTTTTAAATTTTCAGGAGTTATCTTAAAATCAGATTCTATAGAAGTCGCAATTTCTATAGGAATTCCGCCTGCTAATTTACTAATATCACTATAGCTAACCCAGTAAGGCGCAGGTAATAGTACCTCATCTCCATCATTTAACAAAACCATAGCTAGGTTTGCGAGCGATTGTTTAGCTCCAGTGGAAACTACTATTTGGTCGGGTGTATAACATAAATTATTATCGCGTTTGAATTTTGTGATAATAGCATTTTTCAAATCACCATATCCATCCACAGGAGTATAGGAATGATAATTATCTTTTACAGCTTCTATGGCAGCCTTTTTCACAAATTCAGGGACATTAAAATCTGGTTCACCAAGGCTTAGACCTATTATATCTTTTCCTTCTTCTCTTAATTCTCTAGCTTTGGCTGCCATTGCTAAAGTTGCAGAAGTTGCCATAGCATTAATTCTTTTAGAAAGGTTTGGATTCATTTTAAATTATAAGGTTAAAGCTGGTTTTTTACCCAAAGTTTTTAATTGTTTAAAGTGCTCTAATATGGCTTTTCTAGTCGTTTTATATTCGTTGTAGGGCAAGTTAAATTCTAATGCAGTTTTTTTTACAATTTTTGCAATTTTTCCATAATGAATATGAGAGATATGTGGAAAAACATGGTGTTCTACTTGATGATTTAAGCCTCCAGTATACCAGCAAATAAATTTATTTGTGGGTGCAAAATTTGCAGTTGTATAAAATTGATGCATGGCCCAAGTATGTTTCATGTTTCCTTTATTATCTGGTAATGGCATGCTAGTTTTTGGTACTACATGAGCTAATTGAAATACAACACTTAAAATCATACCTGCTGTGTAATGCATCACGAAAAAACCAATAAATATTTTCCACCAAGCTATATCTAATACTAAAATTGGTAGAACTATCCATATTGCATAATAGACTATTTTTGAGATAATAAGCTTAGTCCATTCAGTCGCAGGATTTGGAAATTTACCATAGGATAATTTTCGTTTAAGATAATTATTCATCTGTTTAAAATCAGTTGTAATTGCCCAATTTATAGTTAATAAACCATACAAGAAAAAAGAATAATATTTTTGAAATTTATGAATATTGAACCATTTCGAATGTTTTGAAAAGCGTATAATTCTTCCAGCATCAATATCCTCGTCATGGCCTTTAATATTAGTAAATGTGTGATGTAAAACATTATGCTGTACTTTCCAATTATAAACATTCCCAGCTAATATATAAATACTACTCCCCATTAACTTATTTACCCATTTTTTACTCGAAAAAGAACCATGGTTGCTATCGTGCATCACATTCATACCAACACCAGCCATTCCTATTCCAATTAAAACAGTTAATAGAAGTGATACCCATTGAGGCATAGCTACCGTTAATATAAGAATTAAGGGAACAAAAAATATTGTAAACATTATGATAGCTTTGGTGTATAATTTCCAATTACCAGTTTTTAAAATATTTTTTTCTTTAAAATATTGGTTTACTCTTTTATTTAACGTCTTGAAAAATTTAGTAGAGTCTGATCTAGAAAAACTTACTTGTTTATAGCTCAAAATTTATAATATTAATTAGAAATACAAATTTACATTTCTTTAATGTGGATAACGAATATTTCTTTAGGTTATTTTTAACAAAGATAAGTACTTTTGTAAAATATTTTTATCATGAAATTATTACTTAAATATTATCCTGATTTATCTGATGAACAAATTATAAAATTCAAAAAATTAAAAGAACTTTATAAAGATTGGAATTTAAAAATTAATGTAGTGTCCCGAAAAGATATCGATGAATTATACCTCCGACATGTTTTACATTCTCTAGGAATTGCAAAAATTCAAAAGTTTATGCCGGGCTCTAAGATTTTAGATGTTGGAACTGGTGGTGGTTTCCCTGGAATACCTCTTGCAATTTTATTTCCTGAAGTTCAATTTCATTTGGTGGATAGTATTGCAAAAAAAATAAAAGTTGTAAATGAAGTTGCATCAAGTTTAGATCTTCAAAATGTAACAATTACCAATGCTAGAGTTGAATCTTTAAATGATCGATATGATTTTATTGTAAGCAGGGCAGTAGCGCAAATGGAAACCTTTGTAAGATGGGTTCGTCTTGCTGTGTTAAAGAAAAATAGCCATCAACTTAAAAATGGAATTTTATATTTAAAAGGAGGAGATTTAAGTGATGAATTATCAAACTTTTCAGCGGCAACAATTTATCCGCTTAAAGATTACTTTGAAGAAAATTTTTTTGAAACCAAAAGTGTTGTTCATTTACCTTTAAAATTCAAAAAAAATAAATAAAAAAACTCCGAAAATACTTCGGAGTTTTTTTTATTTGATATAAAGATTTGATTATCTATTAATGATAAATTTGTCTGTTTTAACCTTATTTCCCTTAATGAACTTTATTAGGTAAGTTCCAGTTGTTAGATTAGAAACGTCTAACTGTTGATTAAGAGAAATATTATTTTCTAATAATAAAACTCTACCCAGTAGATCGAATACTTTGACAGAAGAGTTTTCAGCATTTTGAATGTTTAAATTATTTTTTGCTGGGTTAGGGTAAATAACAACATTACTTAGTATATTATCGTTAGTTCCTAATCCTCCAAATGTTCTAAAATGAGCTTCTTCACCGGCACCATAATTTCCAGGAGTATTATATACAACATCATTATTACTATCGTACAACACTATAGATCCACCTCCATTTCCACCAGTATCAAAAACTCTAAACCTGTAACAGTCGTTGGGTAGTTCGAACTGTTCAATAACACTTTCGCCATTACCGTATGGGCCACCGCTATACAAGGTTTCACCACTTGAGTTCATAAACTCCCAGGTACATTGCGATCCTGCATTATCCGTATTTAATATCATATTAATTGTTGTTGTGTGCTCAGTGGCGATATTAAAGTTTTCAAAAATCTGGTTATCCGAATTATCGTCATCATCAGACAGTGAAATTTCAACAGTATTGATATCTTGTACTTCGTAGGAAATTGCAGGTAATTGAACGGTTTCGCTTTGTAGTGAAAGTAATGATCCGGTCCAAGTGTAATTTTGAGAAGCTCCTCCATTAACTGAGTAGGTAATGTCAACTTCTGTGAGGTCATTTTCTCCGAAATTTTGTATAGTTACCTTTGGTGCTATGTCAAATCCACATTGAGGTAATATTGCTTCTACTGATGTAGGACGAGCATTGTTATCTGCAGCAAAATTAAAGTAAGTAGGATAAGCACCACTTCCACTAGGAATATCTTTATTGGTTTCAGTAATAAAAGCTACCACTTCTAGATCTTCAATTTTTACAGGGACATTATTATAAAAGTCTGGGATATCGTAGGTATAGGTTTCATCAATAAAGGTACCTTCCGTCGTGGTATTAATTATCTCCCCCCACTGGCCAGTTATTAACCAAACCAACCTATGCATATGATTATAATCATTTGAACTACCACCGGGACCATAATTTGTTTGTGGTCCAATAGTATTATTTTGTAGTAAAGCAATGTTTAATTTATTGGTACTCTCAGGACTATCGGCTGTGTAGAAAGCTTCAACATGAACCGTTATGGTATTGGTCTGAACATCAATTTCTGCTTCAACCCCGACGTTTACGTCAGAAGATTGACCAAGAGCAGTATTGGCTGCAGAGGTCCAAGAACTCCTGCTTAAAGCATTAGAATTTCTATTAATTGTTGCAGAAGGATAAAAGTTTGCACCTACTTGAGCAGCTAATGCATTTCCAAACGGAGTTCTAAAGTCAGGTTCTCCATTACCAGGATTGGAATAGCCTCCTTGATGTATATTAATTAAAAAAACATTTCCTGGATTATTATTTGCAATGTTATTAGCTATGGCATGTCCGTCTGGACAGTATCCACAATGGATACCGGTAAATTCTTCCAATACAACTTTCTTGTTTTCTGGGTCTGTACTTACAATTGTTTGAGCAAATGTTGCTAGGGTAAAAAAAGTAAATACAAGATTCAAAGTGTAATTTATTTTCATCTTTTTGTGGTTAGTTATTAAATACTTAAATATTCAAACAAATATTTTAAAATGTTAATATTTGTTAATCGTTTTATGTTATTAAACTATTGTTAAATAGTTATTATTTAATCATTATTTTTGTCAAATATATACCTTTTTTTAGTTATTTTTGCCAAAAAATTAATAACTAACTACAAAAAGATGAAAAATATTACGCTACAAACTTTAGTATACCTTTTGAGCTTAGCTTTATTTGCACAAAATCCATACACCGTAACCTACCAAGATGGAGAAGAAATTACAGAAGGTATGATTGTAACTTTTAACAACCATGGAATACCAGATGGCTCTTTAGATTATACTGTAACAAACAACAGTGATCAAGATATTAATATGAGAATAGAATTTGTCAGTGCTGTAAATGCTGACGGAACTGGTTTTGAATTATGTTTTGGTCAATGTTTTATTGATTTAGTGGTTGGTCAAACAGTACCAAATGCTCCAGATTTTCTTACTATCCCTTCCGGAGGTTCTAATTTACCGGGTGATCATTTTGCAGTCACTGTCCCAGCGACTGAAATACAAGATTATAATTTTAGATTTTACTTAACAGACTCTGAAGGTGTTGATATAGGTAATAGTTTAAATTTCACTTACCGTTATGATCCTATTCTTGGATTGAACGATTTAAGAGAATTAGGGGTAGAAGTAACTTCAACAGTTATTTTCAATGAAATGGAAGTTAATACTTTGGAAGAGATGAATATGGCTATCTATAACCTGCAAGGCCAATTAATAAATTCACAAATGTTGTACTCTGGAAATCAAATTATTAATATGTCTTATTTGAGCCCTCAAATGTATATTGTTAAATTTAATACTACAGATGGAGTATCAAAAACATTGAAAATTATAAAAAAATAAAATTTATCTTAAACAAAAAAAGCTCCAAATTTTGGAGCTTTTTTTATTTAAAAGTTTACAGTTAAATTTGCTGTGACTCCTGTATTTTCTGGTACAAATCTACAAACTCCACCAATACATATTAAGCCTCCTCTTTGTCTTCCGTAATTCATAGCAAACCTAGTTCTACCCTTAGAGTAACTTCCGCCTGTGCTATAATAATGTATGTCTGTATCTCCATAATTCCAATTATCAGCAATATATAAGGCAAAATTTGAGTTGATATTATATTCTAAAACTCCAGCTGCCCAGTTTTTACGATCTTTTTCAGCCCATAAATGTTGAACAACAAATCTTAAAGATTTGGACCCTTTGATTTTATAAGTGCCTTCTATAACAGCTATAGAGGCTTGAATATTTTCTTCAACTGCTAGAGGGCCTCCATAAACAATACCCTTGTCAATAATTACATTTTGGAATGTTGCAACTCCACTCCATTTTTTATTTATTTTCTTCTTAATTTCTACACTTAAATCTCTGAATAATCGGGATCCATTACCAATAAACTCAGCTTTATACCACCTGTTTTCTATGTGATATTCTGCATCCAAGCCAGCCCAATAGGAAAAATTACCTGCGACTTTTGTTCCGTACTTTCCACCCAATAAAGTCCCCTTTTTAAAATTATAATATAAATCTAACTGTGTACCAACTTCACCTGCTCTTTGGTCGTAGGTTTCAATGATCAATCTTGGTTGTGCATTATACACATAGATATTGGTTAACATATAATCTTGTTGTTTAGTTAGAGCAGGGGTATAACCAATGAGTTCTTGATTGAAGACATTTCCCTCTGCTAAACGATCTGCATAAAAAGAAAAGTTTTCTAATCTTCTGAATGTGGCATTTATTCCAAGTCCTTTTTTTGCAAAACCTAAATCGATTTGCATTGCAGTTCCATCATATAATTTATTGGACGATAGTTGACCCTCATTAGCAATTACATCTGGATCTTTGATGATAGCTTCTATACCACCATAAAAATTTCCAGCTAAAAAATTTAATCTTCCTCCATAAGCATTTACAGTACTGGGTATGGTGTCATTTGTGCCATTATTTTGGTATCGCCCAACGTAACTCACTCCTAAATCTAAATCTATACGATCAATTTTTAGTGCTTCGCTTATATTAAAGTTAGCATCAATACCCTGGGTTACCCCTTCAGAAATGTCAAACCCATTTCTTGTATTTCCATAAATGCCAGTTAAATCTAAATAGTCTGTTGGAGTAAAAATAACTCGAATTCCTTTTAAAGCATTATTAATACCTAATTGCCGGTCTTCCCAACTTCTAAGTATAAGACCATTACCAAATTGTTGATAAAAGTATCCAGCTGTTATATCTATGGTTTCATGTTTAAAATTTAAATAATAAGTACCTATATCGTTATTTCTATCAAATACAGGGGAATAACCTAACAGAGCTGATGGTAAATAGGATTCGTATTGGATGCCTGCTGTGAATTTGCCAAGATTGTAATCTAATCTAAAATAATTATTTGATCTTAATTGATCTTCTGGAGCACTAAAATTAAGTCCCTCATCGTTTAATAGCCATTGAGTATTTGATTCAAATCCTCCAAAAAAATAGCCTTTTTCTTGAGCAAATGTTAATGTAACATAGAATATAGATACAATTAGTAGTAATTTTTTCATTTAAATAATAAATTAGTTTTTATAGAGTAAGCTTTTTTATTTTTTCATAAAGTTCATCTTCTGATCCAGGACTGTAACCAGAATGCCTTAAAACAATTTTATTGTTTTTAACTAAAATGGTTAATGGCACAGTTGATGCTCCTAATGCACGCTTTAAATCGTTATTCGTATCTAATAAAATTTGGTAATCCCATCCCTTTCCATTAATCAAAGACTTTACTCTTTTAACGGTCCGGCTGTCATCTATAGAAACTGCTACTAGTTCAACTCCTGTTTCTTTTTGCCATTCTTCATATACATCACTTATAGCATCTAATTCTTTAATACATGGAACACACCATGTTGCCCATAAAGAAATAATAACAACATTATTTTGCTCGGTAACCTCATGGAAACTTATCGTTTTTCCTTCCATTGTCTTTAGATCAACATTTGGGATTTTGTCTTGAGAAAATACATTTAATGAAGTTAAAAGGACAAAAAGTAAAATATTTTTTTTCATGAGTTAGTTTTTATTTGATTTCAAAAATAATTTATTTATTTCAATAAACACTAAATAAATAAATAGATGCTCACATGTTTTTTTATTTTTTTGGTAATTAATAATTTATTTTTCTTAATTCCATTACTTTTGTTTCAGTTATTTAAAAAGTTAACCCTATGAAAAATACCTATTGTTTATTACTAATACTTACTTTTTTTGCGGTATCATCTTGTAGTAGAACTGAAGAGAACATTTCTTTATTACCACCTACAGCTGAAATTGTAGTCGATGACTTAGTTCGAAAAACCTCATTGCGAAATCAAGAAATTTCTTTCAAAATCACAAATGAATTAGGTGAGGATGTTTCTCTGCAGGCAACATTTTTTGTTAATGATACAGAAATTGAAGGCAATACCTTTACTTCCGAAACGATTGGAGAATTTCAAGTTTATGGTGTTTATATAGAAAATGGAATCGTTGTAACAACAAATACTGAAACATTCAGTGTAATTATTCCTAAAAGGAAAGTAGTTATTGAAGATTATACTGGTACTTGGTGCGGTTATTGTCCTATAGTCACTGCAGCAATTGATGAAGCTCATGATATGACTGATGATATAACAATTATAACAATTCATAAAACCGGTAGTGGTGATCCAGATCTTTTACACTTTCCACAAGTTGATGAATTAAGAGATGTATTTGGTGTTTTTGGTTATCCAACTGCAAAAATAAATAGAACAATTAATTGGAGCAATCCATATAGTACAGACGAAATTACAAACTTAGCTGGTGTAGATACTAATATTGGGATAGCAATAAACTCCGAGTTCTCACCAGATACTAATGATTTAATTATCCAAGTTGAACTGATCAATGAACAAAGTTTTATGACTGGTGATAAACTCGTGGTATATCTCCTTGAAAGTGGCATATTACAAGATCAAGTAAATTACTATAACGATGATCCGACAAGTCCATATTATCAGTTAGGAAATCCAATTCCTAACTTTGAGCAAAATCATGGTTTAAGAAATTCTTTAACAAATTTAACAGGAGATGCTATATCTGATACAGCTCCTTTAGTAACCTACAATAGAACTTTTTCTTTCTCGGTACCTGAAAATTATAATACTGCCAATATGAGTATAGTAGCTTTGGTAGTAAATAGTGATAATACTGCCTTAAATTCCCAGTTTGCTGAGTTGGGAGAAAATAAACCTTATGAATAATTCATAAGATAATTTAAAAAAAAACTCAAAATTAATATTGAGGTTTTTTTATGATTGTTTTTAAATTTATCCTAAAAAAGGATATCTATAGTTTGTTGGCGTTACGAAAGTTTCTTTAATCATTCTTGGTGATACCCAACGATAAAGATTTAACTTACTTCCGGCTTTATCGTTTGTTCCACTTGCTCTAGCACCACCAAAAGGCTGTTGACCAACAACAGCCCCTGTAGGCTTATCATTAATGTAAAAATTACCTGCAGCATTCTGTAATAGTTTGACTCCAAGCTCTAGCGCATATCTGTCTTTGCTAAATACAGCTCCAGTGAGTGCATATTCACTTGTTTCGTCAACTAAATGTAATGTTTCTTCCCAAGCATTATCTTCAAAAATATAAATAGTAACTACTGGTCCAAAAAGCTCTGTACACATTGTTGTGTATTTAGGATCTTTGGTTAAGATAACTGTTGGTTCTATAAAATAACCTTTGCTTTTATCATAATTTCCGCCAACAACAATTTCAGCATTATTATCAGATTTAGCCTGATCAATAAAACCAGCTAACTTATCAAAAGATCCTTCATGAATTACAGCTGTGATAAAATTATTCATATCCTCGGGAGAACCCATTTTAAAAGAATTCAAATCATTTATAAGGTTATTTTTTACATTATTCCAAATACTTTTTGATATATAACATCTGCTGGCAGCACTACACTTTTGACCCTGGAATTCGAAGGCTCCTCTTGATATTGCTGTCGCAACTTGTTTTGGATTGGCAGTTTTGTGAGCAATTATAAAATCCTTGCCCCCTGTCTCTCCAACAATCCTTGGATACGTTTTATAATTGTGAATATTAGTTCCAATTTTTTGCCAAATATTTTTAAATACATGGGTTGACCCAGTAAAATGAATTCCACTAAAATCTGAGTTTGAAAGGATAGTATCGGTGATCATTATTGGATCTCCCATTACCATTTGAATAACTCCCTCAGGTACCCCCGCTTCCTTGAAAACGTCTAAAACAATTTTAGCTGAAAAGACTTGACTATCACTCGGTTTCCAGATAACAACATTTCCCATTAATGCAGCACTAGCAGGTAAATTTCCTGCAATTGCGGTGAAGTTAAATGGAGTAATAGCGTAAATAAATCCTTCCAATGGTCGATATTCAATACGATTCCATGCATCTGAAGTTGATTCTGGTTGTTCAGCATATATTTCAGCCATAAACTGAACGTTGAAACGTAAAAAATCAATTAATTCACAAGCTGCATCAATTTCAGCTTGATGTATCGTCTTAGATTGAGCAATCATCGTAGCTGCATTTATTTTTGCCCTATAGGGTCCTGCAATTAATTCAGCAGCCTTCAAGAATATAGCAGCTCTTTGTTCCCAAGGTGTATTAGCCCACTTTTCTCTAGCTACTAAAGCACCAGAAATAGCAGTTTCAATATGCTTTTTTTCTGCTTTGTGATAGGTTCCTACTATATGTTGGTGGTCATGAGGAGGCGACATTCTATCAATGTTACCTGTTCTAACATCTTCACCATTAATATACATAGCCACATCAATTGTGCTATTATACATTTTTTTATATACATCTAGTACTTCTGTGCGTTCTACTGAACCAGGGGCGTATCCTTTTATTGGTTCATTAACAGCAATTGGTACTTCAAAAAATCCTTTTCCCATGATATGTTTTTTTTATTATAAATTTAGATTTGCAAAGGTACGAATTT